>Ga0255127_1000276_pt1 | contig 27690 bp, 23 predicted proteins | sample Law_Miss_RepB_8d_FD_188555 | JGI IMG/M metagenome (GOLD analysis project Ga0255127, IMG submission 188555) | Freshwater microbial communities from St. Lawrence River, New York, United States - Law_Miss_RepB_8d | ecosystem: Environmental > Aquatic > Freshwater > River | place: USA: New York...
TTGCTGCTCACGCTCCTGGTCACTCCGGTGAGTTACGCGATCTTCGATGACTGGGGCCGCCGGCTGTTGCGGCGGGGGCCCGGGGAATCTTGAGAAGAGCGGTTCCAACGCAGCCGCCCCCACGATAGAGAACGCAGTCATCGATGGATGTCGGAACCGGTTTTCCTGGCTTGAGATCGTGGATGCTGGGCGTGCGACCCGTTGGGCCGGTTACAAGTTCAGTGACCCGCAGCCTGGAGCAAGGCTGGTTTGAGGTGGCCTGCGTGGGGCGGTTGGATGAAGGGTTGCGGACGATTTCCCATGCGAGACCTTGCGCCGAATATTTCGAATCCTGAATCCACCCGAGTTTTCCGGGTGGGAGCGGTACAAATGATCTTCGCCGATTCCATGGCGGCCAATGGGGCGAAGATCGAGCGGGCAGCCACCGCAGCGGCGCGGAAAGGCGCGGATGCAATCCTGTTCCCGGAATGCGCCACGACCGGTTATGCGATGGATTTCGGGAGCCTCAAGCAAAGTGCGGTGGATCAGGCTTTGAACGCCATTTCCCAGCTTGCTGCCGATTTGCGGGTGCAGTTGCTCGTGGGGAGCCCGATCTTCCGCAGCGGACGGCTTTACAACGCCTTGTTGGTGTTCAATCGATCCGGCCGACTGGTGCATGCGTATTCCAAGTGCCAGTTGACGCCGGCAGACCGTCAGTGGTTTTCAGCCGGTGAGGATGTTTCGCTCTTCGAACTCGATGGTATCCCGGCCTCCACCTTCATTTGCCACGAGCGGCGGTACCCCGAATTGCCTCGGATCTCCGCGATGGCCGGTGCCCGCATCTTGTTCCATCCGAATGCCGGGATGGATTCGTTGGCGGTTTCTCGCAAGAAGCGTGGGGGGTGGGATGGCATGGCGGTCCGCGCTTTCGAGAATGCGGTGTACTATGTCTTTGCCAATTCGGTGGGCCCGCAAGGTCGGGGAAAATGGTCCGCCGGCGACTCGAAGATCGTTCATCCCAGTGGCAAAGTGCTTCGGATCGCCAACAATCAGGACGAAGCCACCTTGATCGCCGATTTGAAAATGGCGGATGCCACCGGCAAGTACGCTTTGGAAAGCCTGGAGCATCCCCGTTGGTTGGCTGCGCATTGGAGATCCCTCCTGCCAAAATTATTACGGAAGGCCCGGCGGACGGATGCTCTCTTTGAGAAGCGGTTTCCTGGTCGCCCCACCTGACGGAACGGTCTTGGGTTTTTCGGAAGCATTCTCAGGCAGGAATCGCTTCCGGCCGAAAACACCCTTCCAAAACGGCCCTGTTTCCCGCATTTTTGGGTCCTTGGCTATGTTTACTGGCACTTTCACGGCATTGGTCACCCCGTTTCGCGATGGAGAACTGGACGAAGCGGCCTTTGAGAAATTGGTTCGCTCCCAGATCAAGGGCGGGGTGGATGGGATCGTGCCCATGGGAACCACCGGTGAGTCTCCGACACTCGATTACGACGAACACCTGAAGGTGATCGAGTTGGCCGTGAAGTTCTCGGGCGGCAAGTTGCCGGTGTTGGCGGGCACCGGTGGCAATTCCACGCAAGAGGCCATCTTCCTGACTCAAGAGGCCGAGAAGCTCGGGGTGGATGGTTCACTCCAGGTGGCCCCGTACTACAACAAGCCCACGCAGGAAGGCGTGTATCAGCACTTCGCGGCCATCGCCCGGTCCACCCGGTTACCCATCTTGCTTTACAGCATCCCAGGTCGTTGCGGCATCGAGATCGGCATCGACACCGTCAAGCGCTTGGCTTCGGAGTTCAAGAATATCGTCGGCATCAAGGAGGCCGGGGGTTCTTGTGACCGCGTCAGCCAATTGCGGGCGGCTTGCGGACCGAAGTTCGAGATCGTCAGCGGCGACGATTCGCTGACGCTGCCCTTCATGAGCGTCGGTGCTCAGGGCGTCATCAGCGTGGCCTCCAATGTGGCCCCGCGCGAGGTGTCCAAGATGGTGCGCGCGTTCGCGGCCGGGGATGCCAAGGGGGCGCTGAAGTTGCACACCCGCTTGTACCCGCTCTTCAAGAACCTCTTCGTCGAAACCAATCCTTCGCCGTGCAAGTCCGCGTTGGCGCTGAAGGGGATGATGGGCGAGGAAGTCCGCCTGCCGTTGGTGCCCTCGTCGACCGCCACGCGTGAGTTGATCCGCAAGACCTTGACCGAGGCGGACCTGCTCTGAGCCCCGGGGATCGGAGGCGGCCCAGAGTCACCTCGACCTGTGGGTTGCACCCGATCCGGTCCTGTTCCAACGTGCCCAATCGATGATCATCGCCCCCTCCTTACTGGCCTCGGATTTCGGTCGCTTCGCCCATGAGGCGGCGCGCGTCCAGCGCTCGAGTGCGGAGTGGTTGCATTTGGACATCATGGATGGGCACTTCGTCCCGAACATCTCCTTCGGGCCGGAGGTGGCCAAGTCGGTGCGCAAGGTGTTTCGGCGGCACTTGGACGTTCACCTGATGTGCTCGAAGCCGGAGATCTTGCTCGAGCCGTTCGTGAAGGCCGGCGCCGATTCCATGACCATCCATGTGGAGTTGGGCGACTTGGTCAACCCGCTCCTGTGGCGCATCCGGTCGATGGGCAAGCAGGTGGGGTTGGCCGTGAATCCGCCGACGAACATCGCGTCGGTTCGCCCATTTTTGGCCCAGGTGGACTTGGTGCTGGTGATGACAGTCAATCCGGGATTTGGCGGGCAGTCGTTCATCGAAGAATGCGTCCCCAAGATCCAGCGGCTCGAGGCCTGGCGTCGTGAGATGGGGTTGAAGTTCCGCATACAGGTGGATGGCGGTATCAACGACATCACCGGCCGTGAATGTGCCCGAGCAGGTGCGAATGTCTTCGTGGCCGGCACGCATCTCTTCGGCAAACGCAATATGGGTCAGGCGGTTCAGCGCTTGCGGGAGCGGTTGATTCCGGCTGCTCAGGAGTTGATCTGATTCGGTGGAAGACCTGAATCCTTGGCCCGTATTCGACTTCGGTGTCCGGGCTCGGTCTTAGGGTCCGGTGTGGGTCCTGAGTTTGGATCCGGTGCAGTCATCCTCCTTCTCTGAAATGATTCCCTCCCTCTTGGCCATGGTGCTTTTCGCCGTTTCATCGGTGAGTGCCCGTCGATCGGTGGGCATCTTCGGACCCGCGGCGGCGAATTTTTTCCGGCAAATCCTCGCTGTCCTGCTGCTGGTGGCCTTTGTCCTCATGATGGGCTCCGGATTCTCGGGTCCGTCTTTGTCGTGGTTCTTGTGGAGTGGCGTGGTGGGTTATGGCCTCGGGGATGCCGGGGTTTTTCTGGCACTGCCTCGGTTGGGTTCCCGACTGACGTCCCTCATGACCCAATGCCTCGCGGCTCCTATTGGGGCACTTCTGGAATGGGCCTGGCGCGGGCAGGTGCCAACGGGTCTGCAAGTCGTGGCCGGTTTGACCATTTTGTCGGGCGTGTTCTTGGCATTGGCACCACAGCGCGGTTCTGCCTGGGCGGGTGTGGAGTGGAAATCCGGTGTGTGGTTTGGACTACTGGCTGCACTCGGACAATCGGGCGGGGCGGTCCTGAGCCGACAGGGGTTCGAATTGGCAAGGCTGGCCGGAGAGCAGGCACACCCCATGACGGTGACCCTCCAGCGGGCCTTGGCTGGTTTGGTCGTGGGCGGACTTTGGTACGGAGCGGCCCGTCTCCGTTCCGGTCCGGTTCCATTGGGCCCGGCACTTTCGGAGGGTCGTGGATGGCTTCTGGCCAACGCCTTGGCCGGTCCGACGCTGGGGGTGGTGTGCTACCAATGGGCGTTGGCCCGGCACCCGGTTTCCCAGGTGCTGCCGGTGGTCGCCATGGTGCCACTGGCCGTCATTCCGTTGGCCTATTGGTTGGAACAGGAACGGCCGACGCGCCGATCCCTCGTCGGAGGCGTGCTGGCCGTCGCGGGCGTGGTGGGCTTGGCGCGCTATTCGTGATGGATAGGGAGTTGTTTTTGAGGCTCCGCGATCAGGAGACGCCTTCGTAGCAAGCTGCTCAGGGATTCCCGAGTAATCACGGGCATTTGGATCTAAATCCCATTGCCCGACACTTCGGGGTACGGCTAGTTTTTCTAATCAAAAAATCAGGGGATTCCAAAGCATGTTGAACAGAGATTCCTTGGTGGCAGTACTCATTGGGTTGCTGACGTGGCCCTTGATCGGGCAGGTGGATGCCGAAGATGGGGCCGGCCTCGTCGGGTCCATTCAGCCGACCCGCTCTTCGCCGACCGACCTTGAGGTGACGGGACCTTTCCCGAGCGGTCGCACCAACGGGTTTATCCCGCGCGCGCGTCTGATGGCCTTGCCGTTAGCGGTGGTCACCAATTCCATGGACCTGGCCCGCAAGGCGCCGGCCGTATACCGGGGGATTCCGCTTCAGCAACTCCGATCGCTCTTGGGCCTGAATGTCTCCAATGCCGACACGCTCTTCGCAGTTTGCAGCGACGGCTACTCGCAGGAGTTTCCGGCGGACTACCTCGACGCGTTCCATTCGATCTTGATCCTCGAGATCGACGGCGCCGGCCCGGAGGCCTGGGGCCGCAGCAAGCTGACCGGCCTCCAAATGGCTCCGTACTACATCAACGCCGCGGACTTCAGGCCGCGGGCCGACCAGACGGTCCTCGGAAGGCCTGAGCCCCTGCATTTCCCGTACAGCGTGGTGCGCATCGAATTTAGAACGGCGGTGGCCACGCTGGACCGGATTCGCCTGGCGGGGGACGCCTCGAAGTTGGCCAGACAGGGACAGGAGATCGCCATCCGAGAATGCTTCGGCTGCCACGGACATGCCGACTTCGGGGGCACCCTGTCCGGAAGGCCCTGGCTGCTCATCAAAACTTGGGCAGCAAACACCAACTACTTCCGGAAGTACGTGGTCAAACCGAAGTCAGTGCAGCCGACCTCGAAGATGCCGGCGTTCACGGATCTCGAGCCGCAGGTGCTGGATGCGTTGCAGGCCTATTTCCGGGAGCTTCGGGTCACCAATGCCTCCCGCTGAGGTTGGGCGATCCGGCGGGGATTAGCACAGCGGTCTTGCGACTGGGCCCGCCGGGAAGGTCGAAAAATGGGGCAGGGAATATCAGGCTCCAACTGTTGTGTAAATCGGACCGAATGGTTGATTTCGGTGCCTCGATGATTCGAGGCCGAGGTATTGGTCAAGCCCATACCGGGCGGTGAACTGTGGGGTTCGGTGCAGGGATGTATTCGGAAAGGGTGTCTTTTTGGCGTTTCGGAATCCGGGAAATGAACCTAGCCTTGTAGCGTGGCGGAGACTTCCCAATTGGATCCCTTGGCATCGGGCTTTCTGGCCGATCTGGGGGCTGTGCGGGTGGCCTCCGACTACACGATCCGCAATTACCGACAGGCGTTGGAGGAATTCATCCAGTGGCATCGAGGTATTGCCGGCGGGGTGGCTCCGGAATGGCCGCGGCTGACTCGGGATCACTTCCGGCAATACTTGCGATGGCTGGGGCGACAGCAGTTGGGCCGAGCTTCGGTCCGGCTCCGATTGAGTGCATTGCGGACCTTCTATCGCTATTTGCTGCGTCGAAAGGAGGTCAGCGAGCAACCGGTGCGGGGTCTTCGAGTGCCCAAGGAGGAACGGCGCTTGCCCCGGTTTCTCCCGATTTCCGACATGGAACGCCTGTTACAGGCTCCGCTCGAGGAACTTCGGCGCTTGCGATCGACCGCCGCGGACGGTCCGGCACCAGACCCGGTTGAGTGGTTGCGGGATGCGGCGGTCCTGGAATTGATTTACTCATCAGGCCTTCGGATCAGCGAGGTGTGTGCGTTGCGCAACGAACAAGTGGACCTGATCGCTCGGACGCTTCAGGTGGTCGGCAAGGGTCGCAAGGAGCGGGTGGTTCCGGTGGGTGAACCCGCCCTAAAAGCCCTGGAGGCCTACTGGGGCACTTCAAATGCGGGTCAAAAGCCTTCGGATCCAGTCTTTCAGGGGCGGGGCGGGGCGGCGCTCAGCCCGGTACGGATCCAGAGTCGCCTGAAGCGATACCTGGCACTGGCTGGATTGGATCCGGCTCTGACTCCCCACAAATTGCGCCACAGTTTTGCCACCCACCTCCTCGAAGACGGGGCTGACTTGCGGGCCGTCCAAGAGTTGCTCGGGCACAAGAACCTCAAGACCACCGAGGTCTATACCCATGTCACGGTGGAGCGTCTGAAAGCGGTTTATGCCGCTGCGCACCCCCGGGCTTGATATCGCGGAACGGTCCGAAAACACAGGGTCCTCCTGAAGAACTTTTGACGGACTTGGCTTCGGTGACCAGATTAGGCCCATCCGGTGCATCACTGCGCTGGTACACTTGAGAACATGAGCGAAGAATCCCTCAACAACTTCACCCCTCGCGCCCAGCAGGTTCTGGCCCTGGCGCGCAAGGAGGCCGATCGCTTCAACCACAACTTCGTCGGCACCGAGCACTTGTTGCTGGGCTTGATCAAGCTGGGGCAGGGCGTTGCGGTCAATGTGCTGCAGAAGATGGGCTTGGACCTCGATACGGTCCGTCAGGAGGTCGAGAAGGAAGTCCGCGGCGGCGGTGAAGGCAAGGCGGGCGGCAATATTCCGTACACCCCCCGCGTGAAGAAGGTTTTGGCGCTGGCCGCCAAAGAGGCCAAGGCCTTGAACCACACCTATGTGGGCACCGAGCACATCCTGTTGGGTCTCCTGCGCGAGGGCGATGGCGTGGCTGCCAAGGTGTTGCGGAATCTGGAAGTTGACATTGAGCAGTGCCGCCAAGAGATCCTGAAGGAGCTGGATCCACAGTTCCAGGCGGGTGAGGAAGAGGGCGGTGAGAAAGAGCCTTCTCCGGAGACCGTCGAGGCTGGCAAAGCGCCGCCGCGGGGCGACAAGGGCAAGGACCAGAAGACTCCGGCCCTCAAGGCCTTTGGTCGCGACCTCACCGAGATCGCCAAGAAGGGCGACATGGATCCGGTCATCGGCCGCAGCAGTGAAATCGAGCGGGTCATCCAGATCCTGTGCCGCCGTACCAAGAACAACCCGGTGCTGCTGGGTGAGGCGGGCGTGGGCAAGACAGCCATCGTCGAGGGTTTGGCCCAAGAGATCGCCAAAGGCAACGTGCCCGAACTGCTGGCCTCCAAGCGGGTGGTTACCTTGGATCTTGCGCTGATGGTTGCCGGCACCAAGTACCGCGGCCAATTCGAAGAGCGCATCAAGGCCGTGATGGACGAGATCAAGAAGGCCAAGAACGTCATCCTGTTCATCGATGAGTTGCACACCATCGTGGGAGCGGGTTCGGCCGAGGGGACCATGGATGCCTCCAACATCTTCAAGCCGGCCCTCAGCCGCGGTGAGCTTCAGATCGTGGGAGCCACGACGTTGTCCGAGTACCGCAAGTACATCGAAAAGGACTCGGCCCTCGAACGCCGTTTCCAGACGGTCAAGGTGGAGCCGCCGTCGGTCGAAGACGCCATCGCGATTCTCACGGGTCTCAAGTCCAAGTACGAAGACCATCACAAGGCTGAGTTCACCGCTGATGCGGTGGAGGCTTGTGTGAAGCTTTCGGATCGCTACATCACGGCCCGTTTCCTGCCCGACAAGGCCATCGATGTGCTCGATGAAGCCGGCTCCAAGGCCCGGATTGGAGCCATGCAGCGCCCGCCCAACGTCAAGGACATCGAGGCCGAGATCGAGACGCTGCGTCAGAAGAAGGAACAGGCCATCAAGGATCAGGATTTCGAGGGTGCGGCCCAGTTGCGCGACCAGGAGAAATCCGCCAAGGAGCGTCTCGAGAAGACGTTGGCCGACTGGAAAACCGCCAAGGACGAGAAGCGGGTGGTGGTCTCGGAGGACGACATCCTGCAGGTGGTGGCCAAGTGGACCGGCATTCCTCTCAAGCGGATGGGCCAGTCCGAAATGCAGAAACTCCTGGCCATCGAGGACGAACTGGCCAAATCGGTCGTCGGCCAGAAGGATGCCGTCGCAGCGCTGGCCAAGGCATTGCGTCGCGCCCGTACCGACCTCAAGGATCCCAAGCGCCCCATTGGTTGCTTTGCCTTGCTCGGCCCAACCGGCGTCGGCAAGACCCTGTTGGCTCGCACGCTGGCCGAGCAAATGTTCGGCAGCAACCAGGCCCTCATCCAGCTCGACATGTCCGAGTACATGGAGAAGTTCACCGTGAGCCGTTTGATCGGTTCGCCGCCGGGCTATGTGGGCTATGAAGAGGGCGGTCAGCTGACCGAGAAGGTGCGTCGCCAGCCCTATTCCGTGGTGCTCTTCGACGAGATCGAAAAGGCCCATCCCGACGTCACCAACATGCTCCTGCAAATCCTGGAGGAGGGCAAATTGACCGACTCCCTGGGTCGTGTGGTCGATTTCCGCAACACCATCGTCCTGCTGACGTCCAACGTCGGCTCCGAGGCCTTGCGCAAGCAGGGGAGCATGGGCTTTGCGAAGTCCAGCGACGACGCCAGCTACGAGGCCATGCGGGGCCGGGTGCTCGACGAAGCCAAGAAGTTCTTCCGGCCTGAGTTCCTCAACCGTCTTGACGACATCGTGGTCTTCCGTTCGTTGGGCAAGCCCGAACTCAACACCATCCTCGATCTCGAGGTGGCCAAGGTGCTCGAGCGGATTCGTCGCAAAAACGTCACTGTGGTTCTCGACGACAAGGCGAGAGAGTTCCTCATCGAGAAGGGATTCGACCCGCAGTATGGAGCCCGCCCGATGCGTCGTTCCATCGAGAAACATCTCGAAGATCCGCTGGCGGAGGAAATTCTGCGCGGGACCCTCATCGATGGGGAACCAGTGACCGTCACGGCCGACAAGGAAAAGCTGCTCTTCAAGCAGCGGAACGAAGCCGCCGAAGGGGCGCTCAGTTCCTAGTCTGCGGCCCGAAAAACTGGCCTCCATTCCATTTCGATGGCTCCCTCCCGGTGAGGTTTTCCCGGGAGGGTTGTCTTTTGGGATGGGAAGTGAACACTGTCCCTAGAGGATTCATCTGTGCCGGTACTGATCATCCATCAACGCTTTCGAGCCTTTACGACCCAGTTGGGGGAGATCTTCCAATTGTTGGTGGAGTCGTTGCGTTCGCTCCGGCAACAGCGTCCCTCCTGGAAGGATTTTCTCCATCAATTGCACTTCGTAGGGGTCAAGAGCCAGAGCGTGGTGATCACCACGGGGGCGGCCACCGGCATGGTTCTTTGCGCCCAGACGTTCCTGCAGTTCCACAAGGTGAAGATGGACACCGCGACCGGGGCGGTGGTGAGCATTGGAATGAGCAGCGAATTGGGCCCTGTGCTTGCTGCATTGATGCTCACCGGGCGTGTTGGCGCGGCGATGACTGCCGAATTGGGTACCATGAAAGTGACGGAGCAAATTGATGCTCTCCGGACACTGGCCGCCCATCCGGTGGATACGCTGGTGGTTCCTCGTTTTCTGGCCCTTTTGGCCTCCGCCCCTTTGTTGACCGCCGAATCGGTGGTGGTGGGCATTATTTCCAGTTGGTTGGTGGGTGTTCATTTGCTGGGCATCGATAGTGCCTACTATCTGGTGAACATGACGCGGTACACCGATCCCCCGGACGTGCTGACGGGTTTGATCAAGTCCGTTGTTTTTGGTGCCATCATCGCGGTGGTCAGCTGCTACAAGGGGCTCACCTGTCAGGGGGGCGCCGAAGGGGTGGGGCGAGCGACGACGGAGGCGGTGGTGGCCGCCAGCATCAGCATCCTCATCACCAATTTCTTCCTCACGCTGTTCTTGTCGCGTCTGTTTTACTCCTGACTAGAATCCATGATCGAGGTTCGAGACGTCACCAAGAGCTTCGGGACCCAGCAGGTCTTGCGAGGAGTTTCCCTGGATATTCATCGGGGTGAGGCGGTGGTCATCATCGGCCGAAGTGGTGGTGGCAAGAGTATCTTGCTCAAGCACTTGATCGGGTTGCTCCAACCGGATTCTGGAACCATTCGGGTGGATGGTGAGGACATCACGACGATGAACGAACGCAGCCTCCTTCGGGTGCGGCGGAAATACGGGATGCTCTTCCAAATGGCGGCACTCTTCGATTCGCTGACGGTCGAAGAGAACGTGGGATTTGTGCTTCGCCGTCAGGGCGTGGAATCGGATGCCGAGATCCGTCGGCGTGTGGCTGAAGCTCTGGAGATGGTGGAACTCCCCGGGATTGGTCACAAGATGCCTAGCGAACTCTCGGGCGGCATGCGCAAGCGTGTCGGACTGGCTCGGGCGATTGTTTACCGTCCCGAAATCGTGCTCTACGACGAACCCACCACGGGCCTAGATCCGATTGCCGCAGACAACATCGACCGCCTCATACGTCGTGTCTGGGAAACACTCCATGTCACCAGCATCGCCGTCACCCACGACATGAAGAGCGCCCGGACCATCAGCAATCGAATCCTCATGCTTCACGAAGGCCGGATTTACTCCGAAGGTCCCTCCGCGGAGATCTTGGAATCGACCGATCCGGTGATTCACCGCTTCGTCAACGGAATCTCAACCCCCAGAAATCTGAATGAGTGAGTCCCCAGAACGAAAATCTCCCGCAGCCCAGGTGGGACTGTTTGTCCTGATCGGCCTGGTGCTGATTGCCGCGTTGCTCATCCACTTCAGCAAGGGCGCGTCTTTCTGGCGATCGGGTCGGACCATTCTGATCTCCGCCGGCAATGTCGGTGGATTGGCGGTGGGCGCGCCGGTGAACATGTCCGGCGTGCGTATCGGCTCGGTCGAGGACATATCGCTGTCGAGCGATGGTCGACGTGTGGCCATTCGGTGCCGTATCGAAAAGCCGGTGACCATTTTCGGGGATGCGCGCTTCGAGATCGAGCAGAGCGGGTTTCTGGGCGATCAGTTCGTGTCCATCCTTCCCACCAAGAATGCCGCACCGCCGCTTCAGGACGGCGCCGAGGTCATCGCGGTGGATCCCTTCAACTTGCAGGAGGCGGCCCGCAGTGCGGTGGGTCTGATGACCCGGTTGGATCAGGTGGTGGACCGGGTCGACCGAATGATCCTCTCGGCTTCGACGCTGAAGGATGTGACCAACACGCTGGCCAACTTGCGGCTGACTTCCGAGCGCCTGGACCGCACGCTCATCGAGGTGGAATCTCTCGTTTCTTCCGAGAAGCCGGTGGTCTCGGCAACGGTGAGCAATTTTCAGGCGTTTTCTGCGACGTTGACCCCACTGTCGGCCCAGGTCGGTGCCTTGGTGACACGTGCTGACTCGCTGCTAGTGCGGGCTGATTCGGTGATTTTGACCAACGAAAACAATCTCCGCGAGGCATTGGGCGGTTTGCGAGACGCCTCTTTGTCGGTGCGCGACATCACTCAGGATCTTCAGGCAGGTCGTGGTGCTGTGGGTGCTTTGCTGAAGGATCCCAAGTTGCAGGCAGAATTGGGGGCCACGCTGGGCAACCTGACCACGGTGTCGAGCAACCTCGCTCGCAATGGTCTCTTCTGGAAACCCCGTCGCGTGGAACCCTGGACCAACACCACTGGGTACCCGGGGCGTGGTCCATTCCGCTGAGTGGGACGGGGCGCGCGGATTGACAGTCGTGCACTGGGCTCGGACCTTGTCGCTATGGAACTGGTGACATTGTCCCGAGTCTTCGCGCCGGCCGAGGCAGATCTTTTGGCGGCACGGCTGGAAGCAGCCGGGTTCACGCCCTTCGTTCATGGGGTTGGGGCAGCGCTCAGCATGGAGGGGTATTCCATGGGTTCCGGTGGCATCCAAGTGAAGGTGCCCGCCGATCAGGAGGAAGCGGCCCGGAAATTTCTCATGGAGGCCCCGATAGCGGATGCCTGGGGTGACCGGTTCCGGACCGTGTACGATCGGGCCATGGAGGCTTTCCACTCCGGGCGGACCTCCGTGGCCACCTTGTGCGATCCCGTTGATACCGCTTTCCTGCTGGAGAGCGGGTGCTCGGTGCAGGAGTTGTTTGATTTCATCGAGGATGCGGCCGGATGGGGGGAACCCGATTTTCAGAGCGTTCTCGAAGTGCAGCAAATTCGTCGGGACTACTTCCTGGGTCCCATGTGCGGCCAATGGTCTGGCAAAGTCGTGCCGATGTCCGAGTTGCCTCTGAAGACGGATGCGGTCGACGGGATCGCTTGGTTGCCTCGGTTGATGGTCAAGGCACGCTTGAAACTCCGCGGTGAAATGCCTTCGGACTTGATGTACGGGTGCGGGGGCGATCGGCCGTTTCTTCAACGGATGGGGATGACGCTTCCGGGGTTCCTCGAACTCGTACGCGACTCCGGTGACGACGACCGCGCCATCATCGAGGCCGTGAAACGCTCCCGCGATGGGGCTTCGGTTCGGGGATAGTGCGGCCCGGGACAGCCGGGCCGGAAATCCACGGGGTCGCAAGCTAGTTCAGCACGAACGCGGCATCCCGGGTTTCCAGACGGATCTTTTCCGGAATGCGGTTCGGATCGATGCGCACCAACACTCGGTGGTTCCCGGCGCTCAACGACACGGGGCCGCTCACCTTCGCTCCGTCCACCCAGAGTTCGGTTCCCGGAGAGGCGGTGAGTTGGAAGTGCACGGTGCCTGGTTGAGCCAACTGCACCTCGGTCAGCGCCAGCACGGCGATCTTGGAAGTCCAGAAATTGGCCTTGGTCGCACCTTCCATGAGGGTCCGGGTCAGGTCGCCATTGACCCGCGAGAGGACTTCGTTCCAGCGCTTGTCTTGCAGCGCGGATTTCCACATCCAGTCGGACTGTCCATTTTGCTGGTCGGTGTGGAGGACATTGGCCAAGCGCCATTTGCGCGCCACGCCGCCCTTGCTGGCATCGAACTCACCGGGCTTGCCGAGTTGGGAGAGGAATGCCACCAGATCGAGTTGCTCGGTCTCGTTGAGCGAGTCCAGGAGGCCGGCTGGCATCAAGGAAGCCGTAGCCTGATTGCGGGATTCCAAATTCGATTTGGCGATGGCGATCTCCTGATTGGCCGCTCCGCGCAAGACCAGTTCACTGGTGGATTCGCGGACGACGGTTCCTGAGAAGGTTTGGCCATCCTTGGTTTCCACCACGACACCATGGTAGCCCTCCTTGATCTTGGCATTGGGCATGAGCAGCGATTCCACCAGGTAATCGGGCTGAGCGCTGGCACCGATGGAGGTCATGTCCGGACCCACTCGTCCGCCGGCACCGCCGATGGCGTGGCAGGTGGTGCAAGCCAGATCGGAGCGTCGGTAGACGAGTTCACCCCGCTGAGGGTTGCCCGAGGCCGACGCCTTGGCCGCCATGTCGCGGATGAGTTGGCCGGTGAAGGCCTGGGTGTCGGCCGATAGTCCAGCCCCTTTGGCGAGGGTGAGCACCAGTTCCATGTCGTTACGGCCGCCTTCGCGGGCCACCCGCATGCCGGTGCGCGCCGCTGCGACCGGAATGCCCGATGCAGGCAGCAGTGCCGCCAAATTTTTGCCGGCGCCCTTGATCGCCAAGAAGGATCGCCAGAATTCTTGTGCGGCCTGCTCTTGATCCAATCCCTGAACGGCGTTCACCAATGCAGGACCCGCACCGCTCAGATCGAGGGCCGCCCAAGTGAGCACCGCGCGACGTTGTGTGGCGGGGTCCTTGTCGCTTGCCAGTTGTTTGAGAAGGGGCAGGCTGCTGGAACCTTGCAGGCGAAGGACTTCAAAGACCGTGGCTCGCACTTGTTCGGAAGGGTCCGCGGCCAGTCGGCTGAGGGACTCGGCGGGAGGCGGAGTCTTCCAGTCACCGGACAGGCGCAAGGTGGCTGAACGCACTGATTCATTGGGCGATTGGAGCAAACTGAGAATACCCTTGGCGTCGCCCTCAGGTCTCACTTTCCGATTCCGAGCCGCTTCGCCGAGCGCCGACAGGGCTCGTGCTGTGGCGGAATCATCGAAGCCACCGGAGACTGTCTGCTGGAGCAAGGCTCCGAGTTCCTTGGGACCGCCGGCCTGACCGATGAGCTCGATCCACGGTCCTGAACCGTCGCGCGGCAACCGACGCTCCTGAATCACCCGGCCGAGAACGCGGCTGGACTGATCCGGACGGATGGCCTTGAGCGCGAAGGCCAATTGCTTTTCGCGCCCTTCGGATTTCCAGGCACCCGATTCGAGTGCCGCGATCCACGGTTCCGAGAGCTCATTGATGGTTAGCCAGAGGGCGTAGTCCAACGTGGGGTCCATGGTCTGGTCCAGAACGCCCAGAGCCAGTTCAGCAGACCGGGAACCGTGGATCTTGGCTAAGGACCGGAGTGCTTCGAGGCGGACGCGCGGATGGGGGTCTTTAACCAGTTTCGAGAGGGTTTCCAATCGCTGGGCAGCATCAGCGGCGGAGTCAGCCCGGGAAGCGACCGGGGCAAGCAGCAGCGCACTGGCGAGGACGAGTCTGCGGAACATGAAAGAACCATCGAACGGGAAGGGCTCCACCTTCAAGCATCGGCTCATCAAAAATCCGAGCTTCGCAGGATGATCGTGAGACGAGGTAAGCCCGAGGTCAGGGGGCTGCCGGCTTGATCAAGGCCCTCAACTCGACGTGTTTGCCATTGGCCGGGTTGAACCCTTCGGTGCTGACCGTGACCAGTTTCGGGTATCGCTGGGCTGCATGGCGGAAAACCTCCCCAGTGGGCAGCACACAAACCCGATTGCCCGGTTGAGCCAGGAACTCCAGCACCGCCGACTCGTCATTGAGGTGTTGGATCCAGGGCCCGCCGTCGGGACGCAAGTACCAGAACAAACTCGGTTCATGGAATTCGAAGGTCGCCAGTTGCGTGTCGGGTCCGATCCAGCGTCGGCATTCCTGCGCCAGGCGCGGAACGGGCAACACGCGGGCGAAGAACCGGATACCGGGAACGGCCACGATCATGAGGATCGCGGTGGTTCCAACCGTCAGGCGTCGGATCCATCGGGCATTTTCCGGCCCACCGGCGATGGTCTTTCCGAGCCAAAGTGCGATCAATGGAAAGGCCGGCAGGGTGTAGTGCGGGAGTTTGGTCCGGATCAGGGTGAAGACCACGAAGACACCAAGAACGCTGGTGGCGAGGTACCGATCGATGGGAGACAACGGGCCGGAGGAACGGCGCTTCCAGAGGGACCTCACCAGCCAAGGTGACCAGGGAAGGAATCCGACCAAGAGCGTCAGTGGGTAGAAGGGCAGGCTACCCAGATACCCTCGCAAGCCCTTCAGTCCGTGGCCTTCCAAAACTCCGACCGACCGGGCGACCACATGTTTGCCGATGCCCACTTGAAAGAATGCCCCCCGGGTGGCCACAAGGGCGGGAATTCCCCAAAGGGCTACCAGGCTTAAAGTCAGCAATCCACCCGTCCACCAAAGGCGTGCTCGTCGCCAAGGACTGTCTGGCTCCGATGGCAGGTTGCTGCGACCCCAGGCGAGCAAAATGGCGGGCAGTGCTGCCAGCCAGGCTACTGGTCCTTTTGCTAGGAATCCCAGAGCCATCGAGACGAAGAACACCCAGAACCAAGTTCGGACCGCGCGTGTGTCTTTGCCAGCCTGGTGAAGTTCCCAACCGGACCAACTGCTGAGGGTGAAGAAGAACACCAGGGTCATGTCGGCTACAGCGAGATGGGCGTGGACAAAGGCCTGGGGACAGGTAGCCCAGAGGAGGCCCGATATCAGACCAGCCCGATCCCCCGCTAGTCGTCGGCCCCACCATGCCAGCAATCCGGTGGTCAGCGTCGCAAAAAGAACCGAAGGCAGTCGGACCGCCATTTCGGAGTGGCCCAGCCAGAAAATGCTTCCCGCTTGAAGCCAATAAATCAGAGGGGGTTTGTCGAAGCGGTACTGGCCGTTCAAATGAGGCACCAACCAGTTGCCTGATTCGAGCATCTCCCGAGAGGCTTCTGCAAAGCGGGGTTCATCCCGATCCATCAGTGGCAACTCACCGGTTCCGGCACTGAAGCAAAAAAAGGCCCCCACCATGAGGAGAATCCAGGCCCATGCAGGCAGACTATTTGAATCGCTCGACGACTTGCTGGGCACATCCATCGGTCACAAGGCTGACAAAAGGGGCTAGGATCGGAAAGTCGGAGGGTAGTATTTCGACGCGCCGACCTGTCAGATTCCTGCAGAGACAGGCTGAGTGTCGGTTTTTTCCGGTTTGTTGCGTGCCTGTGATCAGTGATTGGGATTAGTCTGTTAGCGTGCCTTTGATGCACAATTTGGATTCGTCCTGTTCGCGTGAAGTGGTCTCTGGAGCCGATTCCGAGCGACGGTTCGGACGCTGCCTGCGATTCTGGGGGCTCTGGTCGGTGTTGATGGGCCTGCCGGTCTTGGGCGTTTTCCTTTGGGGGGATGATTGGTTGCGATCCCAGCGTTCCCTCATGAGTGGTAAAGACTGGTCGGTGATTGCTTTGGCCATTAGCGGTTCTGCCAATGGGATTGTTTTGATGCCTGCGATCCTCGGTTTGGTTTTCTGGTTCCGAGTCAGAGGGCATCGGAAGTTGGCCCGTGCTTGGATGGCGATCTTGTTCGCAGGGGTTATGGCGGGCCTCGTCGGCACAACATGCCGTTCTCTTATCGGCAGAACTCGGCCGGAAGTCCCTGTGGAGCAGGGATGGTTTGGTCCCCGAAAAGAGGGGAAATGGATTTTGGGACGACATGCCTACAGTGCCTTCCCATCGGGTCACGTATCCATTGCCGCGGGTATCGGTTTCATGGCCTTCGTCTGGTGCCGTCGAGCTGGACGGATTGGAGTGGTTTATGCCCTGGCCGTTGCCTGGTCCCGGTTTCACTTGGGAGCCCATCGAGCTTCGGATGTTTGGGCAGGATTGATGGTGGGTTCCTTGGCTGCCGCTATCTTGCTACCTCGGCTTGAGGATTGGGTGCATCGAGGAGTCATCCCAGAGTGGTGGCCTCGTAGGCTGACGTTTCAGGGTTCGATTGTGTCAAAATGAGAGTGATAGGGCTCTGGTTTGACTTGAACCTGACCTCTCCGTTGTCCGGTGCCTTCGGATGGTCCCGGCGCCGCTGTTGGATTTCTGCGGCTTTTCCTAAAGTTTTTTAATCTTTGGACGATATGCAGCCGAGGCAGTGTTCAGATGCCGGTAAAAGGGCTCAGTACTCCATTCGCTCAAATCATGCAGATCCAGACTGTTCAAACTCGAATCATTGTCCAAACCGCTACCGCTGTAGCGGTTCCTTTGGTGGCTTTGACCGCACGCTGGGCGCTGGGTGAGGGGGTGGGCAAGTATTCGAGCCTGTGGATCGCTTTGGTGGGTTCCATCTCGGTCGCCGGATTGGGATGGCTGACTCGGGGGGCGTTGATCGAGTATGACAAGGCGCCTTCCGAAGATCTCAGTGAAACGTATTTAGTGGCTTTGGATAAAGCCACCAAGTCCTTGGCGGTTGCCGAGGGGAAGTCCAAAGACCTCGAAGCCCAGAACCAGCGCCTTCAGGACCGGTCCCTCTCGCTCGAACAGAGGGTTCGGGAACTGGAGACGCCTGCCGTTCCAAAAGATCTTCCGAAGCCTCTCGGAATCGTTGACGGTTTGAAGACGGTCATTGATGTCGCCGGTGAGCGAGCCACGACGACTCTCACCGGTGGATCCCAATTGGAAGTCGGTTTGGCCTTGTCCAAGGAAGAGGTGGAAGGCGTTCAGTCGATGCTGGACTCCATTGGACGAAAATTGGCGCGACCGCAGGTTGAGGAATTCATCGAGGCCACTGCTGGAGACAATTTGCCCCGGATTCTTCTGGTTGAGGATGATCTCACCAGTCGCCGTCTCATCAGAGCCCTCCTGCCGAAGGACCTGAAAGCCGTCATCCTCGAGGCTGAAGATGGGCAGTTTGCGCTCCAGATGATGGAGAAGCCCCCGTATCCAGATGTCATCATTTGCGACGTCTTGATGCCCAACATGGATGGCCTGGAATTCCTGACACGTCTGCGAGATCTACCCCGGTTTTCCAACACTCCGGTCGTGATGATCTCGGCCAATGCCTTCAAGGAAAATGTGGCCAAGGCGGCTTCCCTCAAGGTCAATCGGTTCTTGCGAAAACCCTTGGAACGGAAGGATTTGGGCGATGCCATCGAAGCGGCTCTGAAGGAAGCGACCACCAAGGATTCCTCCCTCTTCAAAGCCCAGCAGCGCCTGTGTCTGGACGACAAGGCTTACTTCGAATTGTCGGCAGGCTTCTCGCGGGCGATTGGCGAATCCGTTACGTTTGTCAGATCTTCCATCAGTCGGGATCGTTGGCAGGCGGCGACCATCCGTATCAATGCCTTGAATGGATCCATTCAAATGGTTGGAGATGAACGACTGTCGGTAGCCATCAGCCGTGTCGAGAAGCAGTTGAGGAATGCCGACGTCAATGGGGTAACCATCGAATTGGAGCTGCTGGAGCAGGAGAACGAGCGGTTCATGCGCACTCTGGTCCATTCGTTCAACGCTCTGGATCTTGCCGGAACAGACGAGAAAACCGAGGCCAAGTAAGGCTTCCGGTTTTGTGGGCTGTGTGGGCTGTGTGGGCGGATTGTTCAGCGGTTGCGCTGGAATGCCTCCTTCCTCAATCGCGATGGGCACCGTAGCCTTATCGAGTGATTTCGCTGGCTGACACCTCCGCTGGACAGGAGCCCACCGATTGGGTGGGACCTGTCCGGGAGATTTTTTCCCAGACCGGACTGCTGTCCCGGGCCAGCAATTTTGAGTACCGGCCTGAACAACAACAAATGGCCGTCGCGGTGGCCTCCGCTCTCCAGGATCGACGGCACTTGCTGGTCGAGGCAGGTACTGGGGTTGGAAAGAGTTTTGCGTACCTGATTCCGGCCATCCTCTTTGCCGTGGGGCGTAAAAAGAAGGCGGTGATCTCCACCCACACCATCAATTTGCAAGAGCAGTTGGTGGAGAAGGATCTGCCTGTTCTCAAGCAGGTGCTGCCGGTGGACTTCAGCTTTGCGATGCTGAAGGGGCGCTCGAATTACTTGTGCACACGGCGACTTCGCAAGGCGTTGTTGCAATGCGACTCGCTTTTCACTTCGCCGGAAGCGGCCGAATTGCGGCGAATCGAGGAGTGGAGTCGCACGACGCAAGACGGTTCCCTGAGCGACTTTTCCGTCGAACCCGATCCCAAGGTTTGGGAGCACGTTTGTTCTGAACGCGGATTGTGCACGCCCAAGAAATGCGGTTTCCAAAGTGATCAAGCCAAGTTGGGACCGGTTTGTTTCTTTCAGCGGGCCCGACAGAAGATCCTGGGAGCCGATGTGTTGGTGCTCAATCACACGCTCTTTTTCACTCTCCTCAACGGAGTCGAGGCCGATCCCGAAGGCGGGGTTCTCTTCAAGAACGACTTCGTGATCTTCGATGAGGCCCACACCGTGGAGTCGGTGGCTGCGAGGCACATCGGGGTCAGCGTGAGCAGTGGGCAGGTGCGCTACGCTTTGCAGCGATTGTGGAACCCGCGGACCGAGAAGGGCTTGCTGTCGACCCTGCGCTCGGCGGCCAATGTTCGATTGGTGGCCGATGTGCTGAAGGAGACGGACGACTTCTTCGTGCGGGTCGAAGATTCCTGCCAGGAGTTGGCCCGATCGGCGGCCCCTGCGGCATTGGAACGGGTGGCTTCCAGTGAACCCCCATCCAGAGTTTGGAAGGAATTGCGGATCCGTAGGCCGGATCTCGTCCAAGACAGCCTGACTTTGCCCCTGCAGCGATTGCGGGAGCAAATCCATGAACTCATCCAAACCTCCGAAGACAAGGAGACCGGCGAGGAACTCATGGAATGCAACCGTCGCCTGGCTGACCTGAAGGTGGCGGTTTCCACCTTCTTGAGCCAGACGGCCGAAGATCATGTCTATTGGGTGGAACGCTCTGGGAAAACCCAAAAGAATCTCTCCCTGAACGCGGCTCCGGTGGAGGTTGCAGATTTTTTGCGTCAGCGGCTCTTTGAATCAGGGACTTCCGTCATTCTGACCAGTGCCACGTTGGGGACTGCGGGCCCTTCCGGATCGGTGACGCCTGCTCCGATTCCGACGCAGCGTTCGGCGGCCTCCGTGATGGCCTCTTCCGGAACGGTGTTTCAACGGGCAGGTGCCATTCCGGCGCTCCGCTATGTGGCCGGTCGGGTGGGTGGCGAAGAGGCTCAAGGTCTGCAAGTGGGTTCCCCGTTTGATTATCCGCGGCAGATGACTCTTTTCGTGGCCGGCAAGATGCCGGATCCTCGCGACGCCGGTTACGAGGATGCCCTAGTCCACTGGATCGAACACTTCGTCACGCGGACCCACGGGAAGGCGTTCGTGCTGTTCACCAGTCACCGGCTGATGCTCCAGGTCGCCGGCCGGATGGAGTCGTTCTTCAGTCGGTTGGGTGTGGAATGCTATGTGCAAAACACCGGCATGCCGCGGTCGACCATGCTCGAGAAATTTCGCGAAAACCGGGACTCCGTGCTCTTCGGTACCGACAGTTTTTGGCAAGGGGTGGATGTGCCGGGCGAGGCCTTGAGCAATGTGATCATCACCCGATTGCCGTTTGCCGTCCCGGATCATCCCTTGGTCGAAGCCCGCATCGAGCGGATCGAAGCCCAGGGTGGCAATGCCTTCAGCGATTTCAGCCTTCCGGAAGCCATTCTGAAGTTCCGGCAAGGGGTCGGCCGTCTCATCCGCACCAAGACCGATACCGGGATCGTGGTGATCCTCGACAATCGCGTGCTGACCAAACGCTATGGGAAGGCCTTTCTCGAATCGGTGCCGCCGTGTCCGATGGAGATAGTCTGACGAGCAGGTGGGGATCCGCCCTGATTCCAATTCTTCCTGCCGGACCGTATGGTTCAATGCTTCCCTCGCGCCTCCCCGCTTCGGTAGGTTGGGCCCGTGCATTTCCGCAAGGTGACGTTGGTGGGCGTGGGCCTGCTGGGCGGTTCGCTGGGTCTGGCGCTTCGACGCCGAGGTCTGGCGGACGAGGTCCAGGGCTTCGTGCGACGCGCCTCCTCGGTGGCCGAGTGCCTAGCTCTGGGAGTGGTGGATCGTTGTTCGCGGAGTTTGGTCGAGGCCGTCACCGACGCGGACCTGGTGGTCTTGTGTTCACCGGTGGGGCAGATGCCCGATTTGTTCCGGGAGATGTCCCGACACCTGTCCGCTGATTGCCTCGTGACCGATGTCGGTAGTGTGAAATCCGATCTGGTGGCCGAGGTGGAGCCTTTGGCCCAAGCGGTCGGGGTTCGGTTTGTCGGAAGTCATCCGATGGCCGGTGCTGAGAAAAGTGGGCCGGCCCATGCCCGGGCCGATTTGTTCGACGGGGCGGTTTGTGTGGTGACTCCGACTTCGGCGAGCGATCCTGCCGCCGTGCTGGCGATCCGTTCGCTGTGGGAGGCGGTGGGTTCGCGGGTGATCCAGATGAGTCCCGTCCTCCATGACGATTTGGTGGCCCGGTCCAGTCATTTGCCGCACGTGGTGGCTGCAGAACTGGCCAATTATGTCCTGAGCCCGATCCATCCGAAGGAACAGGCAGACCTTTGCGCGGGTGGCTTCAGGGATACGACCCGCATCGCTTCCGGTTCACCGGAGATGTGGCGTGACATTGCTCTGGCCAATCGCCGCCATCTCTCCCGTGTGCTGGGGGTCTTCATTGAAGATCTCTCCGAATTCCGATTGGCCCTGGATGCCGGGGAGTCAAAGTCCATCGAAGACTTCTTCCGTCAGGCCAAATCCCGGCGGGATCTCCGCTATCCTGATTCCGAGTCCAAGAAAACCGCCTGAGACGATGCCGCTGCCCGACCTCATCGAGATCATTCCTCCGCCATCGCCCGCTTACGTGTCCATCACGGTGCCGGGATCCAAGAGCATTACCAATCGTGCGCTCATCTTGGCGGCTTTGTCGTCGGGCACGGTCACGCTGACCGGGGCCCTCTGGAGCGAGGACACCCAGGTGATGACCGAGTGCTTGCGCCAGATGGGTTTTGCAGTGGGGGTGGCTCCCGACTTTGCCGAGGAAGCCAACCGCGTCATCCAGGTGGTGGGGCAGGGCGGACGCATACCGAAGGCGGGCACGGAATCGTCTCCCTTGGAATTGCATGTGGGCAACGCCGGAACCGCGGCCCGATTTCTGGCGGCGATGGTTTGCTTGGGTGAGGGGAGTTACCGCTTGTCGGGAGTGCCCCGGATGCACGAACGCCCCCAGGCGGCCTTGCTGAACGCGTTGCGTTCTTTGGGCTACCGCGTCGATGCGCCCGGAGACCGTTTGCCCGCGGTCATCCATGGCTCCGGTCCCTGTCGCGCTTCGTGCCAGGTGAGTGTGGCAGAAAGCTCGCAATTCGCCTCGGCCTTGCTCCTTTCCGGTCAGGTTGCGGGTTGGAAGGTGGAGGTGTCCGATGCCAATCCGGATGAACTGCCGTATGTCGAAATGACTCGTCTCCTGATCGAGTCGTTCCCTCATTCGGGTGGAGAATTTCAGATCGAACCCGACGCTTCGAGCGGCAGTTACTTCTGGGGGGCTTCCCGCTTGTTGGGTAAAAACCGAGTGGATGTGGCGCGTTGGCCGGGTTCGGGCTGGCAGGTCGATGCGCGCTATCCCGACTTTCTCGATCTTCCCTCCGAGGTGTCCCGCGAGCGCGACTTGGGTGACAGCATCATGACTGCCATCGCCTTGGCTCCGCTGGAAGATCACCCGGTTCGCTTCACCGAGTTGGGGCGGTTGCGTCTTCAGGAATGTGAGCGGGTTCATGCTTTGCGCACCGAATTGACCAAGTGCGGAGCCAGTGTGGCCGAGTCCGGAGACTGTTTGTTGATCCGTCCATCCATCTTGCATGGGGCGGAGATAGAAACCTACGACGACCACCGCATGGCGATGTGTTTCGCCATGCTCGGACTCAGAATCCCAGGGATGCGCCTGCGCAATCCACGCTGTGTCCGCAAGACCTTCCCCAATTTCTTCCGCAAATTGGCCGGGACGCCTCCTTTTGGTCTGGGAGCGATCATTCTCGATGTCGCTACGGGTCGTGTGCTCCCTCTGAACGAACTCAACGCCGAATGAAGTCCCTCTCTCTCAAACTGCCTCAGGTCATTGCTGTCGATGGACCGAGCGCCTCGGGCAAGGGGACCTTGTCCCGTCGCATGGCCCGCGAGTTGGGCTACATCTATGTCGATTCGGGCGCGATGTACCGGACTCTCGCCTGGCACTGTCTCCAGCGCGGGATTCGATTGGAAAAACCCATGGCTGAGGCCGATGAGAAAGCCGTCATCCGCCAACTTCGCAGTTGGAAATGGGAGCTTCGGGTGACGGACGGCCAGGCCTGGATCCACGTGGATGGCTATTTCCCGGCGACGGAGATCCGTACCGATGTTGTCGAGAAAGCGGTGCCGGTCGTGGCGCAAATCGGCAAGGTTCGTGACTGGATGGTCGCCCGTCAGCGGGACTGCGCCGCTCTGGGGCCCTTGGTGATGGAAGGGCGAGACATCGGAACGGAAGTGTTTCCGCTGGCTCCAGTGAAATTCTTCCTCGAGGCCGACGCGGCCGAGCGTCAACGGCGGATCGCTGACCGCGGTGGTTCCACCGACGGCGCCTGGCGGGACAGCATGGACATCCATCGCAAGAAGGGCGCGTTGATTCCGGCCTTGGATTCCATTCGCATCAACAACACGGGGCAGACTCCGGACGAAACCTTTGCCGTGTTCATGGGCCATGTCCGTGAACGTCTGGGTTCCCTACCGAGTCCCGGAATTCCCAAGCGCGGTTGAACCGATGACCCCGATCTACCGAATGATGCGGATCGGTGGGTGGCTGAGCCGGAACAATTCAACTGAATCGTTCCAGCTGAGCCGAAGTTTGAGCCGGTTGTTGGGATCGTGGGTATGGTTGGGGCTTGTTGCGGCACTTCACCGGGTCGAGGCAGCCGGCAACGAAGTGTTGGTGATTTACAATGCGCAGATGCCGGTCTCCGAGGCAGTGGCGCGTCATTACGCGCGGCAGAGGTCTGTTCCGGATTCCCAACTGCTGGGCCTTCGGCTTCCGGAAACAGGGACCATTTCCCGCGCTGAATACACATCGGCCATCGAGGAACCGGTCCGCAAATACCTCGTGGACAAGGGATTGGCGGAGTGGGTTCCGGATTCCAGCCCACTGCCGCAAGGCCGCAAGTCATCGGCCAAGAATCGTCTGCGTTTGATCCGTTCGGAGATCCGCTACCTGCTTCTGTGCTATGGGGTGCCGTGGTACATCCCGCAGGATCCGTCGATGCGCAGTGACATGCAGGGAATCCCGGCTCAATTCCAGCGCAATGACGCTTCGGTGGATGACGAGTTGGCCTTGTTGCCCCGCCTCGGTTTCTACGATCCGGTCGCAACGGCCCCCAATCCGGTGGTCGGGGCCACCAACGCCGGCCGGATCCATCCGACCAACGGGGTTTTCATGGTGACCCGGTTGGATGGGCCGACGCCGGACATTGCCCGGGGCCTGGTGGACAAGGCGCTGGAGGCCGAGTCGCGCGGACTTTGGGGGCATGCCTACATCGACATGCGTGGCCTCACGAATGGTCCCTATTGGGCGGGTGATTTGATGATCACCAATGCTGCCATGGCGGCCAAGCGACTGGGTTTCGAAACCTTCGTGGACAACCAGCCGGCGAGCTTGGGGGTGGGGTATCCCCTCAGTCAGGTGGCCGTGTACGTCGGATGGTATGACAGCGGGGTGACGGGCCCGTTCTATCGGGCCAACGTGGAGTTTCTGCCGGGAGCCTTTGCCTATCACTTGCATTCCTTCAGTGCGGCGAATTTGAGATCCGCCTCTGAAAATTGGGTGGGCCCGCTTTTGGCGCGTGGCGTCACCGCAACCATGGGGTGTGTGGCTGAGCCTTATTTGGATTTCACTCCGAATCCGTCGATGCTGTTGGAGCGGTGGGGCTATGTCGGGATGACCTTGGGCGAGGCGTCGATGGCCGCTCATCCTGTGTTGTCGTGGCAAACGGTGGTGGTGGGTGATCCCTTGTATCGGCCCTTCGGTCGTCCGCTGGCTGAGGACGGAAAACGCCTGGATATTGCCAATGATCCCTGGACCGCCTATGCGCTCGTTCGCCATGCCAATCAACAACTCATGGCAGGTCGCCCCGCTGAAGCCGTTCGGGATCAATTGGAGCAGCAGCGCTGGGCCACCAACCACGCGACCGTGGCCGAAAAGATCGCGCGGTTTTACTGGACGGGGATCCGAGTCCGCAGGGCCTTGGAATGGTACGATACGGCTCTGAGTCTGACCAACGCCACGCCGATGCAGCGCCGGCGTTTGTTGTCGGACAGCATCGAGGCGCATCGTGTTTTGGGGCAGCCTGCCGAGGCGTTTCGTTGCTTGGAACAGCTGATCGCCACTTCACCTCCAGATGTGGATTTCCAGGAGTTGCGTATCCGCCAATTGCAGTTCGCCCGCGACATGCGGGATGTGGAGAAGGTGGCCGCCATTTCCAACGAAGTCCGCCGCTTGAGTGCCAAGCCGTGATCCGTTGGTCACCGCTTTGCCGCCATGACTCCAGAAATCCTTCGCCATCTTGCTGAGTCGGATCCCGTGATGGGTCGCCTCATCCAGAGGATCGGTGCCTGCACCTTGAATCCGGAGCCTCAGCGAACTCCGTTCGAGTCGCTGGTCCGGGCCGTGGCCCACCAGCAACTGCATGGCAAAGCGGCTGAGACCATTTTGGGACGGTTTCTCGCGCGATTCCCTGGCCGTCGGTTTCCCCGGCCTGAAGACCTTGAATCCGTCACCGATGCAGACCTTCGGTCCTTCGGTTTTTCTGGCTCAAAAGTCGCAGCCATTCGCGATATCGCTGCCAAGGCAATGGATGGCACCGTGCCGACTTCGCGGAGGATTCGGACCTTGTCCGATGACGACATTGTCGAGCGACTGAGCGCCTGCCGCGGGGTGGGGCGGTGGACCGTTGAAATGCTGCTCATCTTCAAGTTGGGGCGCCCGGATGTTCTCCCCATCGACGACTTTGGGGTCCGGGAAGGATTCCGTGTGACTTACGGATTGGACCTCCAACCGCGGCCGAAGGAATTGCTGGCGTATGGTGAACGTTGGCGTCCCTTCCGGACGACGGCGGCCTGGTACTTGTGGCGAGCGGCCGATGCCGCCAAGGAAGCAGCCAAGGTGTCGAAACCCTGAGTTGTGGGTCAGGAAGTAGGCTGAGGTGGGAATGCGACCCTCACCGCTCCTATCCGGGTTTTTGGCTCATCGGGTAGTTCTTCATCAAGGCTTGAGCCGTCTCGCGGAGGATGCTCACCAATTCGGGCGGGCTGAGCACCGTGGCGTGGGCACCCCATCCGAGGATCCACCGGCTGATTTCCTCGAGACTCCCCAAACGCAGTTGCAGTTCAACCCCTTGGTCGGGCAGTTCCACCAGCACCTGCGAGGGATGCCAGCGTTTCTCGCGGATGTAGTCGGCCACGGCTCGGTTGAATCGGATGCGGACCTCGAAATCCCCACTGCGCGAGTATACGCCAAAGCTGTCACTCAAATGCCGTTCCAATGCGAATTTGGCCGGTCGCTGGAAGGTCTTTCCGGTGGGCACCGCCTCGACGATTCGGGAAGGCACGAAGGTCCGGATCGCCTTGCGGAGGTGGTCGTGTGCAAAGAGGTACCAGTCCCCATTCACATTGCCGATGTGGTACGGATCCACCGTGCGCTCTTCATTCGAGGCGCCGGGTTTGCGGTAGGTTAGGCGCAATGTCTGGCCTGCGGCTGCAGCCTGGGCCAGACGATCGATGATCCCGAGGTCGACGTTGGGTTCAGCGGTGGTGCGGAAAGAGATGGTTTGAGTCCATTCGGCCAGATTGAGGGAGACGGTGTCTGGTAAGGAACGTTCGAGTTTCTTGAAGGCGGTCAGCAGGCGCTTTTCGAACGGGGTGCCGCGGTACTGCTGGAGCGCTTTTTCTGCGACCACCAATGCGAAGAGCTCTCCTTCGGAGATTTGCAAGGTGGGGAATGCATCGACCGGCTCAGTGTAAAAGAACCCATAGCGTTGGGCGCTGTAGTCGATGGGCAGGCCCATCCGGTCGCGCATGAAGTCGATGTCGCGCTGGATGGTCTTGGTGCTCACCTCGAACTCACGGCTCAGGAAGGAGGCATTGGGATACTTGCCCGATGCGATGGCGGTGTGGATGCGCATCATCCGCTCCAACGGCGGTCGGGACATGGGCAGCTCACGCGCAATCTTCTTCATCCCCCAAAACTGTTCCTAGACCGAGTGATTGCCAACACTGGAGCCACCGGCTGACTGGATTCCCGAAAGCGTGTTTCTCCGCGCTTTGGGCTTTTGTCTCGGGGCACCGCGGTCTTCCAATTCACCCCATGACGGAACCGGAGGCGAAGTCAGTGATCGGCATCGAATGCGGAGGCACACGTACTGTGGCGTTGGCTGCGTCGTTGGGGTCGCGAGAACCCTTGGCTCGTGTGGAAGCCGGGGCGGCCAACTTGCGACTCATCTCCGACGCCCAACTCGAGTCCCATTTCAGTGCGCTGAAATCCCGCCTGCCCGATCCGGCCGCCATCGGTATCGGCATGGCCGGGGTGAGGACCGAGGAAGACCGGCAAAGATTGCGGGCCTGTGTGGCGCGGGTCTGGCCCGCCGTTCCGGTTCGCGTCGACCACGACTTGGTGAGCGCACTGGAGGCGGCGTCCTTGGATGCCGGCAATGCGGTTCATGCACGGGTGATCATCCTGAGCGGGACCGGTTCCTGCTGTTTTGGCCGGAATCGCCGCGGCGTGACGGCCAAGGCGGGCGGGTGGGGTCATCAGTTG
>Ga0255127_1000280_pt1 | contig 27639 bp, 20 predicted proteins | sample Law_Miss_RepB_8d_FD_188555 | JGI IMG/M metagenome (GOLD analysis project Ga0255127, IMG submission 188555) | Freshwater microbial communities from St. Lawrence River, New York, United States - Law_Miss_RepB_8d | ecosystem: Environmental > Aquatic > Freshwater > River | place: USA: New York...
TGACCTTGGGGCTGTCGGGGAATCCGGCCACGCAGTTGACGTAGCCGCTGACGGAGATCACGTGGTCTACGCGGTCGAGGTCGCCCAGGGCCAGTTTGGTGCAGGCCAGCAAGTTGAGCGCGCACAGTTTGGCCGCCTCATAGCCTTGTTCGATGGTGAGGGTCTCACCGACTTTGCCGGCGTATTGGATTTTCCCCTCACGACTGGCGATGGCGCCGGGTAGATACAACGTTTTGCCTTCAATGCGGAAGGGCAGGTAGTTGCCTCCGGGCGGTGGGGGTGCGGGCAGGGTGAGGCCGAGTTCGGCCAGCTTGGATTCGATGCGGCTCATCGGTGTTGAGCGTGCTTGGGATTCGTTCCGGGCGCGAGTGTGTCGTTGGTTTCTGTCGTTGGTTTCAGGATAAGAAACCGTGCCTCCGCGGCATGGCTGGGATTGACGCCCGGCTGCTTCAATGGCTCCGTCTGTTTCAACCTGTTTTTGTTTTAAGATCATGCCCAATCCCTGGACCGGAAAAGGAAATCCCTACACCCGCAAAGAAGTTCGCGCGCGCCTGATGGACACCATCAAGAAGGGCGACGCGGTGATCGCCGCCGGTGCCGGCACGGGCATCAGTGCCAAGTTCATCGAGAAGGGTGGGGCCGACTTGATCATCATCTACAACTCGGGCCGCTTCCGCATGATGGGCCATGGTTCAACTTGCGGCATGATGGCCTATGGTGATGCCAATGCCATCGCCATGGAGATCGGTGAGTACGAGGTGCTGCCGGTGGTCGAGGAGGTGCCGGTGATTTGTGGTGTGCACGCCACCGACCCGCGTCGCCGCATGTGGCACTGGCTGGGCCAGGTGAAGGATATGGGTTTCAGCGGTGTGAACAATTTTCCCACTCACACGATTGTGGATGGGCATTTCCGCGGGGTGCTTGAGGAGACGGGCATGAGCGTTCAGAAGGAGTACGAGATGATTGCGCTGGCCCGGAAGATGGACCTCTTTTCCATTGTTTATGTCGGCTCGCCGGAGGAGGCGGTCGAGATGGCGAAGGCGGGGGCCGACGCGATCATTGCGCACGTTGGAACGACGGTGGGCGGTAGTATTGGTGTGCAGAAGGCGGTGGTGAGTTGGGATTTCACCATCAAGCGGACGCAAGAAATCATCGATGCGGCGTCGCGTGTCCGGAAGGACATCTTCTTCCTCTGCCACGGCGGCCCCATCAATACGCCGGCGGATGCAGACCGTGTGATGAAGCATACGGATGCGGTCGGTTTCGTCGGAGCCAGTTCTCTGGAGCGCATGGGAGTGGAGGCTTCACTGACCAACCTCACGAAGGAGTTCAAGCGCCTCAAAGCCCCCGCCGCCAAGAAGTTCGGCAAAAAGAAATAGTCCTACGGGGTCAGTCCCACACTTTTACACAAAAGGGGGCACTCTTTACTATCGCGGCGTCCTGTCAGGGGCCACGAGGGGTGGGGTTTCGGAGGCAAGGCTGTTGAGCGGAGATCCTCAGGTGGTGTGCTGATCGTGAGGGCTCCGCGGGACCCGTTCCTGCGCGCGCAGGGAAGCTCTGGGGGAACAGGAGCTTTCGCGCTGTGCGCGATGGAGGGGTTTGATCGCTTCCAGTGCTTGCTCCGGCACGGGTCCCGCTGCCGCTGGGTTGCCTCTCTGGAGGTCACCCGATTTTACATAAAAGGGGACACTTCTGACTATCGCTGTGTCTTGGCACGGGCCACGAGGGGTGGGGTTTCGGAGGCAAGGCTGTTGAGCGGAGATCCTCAGGTGGTGTGCTGATCGTGAGGGCTCCGCGGGACCCGTTCCTGCGCGCGCAGGGAAGCTCTGGGGGAACAGGAGCTTTCGCGCTGTGCGCGATGGAGGGGTTTGATCGCTTCCAGTGCTTGCTCCGGCACGGGTCCCGATGCCGCTGGGTTTGACAGCGGTTACGGATTTTGTTGGCTTTGCTCGACCGATGCGGCGGCCCGGATTTCGCGGATCAGGTCCTCCAGTTGCCACTCGTTGCTGGGGAGGATCGCCTGAATCTTGCCCGAGGGTTTGACCACCACGGTGCGCAAGTTGTGCTCCATTTTTTCGGGCGGTACATCGCGTCCGAAGATCAGGCCAAAATGACCGGTGAGCGGTTCGAGTTGATCCCAGGCACCGGTGGCCAAGGTCCAATGCGACGGATCATAATGTTGCCTTTCGGCGTAGGCGCGCAGGAGTTCCGGGGTGTCGTGTTCCGGGTCGAATGAGATGGAGAGGAATCGGAGATTCTTCGGGGCATCGGTTTGGGTGGACAGGGTTTTTTGCGCCCGGGCAAACAGGTCGGTCATCCGAGGACAGAAATCAGGATAGGGGCAACGGGTGAAGATGAAGGTGAACGCCAGGACCTTCCCGCGAAAATCCGACAGTCGGATGACGTTGCCCAATTCATTGGTCAGCGTGTAGTCGGGCAGCATGGATCCGGCTTCGAGCAAGGGCACGGAGGAGGTGATGCGGACTGGCGGGGGAGTGGCTACGGCATTGGTGTCGGAGCCAACGACTTGGATGCGGTCGATCCACCCATCGTTGGTGGTGACCAGCATGCGGAAGGCGATTTGATCACCCGGTTTGAGACCGTTGAGTTCCTTCGGCTCTTTGACATCGAAGGGCATGGTCATGGCAGGCATGAAGCCGGGGATTTCTTCGTGCTTCACCACCACCGAACGACGCTCGGGCTCGACCCGCCGGACCACTCCGCGGACCGAATACTCGCGCGGTGTTTCTTCAGCCGAAGAGGCACCGGTCGCGGTGGCGGGGGCTGCCGGCTTGCAGCCAACACAGCCAAGGGCGAGGGCTGCGGCGAGGAACACCGTCGTCAACCAAGGAAACCACTTCATGCAGGTGTGATCGTAATCCACTCGTCGTACTCGGTAAAAGGGGAAGACCCATCGGGGAATCCCCCAATTGCGGGGTTCACAACACCGTTGCGGCGCTCTCGCGCACCCGGTCCATCACCACATCGGCCAGCATGGGTGCGGTTCCGATGCTGCGGCCGTACCAGACCCGCTTGCCGTGGAGGGTGGTGGGATTGGTCCACGTGGGCTCCCCGCGCCGGAAGCGTTCCTGCACTATCTCGGCCGATGCTCCCAGCATGACGGGGATGTCCTCGTAGCTGTGCAAGCCATCGCTGATGAAAAAGGGCACTACGATGATGTTTCCGGTCTCGCCCAAGGTGTAGGCATCAGCGATTCGAGGATCCTCTTCCATGAAGATCGGGTGGACGTCGCGGTAGAGGCCTCGCTTCCGGATGAGCAGCACTTGGTCCTCGATGGCGCGTCGCGAGTTCTCGTTGTTGCTCGTGCCATGTCCGGCGATGAACAAGGAGCTTTCGGACGGTGATGGCACTTCGGGCCCGGAACCCACCGCTTCGCAGGCGCGTGACAAAATCACTTCGGTCATTCGGGCGTGGGTTCCTACAGGGCCGCAGTAATGAATTTGCCGTCCATCGCGCTGTTGGATCCGCTGGAATTCCGTTTGGCCCCGCGTCGCCAAACCCAGTTCGCGCGGGATCACTTCCTCGGTGAAGTATCCCTCGCTGATGAAGAGCGGTACGACGAACACCCTCGGGGTGTGGACTCCACGAAGCACTCCGGAGAAAGCCGGGTGCTCTTTCCAGAAGCCGGTCAGCACCTGCGCAAAGGTCCCGCGTCGCCGTAGTGCGTCGGCGTGCTGGTGCGTAGGAGCCGCCGAATCGGCGTTCACCGTGGATCCGTGTCCCAGCAGCACCAGCGTTGCATCTGAAAAATCGCGCATCACCCGTTCAGTGTGCGGCCAACCCGTCCGGGCGCAAGGTGCTGTCGGTAGGCCGGGAGGGGTCGTATCCGGGTTCCGGAATCAATCGTTCGGTTGACTCCGAACCGTCGGGCGTCGGAGGGTTTGTTCCAGATTCCTCCCGCCATGAATGCCCTGAAGCCCCTGACTGTCCTCGCCCTCACATTAGCCTCGGCTGCCGTTGCTTGGGCGGCCTCGCCCCATGTGGGTGTGGGCGCCAAACCGGAAAAGGGCGCTCAGGTGCTCTTCGATGGGAGCAAGGAAATGCTCCATTCCAAGTGGACCTACTGGAAGGGGCCCGGCTTCAAGTCGTCGCTGCCGATCAAGTGGCCCATCGTGGAAGATCCTGTGGATGGCGGCATGGTCATGATGACCGATGACCGCGTGTCCGACGGTGGCAAGTTCGGCACGGCCGATTTGGTGACGGTCCAGGAATTCCGCGATTTCCGCCTGCACGTGGAGTTCCGGATTGCCAAGCCCAACGGCAACAGCGGCGTGTACTTGCAGAACCGCTACGAGATCCAGGTGCTCGATGGCGACAAGACCCCGCACGGCATGGCCGCGGTGATCAACGAAACGCCTTCGCCCTACCACGCCTACAACGGCACCGGAAAGTGGAATGCCTACGACATCAATTTCCGAGCTGCCCGTTTCAAGGACGGCAAACTCGTGGAGAAGCCGCTGGTCTCGATGTACTTCAACGGTCAGCTCGTCCACACCAACGTGACCATCCAGCAGGTGTGGGGCGGACCGAATTCCGGAATCGATGGCGGCAATGATGGCGGCAAGGGAATCACCGATAGCCCCGGCGGGCTGAAGCTGCAGAACGAGGGCCACGATGTGCGTTACCGCAACATCTGGATCCGCGAGCTGAACCTCAAGAAGGCCGACACCCGGTTCTGATCCGGAGATCGGTCACGGTGAGCTCTGGAGGTAACCCCAGGTTTCTCCGGTGACAAGATTCGCGCGGGCGGCCCGTTGACTCGGTCCGCCCGTCGTCGTTTTTGTCCGGGTCTGGAAACGGTTCAGATCGAACGCCGGTGCAACCGTTCGTGGGCGGCCTTGATGAAGCCGACGAACAACGGGTGCGGGCGGTTGGGCTTGCTCAGGAATTCCGGGTGTGACTGGGTGGCGATGAAGAACGGGTGGGTCGGGATTTCGATCATCTCCACCAACTGATTGTCCGACGTGGTACCGCCGATGATGAACCCGGCCTTCTCGAAAGCCTCGCGGTAGGCGTTGTTGAACTCGTAGCGGTGGCGGTGGCGTTCCAGTACCAGATCCTTTCCGTACAAGGTTCGCGCCAGTGATCCCGGCTTCAGCGCGCATTCCTGGGCTCCGAGACGCATGGAGCCGCCCTTGCGCTTCACATGACGCTGTGTCTCTTGGAGATGAATCACCGGGTGCGGAGTGGTTTCGGCGAACTCGGTTGAGTTGGCCTTTTCCAGCCCCAGCACGTTGCGGGCGAATTCGATGGTGGCGATTTGCATGCCCAGGCACAGGCCCAGATAAGGGATGCCTGCCTCGCGGGCGTACCGGGCGGCCCGGATCTTCCCTTCGATGCCCCGGTCACCGAATCCGCCGGGAACCAGAATGCCGCCGAGGTCCTTCAGCTTCTTGGCCGGATCATCGCCTTCGAGGTCTTCGGCTTCGATCTGAACGATTTGCACCCCGGCATCGGTGGCGATACCCGCGTGCTTGAGGGATTCGTAGACCGATTTGTACGCGTCCTGAAGCTCGATGTACTTGCCGACCACACCGATGCACACCCGGTGCTGGGGGGCGATCAGGCGACGGATGATGTCCTGCCAGTGGGCCATGTTCGCCGGCGGCAAATTCAATTGGAGCGTCTCGCACACCAGATCGTCCATGTGCTCGCGTTGTAGCATCAGCGGCACTTCGTAGATGGTGTGATCCACGTCCTTCTCTTCGATGACCGCCTTGAAGGGCACGTTGCAGAACATCGACAACTTGCTGCGAACCTCCTGGCCGAGCGGTTGCTCGCAGCGGGCCACGAGCACGTGCGGAGCCAGACCGATCTCGCGCAGTTTGGCCACGCTCTGCTGCGAGGGCTTGGTCTTCAGTTCACCGGCTGCCTTGATGAACGGAACATAGGTGACGTGGATGAAGCACACGTTGCCGGGTCCGGCTTCCAGAGCGAACTCGCGGATGGCCTCCAAGAAGGGCAATCCCTCGATGTCACCGACCGTGCCGCCGATCTCGGTGATGAGCACGTCGGCTCCGGACAGGGAGGCAAGGTGGGTGATGCGCCGTTGGATCTCGTCGGTGACATGCGGGATGACCTGCACCGTCTTGCCCAGATACACCCCGTCGCGCTCGTTCTTGAGCACCTGCTCATAGACCTGTCCGCTTGTTGTCGCATTGGCGCGGCTCAGCTTGGTGTTGGTAAAGCGCTCATAGTGGCCGAGGTCGAGATCCGTCTCGGCTCCGTCGTCCAGCACGTACACCTCGCCATGTTGATACGGGCTCATGGTGCCGGGATCGACGTTCAGATAGGGATCGAACTTCTGGAATGCGACGGTCAGTCCGCGATTCTCCAGCAGGGTTCCCAGCGCCGCCGCGGTGAGGCCCTTGCCGAGGGAGCTCACGACGCCGCCCGTGACGAAGATGTACTTCATGTCATGTTACGGTCCCAAGGCGTCCACCTGTGCATCAAGGAAAACTTGCCGGTGCCCACGCTGGGGAATTTCAGTTTTCGGTCGCAGAACCGGGTCATGGATGGAGGGTTCATTCGAGGAAGATCCATTTTTCAACCTCGATGCGGTGGCGGTTCAGTGCCGCCGCATATTCCGGCTTCCGGATGAGGCTGGAGGGCGAGTTCATGATCATTTGCACCCGGGAGTGGGGCAGGTGATGGCGCAGCAGGCTCAGGCAGGCCTCGTAGTCCCGGCTGTCGTAGACGACGCCCAAGGTGCGGTAAGCCTCGTCGCTGGAGAGTGAGTCGCCCCGTTCAGTCAGCATGCGGTCCACCGCATGGGCACCGAAGCCGGCACCACGTCCGTCAAAGTAGAGCAGGCAAATGGCTCCGACCCCATAATGGACGATCTCTCGCACCGACCGTTTGAACTTGTCCCGATTGTCGGAATTGGTCAGCGGCAGGCGGTTGAAGAGCGACTCGCTTTGCAGACGGATGACCGGCAAATCGTAGATCTTGGGCTTGCCGTAGGTCAGCACCACGAACTCCTGCCCGCTGACGATGTCGAAGTAAACGTGGACCCGGAACCAGTAGGGCGTGCTGATGAGCGAGACCAACGGGTCGCCTTCCCGGCCCTTGCGGAATTCCAGATAGCGTTCGTAGTCGATGGTGACGATGAAGCGGTTGTCCCGGATCAGGTAACAGTCCTTCACCCAGGGGCGATGACCCGTCATTTGAGCCTCGATGTCGTCCTTGTGGGCCCGGAATTGCGCTTCGGTCAGTAGAATCTCGCTGTCCACCGGTTTGACTGGCAGGAAGTAGCTGGCCGTGTAGATGAATCGTTGGGCATCCGGCAGGGCCCGGGGTGAGAACGGTTCGACCGGCTCCGGCGGCTGCATCGATTTGACGGCTGTGAGGCTGGGCCGATCCAGTCGATGCCCGGAGGTGGCCTTGGAGGCCAGGTACGCCAGGTTGAAGGGGGAGGGTTCGAACTCGATGGGCTCGGCCCGGACCACCTTGAGCCCTTGAGCCCGCATGGCTTCAATCTTGTCCGGATTGTTGGTCAGCAAGATGAACCGAGCCTTCTTGAGGCCGAGCAGCGTGGCTGCATGCATCACATCTTCGTAATCGCGGTAGTCCTTTTTCAGGCCCATGGCCGCATAGGCTTGGAAGGTGGAAATCCGGTCTTGGCTGGCCTGCACCAGCATGCGGTCCCGCGCCTTGGCAATGTAGCCGACGCCCCGGCCCTCCTGCATGAGGTAGAACAGAATCCCGTGTTTGCGCTGGGCGATGGTTTCCAGGGCCCCCTCGAGTTGCTGCACGCAGTCGCAATCGCAGCCCCGGAGGGTTTCGCTGGTGACGCAGGACGAGTGGATCCGGGTATGCAGAGCCTTTCCGGAGCTCAGGTTGCCGTGGGTCAGAGCGATGACGTATCCCTTGTGGATGAGGTCTTGGAAGACATGCGCCTGGAAGGGGCCATAGCGGGTGTCGAGGGTGCAGGAGGCCACATACAGGGTCGTGCCATGGATGGGACGGTCCATACGGGCTTGCTTGCTGAGGGTATCCACCCGGGGAATCCCCAGCTGCGAGAGCCATTTGTTCACATCCTCTTTGATTGCGGTTCTTCGGGGTTTTGGCTTGTCGGTGGGCATGAGTTGGGCAGTTTTTCCGCCGAACCTAACGAGCTGCAGCTTGTTTGCCAGTCATGGCATCGGCGCTGCTCCTGTGGATTGTCGGTCTGAAAACGCCATATCTGGTCGTGGGTCATCCCCTATGAGGGGTGACTGTGGCCGAAAATCACCAACCTGAACAAAATGAACACCCATCGACTCACGATCGCCGCGGCTGCTGCACTCGCGCTCAGTGCTCGTGATACCGCCCAGGCCCAAAACTCGACCAACGTCCTCGACAAGACCTTGATCGAGGCCGTTCCGCTGGAGGAATCGGTCATGCCGACCATTCGCCCCGTCAATTCTGTGTATGGTACCGATCGCAGCGTGATCGATACCCCCCGGAATGTGACCATCATCTCGCGGGAGCAGTTGAACGCGATCAACATCTTCGATGTCCGCGACTTCTCGAAGCTGACCTCCAGCTCGTACACCCGGTCCAATTTCGGTGCACCGACCACGCCCGACATCCGCGGCCAGATCGCCGACACCTTTGTCAACGGTATGCGCACCGGATTGACCAGCAACGGCAACGGCCTGCCGGTCAATTTCAACGCGGTGGAGTCCGTGAACATCATCAAGGGCCCGGCCTCGGTGGTGTACGGCCCCTCCCAGTATGTCAGCGGCTACATCGACTTGCAGTCCAAGAAGCCCTACTTCGATGGTTTTCATGGTGAGGTCACCGGCACCTACGGCATGTACGATCAGCGCCGCTGGACCGCCGACATCGGAGCGCCCATCAAGGACAACTTGGCCTACCGTATGAGCTATTCCGGCGAGCAGTCCGGTAGCTACTATTATGATGGATTCCGCCGCACCCAGGCGGGCTACGGAGCGATCACTTGGATCGCTAACGACAATTATACGTTCGATTTCAACAACGAGTTCCTCTGGGGCAACTACACCGAGAACTTCGGTGTGAACCGCCCCACCATGAACCTGATCAACAACGGGTTGTACCGGACGGGCATCAACACCAACAACTTCCCCGGTTTACCCTCCGACCCCCAGAACTCGAAGTACGTGACTTCGGGGTTCCCGACGGTCAACCAGGTCGAACTCGGGCCTGAGGTGCCCCTCAACCGCCGTCTCCGCGTGCTGCGTCCGGGTGATGACTCCGAGGGCATGAGCTATAACGCCCAGGTGGTGCAAACCATCAAGCCCGGTGGGGATTGGGAGTTCGTGAACAACTCGTTCTTCCGCTATATCCGGCGCGAGACGATGTCCTCGTACTATTACTCCGAGATCATCGACCCCAGCCTCTCTCTGGAGAACCGCACGGAAGCGCGCTACACGGGCGAGAAGCACAGCATCAACACCGGTTTCTCGGTGCGTTATCAGCAAGTTGAGGCTTACAACGACTTCTTCAACGAACCAGCCGGTGTTTGGGACATCACCAAGGACCGGAACTACATCAACATCTACAACGCCGACTACTTCAAAGGCGGCGGCAGCTTCGCCCCGGTCCCCGGATGGCCTAACCGCTATTACATGCCGGTCAATGGCGACTCGGGCATCAGCAAGACCTGGCAGGTCGGCCCTTACTGGCAGCATGACTTGAAGGTCTCCGACAAGTTCTCCTTGTTGGCCGGTGTCCGCGAAGACGTGATGTTCGCCGATTACATGGATCCGGCCGGCTGGATTCCCGGTGACTACACCACCATGGGCATGTTCAACGCGAACGCCAGCGCGGTGTACAAGTTCCAGCCCACCTGGTCGGGTTACGCGACCTACAACTGGAGCCAGAACCCGGCCGGTACGGTCGGCAATGGCGGCGGTATCACCACCCAGGGCGCGGCCAAGTTCTCTTCCGGTGGCTTCCACACCGAGGCCGAGCTGTTTGAGATCGGTACCAAGCGCGGCTTCTTGGATGGCCATGGCTACGTGAATTTCGCGTTGTTCCAGCAGACCCGTGCCGACCAGAACACGGTCTCGCGTCAGATCACCGAGATCGAAACCCGCGGTGTGGAGTTCGAGTTGAACTTGCAGCCCAACCGCAACTTCTACACCACGCTCGGTTACTCCTACATTCAGGCTGAGTCGAGTGCGGCAGGCTTCGATGTGGGCAACACCACTCTGGTGTCCCCGGCCGACCGATTCTTCTCGGCACCGTCCGGTTCCATCCGCCGTCAGGGCACCCCGGAGCACCTGTTCAACCTCTTGACCACTTACAAGCTGGATTGCGGCGCGGGTGTCAGTGCGAACCTGGTGGCCACCGGAGACATTTGGAACAACAACGTGGGAACGCTTGTTATCCCGGCCCAGTACACACTGGACCTGACCGTGTTCTATGCCCGCCAGAACTGGGATGCTCGCATCATGCTGCTGAACGTCACCGACGAGAAGAACTGGGGCGCTCCGAACGGCGTCTACGGCAACGAGTCCATCATTGCCGAACTGCCCTTCCGCCTCGAGGGCCGGGTTGCTTACCGGTTCTGATCCTCGGTCTGAAGTCTTTGGTTCCACAGGGGCGGCGCACCTTCGGGTCGCCGCCCTTTTTCACAACGCTACTCACCTCTCCCCCCGTTCCTTGCCCTGTCTCCCGCCTCCCGCCCGATCGAGTTCGACCGTCATGAAACCGACTTTTCCTCCTGCACTCCTGCTCTCCTTGGTCATCGCCTGCCTGGTCTCTTTAGGCTCCGGATGTTCCGCCCGTCTGGCGGTGTCTTCTTCGCCTTCAGGCACTCCGTCCGAATCGTCACCGATGCCGGTCAAGGTGGTCATCGTCACCCTTTTTGAGCCGGGCGAAGACGCCGGTGATCGGCCCGGAGAATACCAGTTCTGGGTCGAGCGTGAGCACTTGGACCGCAAGCTGGAGATTCCGGGAACCTACCGCCCCCTGCGCTACCGCGACGACGGCGTGCTGGCGGTTTGCACCGGGGGCGGCATCGCCCGAACCGCAGCCGTCATCGCGGCCTTGGCGCGAGATCCTCGGTTCGACTTCCGCAAGGCCTACTGGATCACCGCGGGCATCGCCGGCATCGATCCAGCCGACGGGACCCTCGGCAGCGCCGCCTGGGCGGAGTACATCATTGATGGCGATTTGGCCCATGAGATCGACCCACGCGAAATGCCGGCTGATTGGTCCACGGGGTATGTGCCGCTCAGCCAGTCCAAGCCGTACGAACAGCCCAAGCAAAATCGCTTGGGCGACGTGGTGTTCCGACTCAATCCCGGCCTGGTCGATTGGGCCTACCGCCTGACCCGGGACACGCCGCTCATGGAAACGGACGTCATGATCCAGAACCGCAACCGCTACACGCAGCATCCCAAGGCGCGTCAGTCACCCTCGGTCATGAAGGGTGACAATCTGGCCGCCTCGACCTTTTGGCATGGCCGGCTCATGAACCAGTGGGCCAACGACTGGACCCGCTACTGGACCGACGGGAAGGGCAACTATGTCACCACGGCCATGGAAGACAGCGGGACTTTGCAGGCGCTGACCTTCTTGGGTCAGTCGGGCAGCGTGGACACCAATCGGGTGCTGGTGCTGCGAACGGCCAGCAACTTCGACATGCAGCCGCCCGGAAAGACCGCCGCCGAAAACCTCGTCGAAGAAAACAGCGGCAAATTCTCGGCTTACATCCCCAGCTTGGAGGCTGCTTACGGTGTCGGTAGCCGGGTGCTGCACGAACTCGTGAGCCACTGGCCGCGTTATGCCGACAAGGTCCCCCAATCCGCTGCGCCATGAAGTCCTTCCTGAAATCGCCGATGTTGTGGGTCTTATACGCCCGCCGGTGGGCCGTTTTCCTGGGCCTAGTCTTAGCCGGTTTTCTGTCGGTCCGAGCCGAAGGGTTCGCAACGCGCTTCGAAGAACTCAAGCGGTCGCTCCCCAAGAGCGAGCTGTACCGAATGCTTTACGCCATGCCCAAGGGGGGTGATTTGCACCATCACGCCGGGGGTTGCTGGCGCATGGAGGACTTGTACTCGGTGGCCACGAACCGATCCATCGTGGGCACCAATCGTTTCTACACCCGAATCCGCGCGGGGAGCTGCAACACCGACACCAATGAATGGACCCGCTTCGCCACCATTTCGGCTTTCCAGTGGAGCGCGATGGACGAGTGCCGCCGCTCGGAGTACGCGGCTCTGGATTCTCTGTCGCCAGCACAGGCCCGCGAGTGGATGAACTCGCTGCGCTTGGATGCACCGGGCGAAGGCCGTGACGAGTTCTTCGAGCGGATTTGGCCGCGACTCGGGGCCGTGGGGCGCGACGCGAACATTGCCGCCGAGATGATGGTGCGCACGCTGCAACGCTACGGGGCCGAGGGCGTTCGCTACATCGAGGCCCAGACGATTCCCGACCTGTATGTGGCCGCCGATGGTTCGATGCTCAATCCGGAGGAGGGTCAACGCATCCTCCAGCGCCGGTTATCCCAACCCGATGCCCGAGCTTCCGGGGTCACGTTGCGCCTGCAATTCGTGGTGCTCCGATTCACCCCTAATGCCGTGCAGCGGGTGGAGCAAGCTTATGACTGGGTCTCGCGTCACCGGGACACCTGGGTGGGCATCAACATGGCCGGTCGCGAGGACAACGACAAAGGCCACCCGCGCCGCTTCCTGGAGGTGTATCGCAAGATGCGCCGTCAGCACTCGGGCATCGGCCTGTCGATCCACGCGGGCGAGGTGGATGAACCCAATGCCCACATGCGCGACACACTCATGCTCGGCGCTACCCGACTGGGCCACGGCAACAACGTGCTCACTGACGACGATCTCGTTTTGCATTTGCGGCACGGCGTGGCCTTTGTGGAGATCAACCTCGTGAGCAACCTGCTCCTGGAATACGTGGGCGACTATTCTCAGCATCACTTCGCGGAGATGCTTCGCTTGGGCGTGCCCTGTGGACTGTCGACCGATGATTCCGGGATGTGGGATTCCGGGATGACCGACGAGTACCTGACGGCCGTGAGCGAGTTCAATCTGACGTGGGACGAATTGGTCCGCTGCGGACGCAACTCGCTGCAATGGTCCTTCTTGGAGGAGCCGGCCAAGGCGCGTCTTCTGGCCGAATACGACCGGGACATCCGCGCCTTCGAACAGCGTTTTGGAGGCGACGATGCACCTTCTAAGCTTCAGGCCGTGAAGCCGGTCGCCTATGGGTTTGCCCGTCGGCGCTGGGGAATCGCCTATTGAGCTGCCGGTTTCCGGTGCGCGGCCGGTGAGGCGATCCAGCCACCCACCTTGTCGGCCCACCGCTTGCCGTGCTCGCGAAGCCCGGGTCCGCTGAAGTGGACCCCCTTGCCGCCGGAGTCCCGGAAGGCTCCCTTGAGGGCGTCCGAGTCGGGCCCTTCGAGGGCGATGCCCTCTTGCCACAGCGAAGCCTGGGCGGCCCGGATGTCCGCCGAGGCCTCGTCGCCGGGCACATGGTAGCTGACTTGAGCCACGAACCACGGCGGCTCCCAGCCAATGCGTCGTCGGGACTCTCGGATCACGGTCGTCAGATACTCCCGGTAGCGGGCGCCCATGAGGGTCCGTGAGGCATCCGCCTGATTGGCGTCGCTCTCCCCCTGATGCCACAGGATCGCACGGAATCCACCGGGACCCCAGGGAGCCATGCGAGCCACCAGACCTTCGAAGGCTGCGCCATCGCTTTCCCACTCACCGGAGTCGAGCCGGCGGACCCGGTGGGTCAGGGTCGGCGGGTTGGGGAAGCGGGAACCCTTGGGCAGCCACTCGCGGACGCTGGTGGCTCCGATGCCGCAGGCGGCGAGGCCGACCGGGACGCCCAACCGCTTGGACAGCGCGTCGCCGAAGGGGGGCAGGAAGCTGCCGCCGCCGCCGCTGGCACCGGGTTGCGGGTCCAGGGCCGGACGCCAGCGGGTGCCGTCGAAGGTGGTCACCAGGCCGGACTGGGGCTTCTGGAGTTCCTCACCATGGTTGGCCGAATTGGATTGCCCGGTCACCACGAACACCTCGCCGATGCCCAGGTGTTCAATGTGCGTCTGAGCCACCACGGAGTCGCCCTTCCGCTGGCGCACCTCGAGTCGGAACCATCCGCCCGCGGGCATTTCCAATGAGCACCGGAACTGTCCCTTCGAGGTGGGGGCATCCAAGCGGATCCAAGGGCTGGGATGGCCTTCGGCCACGAACCGGGTCTCCAGGCAAATCGCTCCGTCCACGTGCGAGCCATCGGTCCCGATCAAAGGGACCGTGCCGCGGTTCAGGGTCTGTCGTTGAACGACCTGATAATCGAGGGGTGACGACAATTGCAGTTCGGCCGCCGCCAGTCCCAACGACAGGCTCCACATGCAGGCAGTCAGGCTTTTCCAAGGGGACATCGTCGATGCATGATGGAAGCACCGGCCACTAGCTGGCCAGTGGGAACGCTTGAATCCATCGTCCGGAGAGAAATAGCGTGTCCGTCATAGCCCGGTAACAGGACCGTGGCAGTGATTCCTCAGTCGAATGAAGAACGGGTGTGGCCATCGTCTGATTTTCGGATGGATCCTGCTTGGGTGGGCAGTTGTTTGCTCGCTCCAGGCTGGGCCGCCGCTGCCGATGCAACTGTCTCTGGAAGAGGGTGCGTGGCGGGAAGAGGTGCTGGGCCATTACAATGGCGCCATCCGCATTCACGAGCAATTGCTCGAACAACCCAATGTTCCAGACCGGATCCGGGTGGAGGCGATGCACCGTCTGGGCATTTGCTATACGATGAAGGGCAACCTGATTCCGGCGGTGAATCTCTTTCTCAAGCTGCTGCGGGAGTTTCCGGACACCGAACCCTTTTCCCAGAAAGCCTCCCACAACCTCCTGCTCTTGTCGCCGGAGTCGAATCCGTCCGACCGGAGCTGGTTTCAGGATGAGCGCCTGTTCTTGGGTGACCTGGCGCTGGTGCTCGATGGGGCTCTGGCGCATTCGGAGATATCCAGCGCAACTGAGGTCGTCCGTGAAATGCTGGGAGCCTTGCGCATGATGCGCCGACAGCTCTCGGGCCAAGACTTGCAATCGGTCGATCGCACGCTTCAGGCGATGGAGTCGCTCGAGGCGTCCTTGGTGAGTTCCAGAACCTCGGGAATCCGTAACGGATGGATGCAAAGCCCAGGCCGGTCTTGGATGCTCGACCGGGCTTCGCTCTTCGCCCCGGACGACGCCAATGCCGCCGTGGCCGAGTGCCGTGATCGGCTCGCCAAAGCCTTGGTTGCGCAAGATGCGTCGGAAATCCGCAGGCAGGCTGGTCGAGCCGCCCGATGGGCCGATCCGGTCGTTCGAACAGGTCGAGACTCACTCACTGCAGGCTACTTGAAACTGGTCCAGGAATCGACGGCAGCCGTGGCATTGAGGGCGTCGGATGGGCGTTTTCGAGAGGCTCGTTCGATTTGGCTGCAGTCGTCCCGAACGCTCAATCGCGCCTTTGGTGCCTTCACCTTGCATGTGCCTGGGCTGGTCGATTTTCCGGAAGAAATTCAGCCCGAACTGGTGGCGGTTCTCACCGGGGTCAATGACGCCCTTCAAGCCATCGAGTCGACGGATGTCTCGGGCGATCCGCAGGCCTTGGTGTCGACGGCCATCGAGCGCATTCGCGAGATCGAAGGTCGGTTGCGCAAACCCGTGGATCCAAAATCTTCGAGCTCCAAGACATCGGGCCTAAACGCCCTGGGCACCCAGCGACTCCTACGCTGGGCGGAAGATTGGGCGGCCGTCCAAACCACTCTGGGTGCGGGAGATCTCCTGAGGGCGCGCCAGTTGCTCAAGCCCTACGAATTGTGAACACCCGTCTGCTGGAATCCTGATCTCGTGTTGCGCCGATTGTTTCCATCCGCCTTCGGTCTCCGCCTCAAGCCCCGTGGCGAACTGTTTGTTTCGTTGATGGCCATCGGGTTGGCTGTCGCTCTTCCGGCGGTGGCTTGGATCTGGACCACGGTCCGTACCCTCGATCGAGACCGTCGGGATTGGACTCAGGAATTGCAGGCCTTGCACCAGTTCCGACTCGAGGAAGCCATCCGGACGCTGAATGCTGACTTGAAGGCGCGCGCGGCCCGGGCCGGCAACCCGACTCCGTCCCGGGTTTCAGAGGCGGGAGTGTTGTTTCGGGATCTCCTCGGTGATGTCGGGGACGGGCCTCCCCGAGAGGGGGTTCCAGACGGTTTGTTGGTCTTGGCCGCTGACGGGACCCCATTGTATCCCGCGCCTGCCGTCGGAGTGATGGATCCGCCGGAGGCCGACATCCGGGGAGAGGCCTTGGTGGGGGCGTTCCATCAACGACTCCTCACTCAGTCGATGGGCGATGCTTACCTGGGGTTGGTGGCCCAGTTGGTCGAACAGAAACTCGAAGGAAGCCGATCTCCTTCCGGTCGCTTGTATCTTCCTTCCCTCGAGTTGGCGGCACTTCAGCAACTCTCGCGGGAGGATGCGCGCTTTGAGCCCACGCTCGAGTCGCTGATTGGTCGAGTCACCCGACACACGGCCCCTCTCATGCCCGCCAGTCAGCGATTGTTCTTGTGGCGCGAAATCCAACGCCTCGGGGCCCGCGCCACCTTGCCTACCGAATTGGCTGAGGTGCTCGGATTGGCGGTTGTTCAGGAATGGGTAGGCAGGCCCGTCCGAGACCAGCCCACTGCAAAGACGGTGCATCTTTCTGGCGACGGTCCCGGCCAAGAGGTTTGGCTCTTGCCCGCACCCGGTGGCGGTGTGATTTGGCTGTACCAATTGGAGCGCCTCCATCGAGAATTGGAGACTCAGTTGAATCGTTCCCTCGGGCCGCAAGGATACCGGGCGCAATTGGTGCCCCAGGGCGATTCGGTTTCCGGAGTGGGGAGTATTCAAGCGTCCATGGGCGTGGCCTTACCCGGTTGGGCGTTGCGGCTCGACACCTCGGTGGCGACGGCCGAACTGGCTGGATCGGCCCGCAGGCAAGCCGCACTCCAAATGACCTCGGTGGCCAGCGCGGTGTTCCTCGGAGCGGTCCTGACCTTCCTGGCGGTGCGCCGTTTCCTGCAGCGAGTCCGCCTGACGGAGGTTCGCCATGATTTCCTGACCACCGTCTCCCACGAACTGCGCACCCCCATGACATCCATTCGGATGCTCATCGACACGCTGGTGGCCGACCCGGATCCGCAACCCGATCGAACCCGGGCCTATTTGGAGGTCGTTTCCCGGGAGACGCTTCGGCTGGGCCGCTTGGTTGATGACTACCTCACCTTCGCCCGACTGGAACGCGGTGGGATGAACTATGATTTCCAGCCCACGGCTCCGGAAACCGTGGTCGAGGCTGCGGTGCGCAGTGTCGGGTCACGATTCGCGGCTCCGGGCTGCGACTTCCGCACCGAGATCGCTCCTCAGCTACCCCTGATCCGGGCCGATGCTCCGTCGCTCACCACCGCTCTGTTGAACCTGCTGGAAAACGCCCACAAATACACCGGTGCCGACAAGCGCATCCTGCTCACCGTTTCCCAATCCGGCTCCACGGTCTGCTTTGCGGTCACTGACAATGGCCGGGGCTTCGACCCTCGGCAGCGGTCCCGCATCTTTGAGAAATTCTACCGCGCTGAAGGGCCTGGGAGTCCTGTCACCGGTGCGGGTTTGGGTCTCCATATCGTGAAGTCCATCGTCGAGGCGCACGGCGGCCGGGTGGCGGTGGAGACGACGCCGGGCGAGGGCAGTCGCTTCGCCATCCATGTTCCGGCCACCTCCGATGAATCCGAACATTCCCATGAAACCTGAACTCATTCTGGTGATCGAGGATGACGCCGCGATCCTCTTCGGCCTGCGCGACAATCTTCAACGCGCGGGCTATGGGGTGCGCTCGGCGGGCGATGGTCATCAGGGTTTAGAATTGGCGCGGACCTTGCGCCCCGATTTGGTGCTGCTGGATCTCATGCTGCCGGGTTTGTCGGGTCATGAGGTTTGTCGCCGGATCCGTGCCGACGGTCTTGAGATACCCGTGGTCATGTTGACGGCTTTGGGCGAAGAAGCCCAAGTGGTCCGGGGCTTGAATCTCGGGGCCGACGACTACGTCACCAAGCCCTTCGGAATCGGTGAATTGATGGCGCGGATCGCCGCCTTGTTGCGCCGTCACCGTCGGGTCACCCCGGATGTGGTTTGCATCGGTTCGCTGGAGGTGGACCGCGGTGCCCGGCGAGTGAGCCGGAAGGGTGTGGAGATCGAATTGACACCGAAGGAATACGGATTGCTCGAGTTCTTCACCCGCAAATCCGGCCGGGCGCTCACGCGCGAGCAGATTCTCGATGCCGTTTGGGGAGACTCGGCGGCCGTCGCCGACCGCAGCGTCGATCGCGCCGTCACCACGTTGCGTTCCAAGATCGAAGAAAATCCCAACCGCCCGACCCTCATCCAGACCGTGCCTCAGGTGGGATATCGTTTTGAGGGCTGAGGTTTCGAAATCCAACGGTTTGAAGGTCAATGCTTCGGAAAGAAAAACCCGGTCCGATAAAACAGTTCGAGCGTCATCAGGCGGTAACAGCGGGATCCGATGCTGGGAGCGTTATGAAACTCCAAGGTCTCGTTCAAAGACTCCTCACTTCCACACCCCGCCTCCGCCTTAGCCGGAACGATTCAATTGGATCGGTCGTGCTGGCTGCGTCTTCTTCCGCAAGAGCTTCGTTGTTCACTCGTTACGGGCCTTCAATCGGCCCGCGCCTCGCTCTCGCCTTCTCTTGCGAAAGAAACCGCGACGCCATCCCTTTCCTCCCAACTAAATCGTTCCGCCTTAGCCTTAGTCTGACTATCCTCGGGTTGGTCTTCTTGGCGGGTCACGCAACTCCGGTCGGTGTCCGCCTCATGGCTGCCTCTTCAACGACCTCGCCGCTACCAAAAATTGTCGGTGGCCGCCCGGCACCCAAAGACGCGTATCCCTGGATGACGGCCCTGATCCTGCGAGGGCAGACCCCGGTGAAAGGGCAATTTTGCGGCGGCGCGCTCATTCATCCCCAATGGGTGTTGTCAGCGGCACATTGCGTCGAAGATATGTCGGCCTCCTCGCTCGATGTGCTGGTCGGCGGCTATGACTTGCGGTCGTCCAGCGATGGCACCCGGGTCTCAGTTTCTCAGATCGTCATCCACCCCCGCTTCAGCACGGTGAAGGGTGCCTTGGTCAACGACGTTGCCTTGCTCAAGCTCTCCCAACCGCTCACCGGAGTACCGGTGCTGTCGCTGGTGGACGCCGTCAGCCAAGTCGCGCCCGGAACCCCGGTGAAGGGCATGGGCTGGGGCACCACCTCGGAGGGCGGCCGGCAGTCGCCGATCTTGTTGGAGGTGGATATGAACCTCGTCAGCCTGACCGAGGCTTCCGAGGTTTACCCCGGTTTGTCGGAAGTCCACCTCGCGGCGGGTGTTCCAGGTGGCGGCCGCGACACGTGCCAGGGTGACAGTGGTGGGCCGCTGGTGGTCTCCGATGGTCGGGGCGGTTGGCGACACGCCGGCACGGTGAGTTTTGGAGACGGTTGCGGTCGCGATGGCACCCCGGGTATTTACGGCAACACGATCAACTACCGGTCGTGGATCCAGCAGCAAATCGGCACCTCGGTCTCGGTGGTCACCGATGATCATGGCAACACCGCTGCCAAGGCGACTGCGGTCGCATGGAACGCACCTACGCGCGGCATTTTGGAAACCACCACCGATCAGGATTGGTTCCGACTCGAAGCGAGCGGTTCCGGCACGGTGAATCTGAGCAGTTCGGGCACCAACGATGTCCAAGGCACCTTGGTCAACACCTCAGGAAAAATCCTCGCCCAAGACAACAACGGCGCCGGGGCTTCGAATTTCCTCATCCTGACGAATGTCGCCGCGGGCACCTACTACCTGAAGGTGACGGGCACGGGTTCATCGAAGGGCGCCTACACGGTCCTGGCCAAATGGACAGCCGCACCGGTGGTGACCGGAGCTCCGGAGATCGGGTTGGTGGGTTTGGATTCAACACCCATCACTGACGGGGCATTGATAGCCAAAACCGCGGATGGCACCGACTTCGGGGAGGTCGATCTGAGTAACGGCTCCCGCTCAACCTCCTTTTCTGTTCGCAACACCGGAAAGGCGACGCTCACCCTGGGGGCTGTGAGGCTCAGCGGTTCGGGCGCGGCTCAATTCCGCGTCACCACTCAGGTGCCCTCCACGGTGGCTGCAGGTCGTTCGGCGGCATTTCAGATCACTTACGATCCGACGACCGTAGGGCGCCACCAAGCTTCGGTCAGCCTCTCCAACAATGATGCCGACGAGTCTCCGTATGATTTCGTCATCGTCGGCTTCGGCACATCTCCCACCGATGACGTGGGGAACACCCCGGCAACGGCCACGCGCGTGGCGGTGCCTTCGACCACCCCGGCCCGACTCGACGTCGCCCAGGATCAAGACGTCTTCCGATTCGTTTTATCCCAGGCCGCCACCGTATCCCTGACCAGCACGGGATCGCTGGATACCCGTGGAACCTTGTGGGATGCCGTTGGCCAGACGGTGGCTGAAGACGACGACTTGGGCGTCGGCACCAACTTCCGCATTCGCCGCAAATTGTTGGCGGGGACTTACTACATCATGGTTCGAGGCTCCTCCGGCTCCGAGACGGGCGCCTACGGACTCCAGATCACCCAGTCATTCTGAGTGTCACACCGACCGCTGAGCCGCGAACACCATGAGCTCCACCAAAACTATTCTTATTCTGCTAGGTCTCATCGTGGGACTGAACCTCGGGTTGCGCTATGGTTGGGGTCCTCTGGCTGGGTCCGATCGGTCGGATCCGAAGGAGGGGTCTGAATGGGTCGATGAGGTGAGTTCGGAGGTTGCAATCGCAAGCGATCCCTTCGATTCGGCCACCGCATCGGCTCCGGCAAATCAGGGGTCCGATGCGCATGGCCGGAGCCACAACTTCCGCCGGAGGCCCGTTCCGATTTCTGGGCCTCCGCCTGCCGGGTCAGTGATGGATCCGGAATCGCAGGATTTGCCATCTCTGGTTCAGGGCCTCGAAGCGGCTTCCACGCCCGAGGAACAAGGCCAGTGGGCCGACCGCATCGCCGCCTCGGGCGGACAGGCCGCCGTTGAAGCCCTGATCCAAGCCGTGACTCGAGCCAGTCTCGATCGCAGATCTCCTGAAGAATCGGAGGCCCTCCGAGAGGCTTTTAAAGGATTCTCCACCGAAGACGACATGGCGGCTCTGGTGATGAGCCTTGGGCAAACCCAAGACATCGACCTTATCGAGGCGGTGGTGGAGACCCTGGCCCGCGGGGCTCGCTCTTCCACGGTCAAGCAATTGGTCCAGCTTCACGACGAGGCGTCCACGCTTCCGTCGACCCGGGCCGTGCTGGGCTGGGCCATCGAGCGCATCCGAAATCCGGAGGCCTCGGAAGCCCTGGCTCGGTTAGTGCACACTGCGGAAAGGTCCGAGTTGGCTCATCCCGGAATCATTGCGCTATCGTCGCTCCAATCGCAGGCGAACGGGGAGCCTGCCCCCCTTTAGCGAGTGGATTCGCCCGAATTCAATTCAGCCTCCGTCAACACGATGCGGCGCACGACTGTACGCTCGTCGCTCGTATAAAGGACGTGAATTTTTCCATCGCGAGTCTGGAGAGCGGTGGGATAGCCGAAGTCGCCCGTCGGATTGGTTTCCAAGTCGAGGCGTCGGGAAAAAGTCTTCGCGCCATCCACTGACAAGGCGGCCGTCAGAGGGGTTCGGTTCGTGAAGCTGTGGTTGTAGACCAGCAGGTGATGTCCGGACTTCAGTCTCAAGAAATCCACGGCTGAGTTGGGATTGGGCAGCGAGCTGTCGGCACCCTCGCTCCAGGTGCGTCCGCCGTCCCGTGACTCCGTGCGCACCATCCACCCATCCGGACGCCCCTCGTAATTACCGCCCCGTCGGCAGAAGGCCACCAAATGCTCGGCGTCGATGACCGCCGGTGCCGGCTGGATATTGCCCAGACGCGATCCGATGCGATTGCTCTCGGTCCAGGTGCGCCGGGCCGGATCGTAGCGCAGGAAGAAAGATCGGTTGCGGGGGTCATCGAGTTCCGGGTCGGTGCCGATCTCGTGATACACCGGCAGTAACCATTGGCCGGCGTCCAAGACGACGGGCCGGTTGCGAACCATGGTGCCGGCTTCGAAGGTTATCTGAAAGGCCTCGGACCAGGTCTTGGCCTCATCGCGCGAGACCTTTGCCGTGATGCGCGAGTCGCTCCAAAGCTCGCCGTAGCGGGTGACATAAAAGAGCCAGACCACGTGGTCCGGAGCCTCCCAGACCACCGCATTACCCAGCGCGTGGAACGGGTTGCTGGCGATGGAAACGGGTTTCGACCACCGGCGTGTGCCTGCCTTCAATCGTGAACCGAAGACAGCCGCCTGGTTGTCTTTGTATTCACCCCGGCCGCTGAAGAAGACCGTGTACAGGTCGCCGTTGCTCAGTTCGGTGAAGCTGGCCGGATGCTTGTAGTCGCCGGTCTTGATCTCGGGCCCGAAGAGTCGTTCCCGTTCGAGGGCGGGCAACGGCAGAGCGCCCAACGCAGCCAGAACAACGATGGCTGCAAACTTCGCACATCGCCCCAATGGTTTCCGTAGACCAGTCATGCCGAAGTGGAGACCAACAACAGAAAACGAGGGAATCACGAAATTGGGAGAACACGGAGCTTTCCTGAAACGGGGGGAGGCTCTAAACAGCGCCCCCCGTTGACGTCATGCTTGATCGATTCATCGCCCGCATCGCTGCCGAGTTGAACCTCCCGGCCGCCAAGGTCTCGGCTACTGCCCGCTTGCTGGGTGAGAGTGCGACCGTGCCCTTCATCGCCCGATATCGAAAGGAAGTGACCGGAAGCCTCGACGAGGTGGCGATCACATCCATTCGGGACCGATTGGCCCAGCTGACCGAATTGGAACAGCGCCGCGAGGCCATCCTCAAATCGCTTTCCGAGCGGCAATTGCTGAGCGATGTCCTGAAGGTCGCCGTGGAAGGAGCCGATACCCTCTCCGCCCTGGAAGACTTGTACGCTCCGTTTCGTCCGAAGCGGCGAACCCGGGCCACCATCGCCAAAGAGGCCGGTTTAGAACCGCTGGCCGACCTGCTTTTCAACGAACAGGCCACGATTGATCCACTCGCTGTTGCGGCGCCGTTTGTGAGTCTTGAGAAATCAGTGCCTGACGTGGCCGCGGCCTTGGCTGGCGCCCGGGATATTCTCGCCGAACGTTTCAGTGAAGATATCGCCACGCGGTCACGCCTCCGAGAACTGTATTGGGAATCGGCTCAGGTCCGATCCAAGTTGATGACCGGCAAGGAAGCTGAAGGGGCCAAATTCAAGGACTACTTCGACTGGACCGAACCCGTCTCCAAGATCCCGAGTCACCGGATGCTGGCCATGCGCCGGGGCGAGGAGGAAGGGGTGCTGCTGGTGCGCATCACGCCGCCCGAGGAATCAGCCATCGCCATCCTCGAGGGACTCTTCGTTCAAGCCCGGGGTACACCGGGAGCCGAGCAGGTGCGTTTGGCGGCTGTGGACAGCTTCAAGCGACTCGTGGGTTTTGCCATCGAGGCCGAAGTGCGCATCGAGTCCAAGAAGCGGGCCGACCAAGAGGCCATTCGTGTCTTTTCCGAGAATCTCCGCGAACTGCTTTTAGCACCAGCGTTGGGTCAGAAGAACGTGTTGGCTCTCGACCCGGGATTCCGGACCGGTTGCAAGACAGTGGTGCTGGATCGACAGGGCAAGCTGCTGCACCACGACGTCATTTATGCCACCGCCGGCGGAACCCATCAGGTGGCCCAAGCGGGAGAGAAGGTTCGCGATTTCGTCACGCGCTTTGCGATCGAGGCCATCGCCATTGGCAACGGCACGGCCAGCCGCGAGACCGAGCAGTTCATCCGCTCCTTGCACTTGCCGCCGAGCATTCCTGTGGTGTTGGTCAACGAGAGCGGCGCCTCGATTTACTCGGCCAGCGAGGTCGCCCGTGAGGAGTTTCCCAGCGAAGATGTCACGGTCCGGGGTTCGGTGAGCATCGGGCGTCGCCTGATGGATCCGCTGGCTGAACTGGTGAAGCTCGATCCGAAGTCCATCGGTGTGGGTCAGTACCAGCACGATGTGGATCCCAATGCCCTCCAGCGCGGTCTGGATGACGTGGTCGTCTCGTGCGTGAACCGCGTGGGCGTGGAGCTCAACACCGCCAGCAAGCAATTGCTCAGCTATGTGTCGGGCCTGGGCCCGTCGCTGGCCGCCAACATCGTCAGCCACCGCAACGAACACGGGCCATTCCGCTCCCGCAAGGAATTGCTGAAAGTGTCTCGCCTGGGGCCGAAGGCCTTCGAGCAATGCGCCGGATTCCTCCGCATCCATGAAGCCGAGAACCCTTTGGATTCCAGCGCGGTTCATCCGGAGCGCTACGAATTGGTCGATGCCATGGCCAGTGATCTCGGGTGCGCCGTGAGCGATCTCGTCCGTGACGGTGGGCTTCGCGGCAAGATCCGTCCGGAAAAGTACGTCACCAACGAGGTGGGCTTGCCGACCCTCAAGGACATCCTCGACGAGTTGGCCAAGCCCGGACGGGATCCGCGCCAACGCTTCGAGGTCTTCGCTTTCCAGGAAGGGGTCGAAAAACTCGAACACCTTCAACCGGGCATGAAACTGCCGGGCATCGTGACCAACGTCACCGCCTTCGGAGCCTTTGTGGATATCGGTGTGCACCAGGATGGCTTGGTCCATGTCAGTCAACTGGCTGACCGCTTTGTGAAGGATCCGGCCGAGGTCGTGAAGGTGGGTCAGAAGGTCCGGGTGACCGTGACCGAGGTGGACCTGGCTCGCAAACGCATCGCCCTCTCCATGAAGGCCAATCCGCAAATCGGCGTTCAGCGCGAGCAGCGCACGGCTCCCAACGCGCCGCGATCCCCTCAGGCCAGCGGAGGTCGTCCGCCGGGTCGTCCGCCCGATCGTCAGGCTATGCGCCCCGCTACGCGGCCTTCGATCGATCCCAATGCGGGCGGTTGGAACGCCTTGGCCGATGCCTTTGACCAAGCCAAGAAACAGTGAAGAACTCTTGGCTCCCTCGTTGAAGGGGCGAATGAGTCTTATTGGAGACCTCCGCCGGGCGGTCCCTTGAATCGTCGCTTTTCAAAGCCAAACCAAGTCACCAGCAATACCCCGACGCTTCCCAGCAAGATGGGCAGCGCTTGTTGGTTGGGCGGTTGCACACCGATGACCAGCAGGAAGAGACCTCCAACGCAGGACCCAGCGGCCAGTGGTTTGAAGGCACTTCCCAGTTGGTACGGGCCGAAGCGGGTCCAAGTGCGCCCGTGGGCCCAGGCTCCCGCGGCCACCGGCAGCACGTAGCTGAGGTAGAGAAATACCGCGCACACCGCCGCGATGGTTTCGTAGCGCAGTAGAATCACCAGAGCCACCGAGGCCAGCGCGCTGGTCCAGACGGCGGCCGACGGAGACTGCGTGCCGGAATGGACCGTCTTGAGCCAGCGTGAACCCGGCAGTCCGTTGTCGCGGGCAAAGGCGTAGGTCATCCGCGAGGCCGAGGTCAGTGCGGCCAGTCCGCAGAGGTACTGGGCCATCACCACGCCGCCCAGAAGGGATTGGGCAAACCGTTCTCCCAGAGCCGAGCGCAGGATCCAGGGGACGATCTCGAATCCCTTGGCGGCTCCGGCCTTGAGGTCGGGCATGGCCAGCAGCAGGGCCACGATCATCACCCAGCCGAAACCGGCCGACACGGCCACGGAACGCACGATGCCCTTGGGTACATTGCGCGTGGCCTCCAGCGTTTCCTCCGAGGTGTGGGCCGAGGCATCGAAGCCCGTGAGAGTGTAGGCCGGTAACAAGAATCCGAGGCAGAAGAGCCAGGGCACCGAGTCCTGTTTGGGGAAGACCGGTGAGCTCTCGGGCAAGCCGCTGAAGTTGGTGAAGGTCCACAGGCGCGACCATTCCCAGTGCGGTGTGGCCACCAGCAGGGCGACCGTCATGACCGAAGCGATTCCCAGGATGAGCCAGCCACTGAAATCGGTGAGCCGGATGACCCAGCGATTGCCGTAATGGTTGAGCAGGGCTTGGGACAAGGTCATCACCGACACGGCGATGACGCGGACGGTTCCAGCGGATTCCGCGGCCGGAGTCCATCCGAAGGCTGCGGTGGCGAAGTCATAGGTGCCGGTGTTGATCGCCGCCAGCACGGTGATGAGCCCGGCGAGGTTGAACCAGGCGGTCACCCAGCCGCAGGCGCGTCCGCCCAAGAGGCAGCCCCAGTGGTACAAGCCGCCGGCCGTCGGGAAGGCGCTGGCCACCTGGGCCATGGTGGCCGCCACGCACAGGGAGAAGAGGCTGACCAGCGGCCATCCGATTCCGAGGCTGGCGCCTCCGGCACTATTGAAGCCGATGTGGAACGACGTGATGCCGCCCGAGAGAATGCAAATGATGGCCAGCGAGAGGGCGAAGTTGGAGAAGCCGCTCATCCGGCGGGCCAGTTCTTGGCGGTAGCCGAGTTCGCGCAAGCGTTGCTCGTCTGGAGATTCGGAGGGCATCGTGGGGGGAAGTGCCGTGGAAGGGTTAGGTTTCAATCTCCGCCACACCCTCCACCACCACCGCAACCCGAAGACCCACACCCTGAGGATCCGCAGCCGGAAGAACCGTCCGAATGGCTGTGATGTCCGCCGCTCGAGTCGGCCGCGCAGCCGCCTCCGATGCCTCCGTCTCCGCAACCGGAAGAACCCCGCTTGGAGTCAGAACCGCCGCCGGAGCCGCCTCCGCGGGCGGTGCGGATAATGAGCCAACCCAATCCCGCGGCCACCACGAGGAAGGCGGCCATGAGGAACAGGCCGTTGCCGATCAGTTCCTCTCCGTTGACACCGGAGCAACCGACCGCCGCACCGGAGAGACCGAGGATCCCCAGCAGGCCAAGGCCCGTCCGTCGCAGGGCAAGCTTGGGCAGGCACCAGTGAGAGGCCAGATCCACCCGTTGCCAGCGGGCCTGCGGGGTAAAGCGCACTTCGGGCTCAGGCCAGATGTCGGCCGGGGGTTCCGATCCGAAACACCGACGATAGCTGGTGCGGGTGGCCTCATAGGCATCCAGGAATCGGTCGTCTTCGGCTTGGCCGCCGCGGGTGGGTCCGTGGTGCAACCGATGTTGCAAGACCTGGGCGCACAGTTCGTCCCAGTAGGAGCGGCTGTAGACCAGATGCAGGTGCCAGGCCTGGTCGACCTCATCGGATGGGGTGACGGAGTGTCCGGCCCGCAGGGCGAGGTAGAGGAAGCGTCTGTATTCTTCGACGACGCGTCGGGCGAATCCGAGGTTCCAGCCGTTCTCGCGGGCCAGTCGTTGTGTGAAGGTCAGCGCGTCGCCGGTTTCGTCGAAGTTGAAGGCCAACAACCGGGCCCAAAGGAGGTCTTCGTGCGGGTTCATTCTGCCTGGGAGGGTTTTGTGTTGTTCGAGTCGGGTGCGCCCGATCCTGCGAGTCATGACAATAGAACTGGCTCCGAGCGGAGATTGTCAAATCTCGGATCTTGGGTGGGTGGGTGTGCTCCGCGGGACCGAGCCTCCGTTCGCTGGGGAAGCTCTGGGGAGGTTGGGATTTTCGCGCTATGCGCGAGGGGGTGGGTTT
>Ga0255127_1000284_pt1 | contig 27309 bp, 20 predicted proteins | sample Law_Miss_RepB_8d_FD_188555 | JGI IMG/M metagenome (GOLD analysis project Ga0255127, IMG submission 188555) | Freshwater microbial communities from St. Lawrence River, New York, United States - Law_Miss_RepB_8d | ecosystem: Environmental > Aquatic > Freshwater > River | place: USA: New York...
TTTGCCATACCTGATGGCCATTTTGCGGTGGTTGAGGGTGCGGGCGGGCTTTTATGCCCTGCTGGGCCGGGTATTAGCATTGCTGATTTGGCCCAAGAACTTGGATTTCCTATTCTTTTAGTTGCGAAAAATTGTTTGGGGGTATTGAATCACACCCTTTTGGCATTGGAGGTAGCCCGGGGCCGGGGTTTGGAGGTTTTGGGAATTATTTTGAACCAACTAACAGCCCCTGGAGACCGGGTTGAAGCGGAAAATGCTGCGGAATTGGCCCGTTTGACCCAAGTTCCGATCTTGGCGCAGGTTCCTTTTGGGGATGTTTCTGGAATTAGCTTGGAAAAAACCAACTGGCCGACCCTTTTTGAATGAATACGGACTGGTTCAAGGTGTAAGGGCAAGACGATTTTTTTGTTAAACTGGCCAAATTTGAAAATTGCAACTATCATGCTGCCTCGTTATTTTTTGGTGAACCAAACTTGAAACCTCCGTTATGCAATATTCGGCTGTCAATGGCTTAATTTGTTAAAAATACCCCCTTACCAAGGCTGAAACCATGAGCTATGTGGCCTTCCTCTGTGGCAATTGTCGCCGACCAATCGCGTTTGAAGGTGACTTGCAAGGTCAAAGCGTGAATTGCGGTGGTTGTGGAAGCAGTTTGCGGCCGGCAGGCCCCTTGGCGGAATTGGTGGTGGTGGCGCCTGCCGAATCGGCACCCAATGAGGAAGCTGAACCGGCGGCAGCCCCTGGTGTTGCCGGGCTGGTGAATTTGGCAGCATTGCCTGTGATAGAGGAAAAAACGCTTGAAAATGAGGTTAATTTATCCAAATCTGTTACAGAAAGTGAAATCGCCTTATTGTCTATCCCTGATCGGGAGAGGGCCATCCGGAGCACAGGTTCCGGATCATTTCCGTGGCTTTTTTTGTACATGATGATCAGCTTCACGCTTCTTTCCGGAGCGCTCAACATTTATCTGGTCATGCGGCTGCGGGCGGCAGACGAGAGCCTTCGAAAGCGGGCATGCGGAGGATTTATATTGCAAGAGGAAAATAGGGGAAGGATAAATAATTTCGTAATTATTTGAATACGGTTGTTTTTTTGGCAAATGGGAGATCCGCCCCTTGTCAAATTGTTTTAGCTAGGCTAATTTGAAATGAACGTTGGTGCTGGAAGGCAATTTGATAGCGTTTCGCCGTAAAAGCGGGCCTGACAAAATAAAAGCTTTTCCGGTAGCTGATGAAATTGAGAATTTTAACCCCGGTTATTAGTGCCGGGGGTTTTTGTTTGGAAAAAGCTGTTCCATTTTTGGAGTTACGAATGAGACTGACCCGCGCTTCCAGCTATGCGATCCACGCTGTTGCCTACATGGCCCAACACAAGCACCACGAGAAGCCTGTTGCTTCGCACACCATTGCCGAAGATCGTGGTATTCCTGAGCGTTTCTTGCTGAAGGTTTTGAAACCTTTGGTCTCCTCCGGCGTTCTCAAATCCATCAAAGGCCCCAACGGCGGTTACCGTTTGGCCCGCAAGTCTGAAGACGTGACTTTGCTCCACATCGTTGAAGCAGTTGACGGCCCAATCAAGGGTGTTGCCCCTCTGCACGAAGAGCGCAAGAACGTGATCGACAAGAAGCTGAACGACATCTGCGTTCAGATTGCCGACCTCGAGAAGAAGGCACTCGACAAGGTTCGCATCAGCGACCTGATCAAGCGCTAAGCCTTTTTCCGGGCCCAAACGGCCTGGAACTGGCCAAAAGCCATTCGCGGCCGGGTTTTCCCGGCCGCGTTCTTTTTTAGCACCTTTTTGACGGGTCCGATTGGCTCTCTTTAAGCCAATCGTAGGTTAGAATGAAGCTATGAGCCTGCGCGTATCCAACATTCGACTGAATATCGACACTCCAGAATCTGAACTTCCTGCAAGGGTTGGCCGGTTGCTGGATGTGCCTGTGGAAGATTTGGGGCAGCTTCGGATTTTGCGGAAAAGTCTGGATGCCCGCGACCGGGACTCGATGGCCTATGTGTATGTGGCCGAGGTGACCCTGCCCTCTGCCCCCGCCAAACTGGAAAAATTATTAGACCGGGCCCGCCGCCGCAACATTCCGGTGGAGCCTTTTCACGAAGAGCCGTTCATCATTCCCGAGCCTGGGCAGGTGCCTCTTCCTAATCGTCCGGTGGTGGTTGGTAGTGGACCTGCAGGGTTGCTAGCAGGTTATGTTTTGGCAGAGATGGGTTACCGACCGCTGGTGTTGGAGCGGGGCCGGGCGGTACGCGACCGTATACGCGATGTAAAAGCATTCGACGCCGGTGGGCAGTTTGAACCCGAGAGCAACTACCTTTACGGCGAGGGTGGTGCTGGCACTTTCAGCGATGGCAAGCTGACCTACCGCGGCAATGGTGCGGATGTGCGGCGGGTGCTGGAAATATTTGCCAAAAACAACGGTAAACCTTCGATCTTGTACGAGCAGCGGCCCCACCTTGGCAGCAATCGTTTGCCCGCAGTGGTGAAAAAGCTGCGCACCAACATTGAGGCCATGGGTGGCGAGGTTCGCTACGGCTGCAAGGTGGAAGATCTCGACATTGCCGATGGCATTGTGCGCGGGGTGATCACCTCGGAAGGCCGCATACCGGCCGAGGTTGTTCTGATGGGGCCTGGCCACAGCGCGCGAGACACATTCTCGATGTTGCTTGAACGAGGAGTCAAACTGGAGCGCAAGGCATTCCAGTTTGGTGTGCGAATCGAGCAGCCGCAGGAAGTTGCCAACCGTGTGAAGTATGGCGACACCCACTTGGAGAACAAGATCGGCCCGGCGGACTACACGCTGGTGGTTCATGGTTCGCGGCCGTTGTTCACCTTTTGCATGTGCGCGGGCGGTTACATCATGCCCAGCGTGTCGAAGGCGGGTGAATATTGCACCAATGGCATGTCGCTTGCCAATCATGACAGCCCATTTGCCAACAGCGGGCTGGTGGTAACCATTGAGCCTGAGGAGTTTGGCGGGGACGATCCCTTGGCTGGTGTGCGCCTGCAGGAGAAATACGAGCGGGCTGCCTATGAACTGGGGCGGGGCGAGTATGTGGCACCCATGCAACGAGCGACTGATTTCATGGCAGGCAGGGCGACTGCAACGTTGCCAGCCAACACCCATCCTCGCGGCTCGATACCGGCCCGTATGGAGGAGGTGGTTCCGCCTTATGTGGCAGAGGCACTTAGGACCGGCTTGCCCCTGATGGACAAGAAGTGGGGCGGGCGCTTTTTACCAGATAGCACCTTGGCAGGTCCGGAATCACGCGGGAGTTCTCCTGTGCGGATAACCCGTGACAGCGACACGCGGCAATCTGTCAGCGTGGAGGGAGTTTACCCGATTGGTGAAGGGGCCGGGTATGCGGGAGGTATTGTGAGCGCCGGGCTCGACGGCCTGCGCAGTGCGCTGGCCGTCGTTGCTCGATATCGCCAAACCGGTTGAGAGCCGGGATTAACGCGTCTTGAGAAGGTCGCGTATCTCGGTGAGCAGTTCCTGATCTTTGGTGGGGGGCGGTGGCGCGGCGGCCTCTTGCTTCTTGCTCGCCATGATCCAACCGAGGAACTTGACGATGAAGATGAAGATGGCAAACGCGACGATGACGAAGTTCACCATCTCGGCAAGAAACTGTCCGTAGGGGACCTTTGAGCCGTTGAGCGTAAAACTCCATTCAGCATAGCTTTGTTCGCCAGGCATGACACAGGCGACCAGCGGCATGATAATGCTTTTCACCAGCGCATCGACGATCTTGCCGAAAGCCCCGCCGATGATCACACCAACCGCCAAGTCGATGACATTACCCTTGAAAGCGAACGCCTTGAATTCTTCAAACAAATTGAAGACCTTCTTAGTGGGATCGAGCCTGCTTAGGTCTTTCTTCATATCCACAACTTCTCCAACCTTTTTTTAAAAAATCTTGTCTTAATAAATCCTGAACCAGAACTTTAAGCGGATTTTTCAAGTACATTGCGCTGTTGTGACAGGCGCAAAGAGCCTCCGTTTCGTTCCTCGAGTATTTGATAAACATTCTTGTCACGTGAAAGCTCGAGTGTGCGGCCCACATATTCACCCAAGACGGCCTGCACCAAAAAGACCAGGAAGAACATCATGGACATTTGCAAAGAGAGAGTGGTCCAACCGGGGGCAACATCGTTCTTCACCAGATTGACCACGACCACATAGAACATGCCCATCAGGTTGAGGGCTGCCCCCGCGAGGCCAAGCCAGCCAGCAAGCCGCAGTGGAGAATGGGAATTCAGCACCAACAGAGCCAGGGCGCGGTCAATGGGTTCGGCCCATGAGCGGGGCATTTGTGCCCCCGGCCTTCCCACGGGTTGGTAGGGAACTGTGGCGCCGATGACTCCGGCCACGGAAGGAAGGACGGGAAAAACCGGCACTGTCCCCCTGGCCCGAATGGCGGAACCAGCCACTTGACGATTCATGGCTTGGAACCGAGTTGCACCTGATGGCAACCCCATGGCAAACCAGCGCTGAGACAGATTTTGAAACAGTTTACGGGCCGAGGCGCGGATGAAGGACTCGCCCGGGCGGCTATCGGCCACGCCTGTAGCCAAGCCGTGGGTGTTGGCAGCCGATGCCAGTTCGGGAATGATTTTGGGTGGATCTGATTCGGGCGAAGCCAAGACGACGACTTCGCCAATGGCTGAATCGAGGCCTGCAGCCAAGGCAATATCGCGACCATAGGCCCGTGTCAGGCGGATAAGCCTTAATCTTGGGTATTTTTCGAGAGTAACCTGAAGGGCACCGGCAGACCCGTCGGTGGAGCCGTCGTCTACCAGAATCAATTCGTGATCACGAAAATTTGCTTCTAAAACCGTCAAGCAGTCTTCGGCATAGTCAGCCAGCCAAGCTGCGCCATTACGAAACGGCGCAACCACTGAACAGAATTGCGCTTTTGTGGCCATAAGTTCAAGCTCCCGGGCCCGCTGCAGGGGTCCATGGAAATACAAAATACCTCAGTCCCCTGCAAATACCCAATCCGTGGGTTTTGGAACAAGGCTAACCGGTAGACTGCTGGGCTGGTCATCAACTGGCTTTTGGTCGGGGCATGGGATAAGCTAAAGTGCCCACCCCCGCTATCTTGGCTGAACTTAACTTCTTTAGAGCCAGGTGTTTGCATGCGAAAACCAGCAATTAAACCCAGCACTTGCCCCGGTGTTGGCCGGCGTGATTTTATGCGTCTTGGGGCCCTGACCTTGACCGGAACCGGCTTGACAGCAGTTCCGGGGATAACTGGCACGATTTCGAAGCAGGAAGAGCCGGCAGTGATTTTTGTGTGGCTTCCAGGTGGCCCGGCCCACATGGACACATTTGACCTGAAGCCGAACGCTCCAGCCGAGTACCGGGGCGAGTTCAAGCCAACCAAGACCACTGTGCCTGGGATAGAAGTGTGCGAACTGCTTCCCCAGCTTGCGGCGCGGGCCCATCGCTACAGCCTGATTCGTTCGATCTCGCATAAGTTTGCCGACCACGGGGGTGGGCACAAAAAATTCATGACCGGGCGCGACCCCCGGGAACCGACCGGCTTCGTCAACGATTACCCCGCCATGGGGTCGATGATTTACCATGAAATAGGCGACACCACTCCGGGTATGCCGGGCTATGCCCTGTTGACGGATGGTGGCAGGCAGCAGATTGACACTTTTAGCCTTGGTTCGGCCTATTTGGGAATGCCCACGCATCCATTCGTTGCCTTTGGGGATCCGAGTCGGACTGACTTCAAGGTGCAGAATCTGGATGCGCGGGTGGTGAAAGAGGCCACGCTTACTGAGCGAATGGATTTGCTAGCTGGCATGACCCGGGCCCCGACCCCTCTTGACAAATTGAACGGGCCTGAGATTTTTCACGGGCGGGCGCTTGAGTTATTGAATTCCAACCGGGCCAGGAATGCGTTTGACCTGACGCGCGAAACCGAAAAAACACGGGCTCGATACGGTTGGCATGCGTACGGGCAGCGGGCCTTGATGGCCCGAAGGCTGGTGGAATCGGGCGCGCGATTTGTGACCCTGACCATGGAAAGCCCGAATGTGTTGGGCAAGGAATGGCCGAAGGATGTGACCTACAACTGGGACAGCCATGCTGTGAATTGTCATATTTTTGATGATTCCCGTTGGCGTTTTCCGCTATTGGACCAGGCGGTGGGGGCGCTGATTGACGATCTTTTTGATCGCGGTATGGACAAAAGAGTGCTTCTGGTGGTGACCGGCGAATTTGGCCGCAGCCCAAAACTGGAGCAGGCCAAAGGCAGGCCTGGCCGCGACCACTGGCCACAGGCAATGAGCTTGCTAGTGAGTGGCGGTGGTTTGCGGATGGGCCAAGTGGTTGGCTCGACCAACTCCAAAGGCGAAGTACCCAAAGACCGCCCGTTGATTCCCAACGATCTGTGGGCCACCGTTTTGAGGCACCTGAAGGTGGATTATGCGGACAAGTCTTACCTTGACCACACGGGTCGACCCATGCCGCTGTTGCCTGATGGCAAGCCGATCAGCGAGTTGATTTGACAGCAGGCAGGGTGACGCAAGAAAACGGCACACCGTTTGAAGTGCCTGTTGGACCTTGGGGTGCAAGGCAGATTGGATGATTGGAGGAGTGATGGTCGCTTACTTGTTGGTTTCATGTTTCTTTTTCGCCATAGACCAATCGGCCACCGGAGGCACTGTTAGTAAGTGGAACGGGTTTGAGAAGCGGGATTTTCTAGTGAATGGGCGAAAGGCTTTTGTGGTGGTGCCGGAAAAGGTTGCGGTGGGGCGTCCGTGGATTTGGCGGACGGAATTTTTTGGCCATGAGCCACAGGCGGATATTGCTTTGATCAAGAAAGGTTTTCATGCGGCCTATCTTGATGTGCAGGACCTGTATGGGGCCCCCAAAGCGCTGGATGCGATGGACGCTTTTTACGACCAAGTCACCCAAGAGCGCGGGTTTTCGAAAAAGGTGGTGCTGGAAGGATTTAGCCGTGGGGGTTTGTTCACGCTGAACTGGGCGGCGAGGCATCCTGACCGGGTGGCATGCATTTATAACGATGCGCCAGTGTGTGACTTCAAGAGTTGGCCGCTGGGTCAGGGGGCTGGCAAGGCATCTCCTGGTGATTGGCAAAAATGCCTTAAGGCTTATGGGTTCACGCAAAAGCAGGCTTTGGACTATGCCAAAAACCCTGTTGACAATTTGAAGCCTATGGCAGATGCAAAAATACCCATTTTGCATGTGTGTGGCGATACAGACGAGGTGGTGCCGTTTGGCGAGAACACCATGCTGATGTACCGCCGGTACCGTCAAATGGAAGGGCCAATGGAAGTGATTGCCAAACCGGGCGTGAAACATCACCCGCACAGTTTGAAAGACCCCAAGCCGATTGTTGATTTCATCTTGAAGCACGCACCTGTGACCGGTGTGGAGGAGAGCGCACCAGTCAAGCCGGCTAGAGCTGAAAAGGATGACCGGAAGGAAATGCTTGCCAACGCCCATCTGCGAGGATCGCTAATTCCAAGCCGGTGCAAGTTTGACGAGGGAACCGGCCATGTGGTTTTCATGGGTGGATCGATCACCGAGATGGACGGTTATAGGCCCATTGTGATGGAGCAATTGAAGAAGCGTTATCCGAAGACGCAATTCACCTTCACCAATGCTGGAATTTCGAGCACCTGCTCCACCACGGGGGCGTTCCGGTTGGAGGAGGATGTTCTGGCCAAGGGGCCTGTGGACCTGCTGCTGGTTGAATTTGCGGTGAATGATGATCAGGATGCGCACCATGCAAAGCGGGAATGCATTCTTGGAATGGAAGGGGTTGTGCGGCATGTGCGCCAGCACAATCCAAAGGCAGACATTGTGATGGTGCATTTTGTGAATGAAAGCATGCTGGAGAAACTTGCCAAGGGTGAGGAACCGCTATCAAGCGGGGCCCATGAAGAGGTGGCCAAGCGTTATGGGATTTCGTCGGTGCATGTGGCCCGGGAACTATCGCGGCGCATTTTGGGCAAAACCATGACTTGGAACGAGTATGGCGGGGTGCACCCTGGCAAAGCCGGGAACCAGATGGCGGCAGATTTGGTGGGTGAGGTGTTTGACCAGGCGGAAAAAACACAGTTGGGCAAGCAGTTGGTGGCCCCCTACCCTTTGCCCGAAGCGCTTGATTCTGGAAGCTATTCGAAGGGTCGGTTTTTGTTGAACAAGTCGATCACCCTGGGTGAGGGTTGGGAATTATCGACCCCTAATTGGCCCCAATTGAAAGGCGAATGCCGAGGGCGGTTTAAGAATTTGGAACTGTTATGGAGCGATACCCCTGGAGCAGTGATGACCGCGCCTTTTAGCGGGGAAACGCTGGGTGCATATGTGTTAGCCGGGCCGGACGCTGGAGCGGTGGAAGTATCGATAGATGCGGGGCCGTTCAAGCCTGTGCTTTTGAAGCATGCTTACAGTGGCGGCTTGCATTACCCGCGCACGGTGATACTTGCCAGTGGCCTTGCTGATGGCAAACACACAGCGCGGATAAGGCTTGCGAAATCTGAAAGCAAAACGGCCGCTCGCATTGTGCGGCTTGCGGTGGATTGATGTTAAGCGAGCTGGTTCTATTGGTATTTGGCCAGAGCCTGATGCTGGAGCCGCCTTGGCTTGCCAGCGAGAGGGCCCCGCACCGCAACGGGAATGTTTACGCACCCGAACTTGTGGACGAAAAAGACCGCCAGCTTTTGTATTACGGGGCGCAGGGTGTGGATGGGCATGACCGCATTCACCTTGCAGTGTGTAGCCAAAGCGGTCAATGGAAGCGGCACGGAGTGGTGCTTGAAGATGCTAGCGCGAATCATGTGAATGATCCGTCGGTTGTTGTGGTGGGTGGCGTTTATCATCTGTATTACACACTAGCCCGGGAAGGCGTGAGCGATGTGATCGCGCTTGCGACCTCGAAAGATGGAATCGATTTTGAAAAGCAAGGTACTGTGCTGGAGCCGGGCAAGGTGGGGGCGTGGGACAGCTTGCTCGTGGGGCGACCCAGTATTCTTCACGCGGATGGCAAATACCGATTGTGGTTCGATGGGCGAAAAGATTTGCCGTTGGGTGCTCCGGACAAAAATGCACCCAAATCGGGCCAATCTAGCCGATCAGTCGGGCTTGCGGAATCGAACGATGGAAGGCGCTTTGAGCGTATGGGGCCCGGACCTGTATTTGGCAATGATGCAGGGGGTGTGCATGTGAGCCGCGCAAAAAACGGCTATTTGATGGTGTATGAAAGCCATCAGGGAACCCGATGGGCGGGCAGCCCTGACGGTGTGCGTTGGACCGACCGAGGATTGCTGGCGGGTTTGGGCGGGACACCAATAGATTCCCATGGGCATGTGACACCCTTTTTGGTGCCGGGAAACAGGCCACGGTTGTTGGTTGGCTCGGCGATGGCCCCCACTTGGGATGTGAACCGGCTTGCGGAAATTCGACTTGATGCCAAGGCCATTGAAGCCTTGGGGCAATGAAGATCAGTAGCGGGTTAGCAGCAGCTTCACTTCGTCTTCATGGGTGAATTCACGCATGTGGTTCCATTCGCTTTGGCGCACCGCAAGGAAGGCCTTGGCGAGTGCTGGGCCCATGGCATTTAGCAGAACACTGTTTTTAGAAAATGCCTCGATGGCTTGAAGAAGGCTCGAGGGCAAAGGGCGAACGCCTAAAAGCTCGCGTTCGGCAGGGGAGAGGGTGGCGGGGTCGCAGTTGACCGCCTGGCCGGGGTGTAGATTGCGTTCCAGCCCATCGAGCCCGGCTGACAGGATGGCTCCCATTGCCAGGTATGGATTGGCGGAGCAATCAGGAGTTTTCAGCTCAAAATGGGTGGAACCTTGGGGGCCACCCAAGACACGCACGGCAGTCTCCCGGTTCTCGAAGCCCCAGATGCCATGCGACCCGCTCCAAGAACTGGGGACCAGACGGCGGTAGGAGTTGGTGGCCGGATTCAGCACAGCGCACAGGGCAGGCAGGTGGTTCAAGATACCAGCGATGAAGGAGAGCCCCTCAGGGGAAAGGCCGCCCAGACCTTCGGGGTTGGGCAGAATATTGCGTCCATCGCGCCACAGGCTAAGGTGCAGATGAGCACCGCTGCCGGCCGCATGGAGAAATGGTTTGGGCAGAAAGGTGGTGGCGTAGCCGTGTTTGAGGCCGATGGCGTGAGCGGTCTCGCGCAGGGCGACCATTCGGTCGGCAGCGGTGAGCGGATCGGTGTGGTGGAGTGAAACCTCAATTTGGCCTGGGCCGCATTCGCCATGCACCAGCTCCACAGGCAGGCCTTGGCCCACCAGGGAATCGACCAAGTCATCGATTGCGGGGCGCAGCGTGTCGAGCGTTAAGCTGGTGGCAAAAACGCTATGCAGAAGAGGGACGATATTTTCGTCGGGCGTTTTGAGTACCCAATAAAACTCGGTCTCGAAAGAGGCCTGAAATTTTAGGCCCAGTTGCTGCGCTTTTGTGATGACACCGCGAAGGAAGCCTCGCGGACAAAGGGGCCAAACGGAGTTGGCCTGGCACATGTCGCCCAACACGCGAGCGTGGCCCGGGGCATGGGGAAGTGCCGAACAGGTGGACCAATCGGGCACCAGCCGGACTTCACCGGCGGGACTGAGGCCACTCTCTGGGGCGATGGCATCGAACTGGGCGGGCAGCGCCATCTGCGCGGCGGCGATGCCCACACCCGCATGGGCAAAGCGGGCCAGCGAGGCGGTGTGGAACGCCTTGGCACGGGCAACATTAGCGTTATCGACCCAGACGATGCGGGTGAGTTTGGTACCCTCGGGAAGGTAGACAGGGTTTTGGTTCATGCGAACAGGTCCTTGACCACTTTGCCGTGGACATCAGTGAGGCGGAAATCTCGCCCTTGGAAGCGGTAGGTAAGTTTTTCGTGATCGATGCCGCAAGCGGCAAGGATGGTGGCTTGCAGGTCGTGGACATGGACTCCGTTGTTAGCGACATTCATGCCTAGCTCATCGGACTCGCCATATTGTAGGCCGGGTTTTACACCACCGCCGGCAAGCCAGGTGGTGTAAGCGTAGGGGTGGTGATCGCGTCCCCAGGTCTTACGGTTGGCGATATCGTTTTGAATGAACGGTGTTCGGCCGAACTCGCCGCCCCAGATAACCAGTGTGTCATCGAGTAGGCCGCGCTGTTTGAGGTCTTGGACCAGTGCCCAGGAGGGTTGGTCGGTATCGCGACATTGGTTGTAGAGTTCGGTGGTGATGCTGTTGTGCTGGTCCCAGCCGGCGTGCATCACCTGCACATAGCGTGTGCCGCGCTCGAGTAGGCGGCGGGCCATGAGGCAATTGCGGGCAAAGGAGCCGGGTTCGAGCACCTTGGGCCCGTACATATCGAGGATCGATTTTGGCTCGCTGGCGAGGTTGGCCAACTCGGGAACGCTGGCCTGCATGCGGTAGGCCATCTCGTATTGGCTGATGCGTGTGGCGATTTCAGGGTCGCCGACAGCACCTAGTTTTTGACGATTGAGTTCAGCAAGCGCATCAAGCTGGCCACGACGCCATTCTCGGCGCATGCCGGGCGGATCGGATAGGTAGAGGACCGGGTCGCTTGAGTTGCGGAATTTAACACCTTGGTGTTTGGAGGGAAGGAAACCGGAGCCCCAGTAAAAGTCGTAAAAAATTTGGCCGCAACTGGTTCCCTTGCTGACGGAGGTCATGGCGACGAATGTGGGCAGCTCATCGCGCTCGGAGCCCAAACCGTAGGACAGCCAGGCGCCCAGTGTGGGGCGGCCGGGGATTTGCGCGCCTGAAAGCATGAGCGATATGGCGGGGGCGTGGTTGACGGCATCGGTATTCAAGGAGCGGATGATGCAGAGATCATCGGCCATGCTGGCGGTGAATGGCATGAGGTCGCTGACCCATGCGCCGGACTTGCCGCGGCGGTGGAACGGCTGGATTGGAGCGAGCATCAGCTTGCCTTTGACGCCACCTGACATGGTGGAAAAGCGTTTGCCGGCGATGAAGCTCTCGGGGACTGGTTGGCCGTGCATCTGGGCCAGTTTGGGTTTGTAATCGAAGATGTCGACATGAGTGGGCGCACCATTCATGAACAGGTAAATGACCCGTTTGGCTTTGGCAGGGCGGTGGAGTACGCCACTGAGGGTGCCGGTACTGGCCCGGCTGTCACGGGCCAATAGGCCGGAAAGTGCGGCAAGGCCCAAGGTCCCTGCACCGTGAACGGCACCTGTGAGCAGTTCGCGGCGGGTCCAGCCGGCACTGTTGAAAGGTGGCGGGGTCATTCCTTGCATAGGGTCTCGTCCAAGTTGAGGACAATTTGGGCGATCATGGTCCAGGCGGCGTGCTCTTCAGCGGGAAGATCTTCATCGCGTTCGGACTCGCCCACTTTGAGTAACTTTTCGGCATCTTCTGGAGCGTTTTTATACTGGGACCGGGACACTGCCAGAGCCTTGGCCAGAGTTGGGATCTCGGTGGGGGTTAGCGGGCGACCAAGGACGCGATTAGCAAGTACTTGCAGGCGGGCGGTTTCATCGCCCGGAGATTGCAGGGCAATTTGGGCCAGGTGGCGGGCGGCCTCGATGTAGGTGGGATCGTTGAGCGTGAGCAAGGCATGCAGGGGGGTGTTGGTGCGGTAGACCTTGACCGAACAGACCTGACGGGGGGCGTTGTCGAACACCTCGGCCGGGCCGACAATGCGGCGCCAAAAAGTGTAGAGGGTACGCCTGTAGAGAGCGTCGCCTTTGTCTTGGGAGTATTTTTTATTGCCAAAGGTGGCTTCTTCCCAAATGCCTTCGGGCTGGTAGGGGTTGACCGGCCTGCCGCCGGTCTTGTCTACCAGCAGGCCAGAGACAGCCAGTGCCTGGTCGCGCAGCATGGAGGCTGGAAGGCGGTTGCGCGGCCCCCGGGCCAACAGGCGATTTTCAGGATCTTTTTCAAGCAGCTCTGGTGTGACAGTAGATGCCTGGCAGTAGGTGGCGCTGGTGACGATGGAACGGACCAGCCGTTTGACATCCCAACCGCTGTCGCGGAAATCGATAGCAAGATAATCGAGAAGTTCGGGCATTGGGGGCCGCTCGCCTTGGATGCCGAAATCTTCGGGCGTTTTTACCAGGCCCATGCCGAAAAACTGGGTCCACAGGCGGTTGACGGTGACACGGGCGGTGAGAGGGTTTTCTGCAGCCATGAGCCAGCGGGCCAAGGCCAAGCGATCAACAGGAGCCCCCGCAGGCAGGGGAGGCAGGGCCGAGGGCGTGGCGGCATCCACTTTGTCTGCTGGCTGGTTATAGAGGCCGGTTTTCAGCAGGAAAGTGTCGCGGAATTTGGGCTGGTCGGCCATCACCATCACGCGGGGGATGATGCGCTCGTTAGCATCGCGGGCGGCCTTGAATTTTTCGTGTTCGTCGAGAGTTGGACCGTATTGCTTGGCAAACTCTTTGAGGGCTTTGCGAATTGCCAGGGATTCGGTCGCAGAGCGGTCAGCTAGCTTCTTTTTGAGGGCCTTGCCGGCTTCGGATGCTGGATCGATTTGGGGTGCGAATTCTTTTTCAAGCGTATCAATTGTGGTTTGGACACCTTTTAACAGGTCGGCAAGGCGAATGCGCTCGGAGGCCTGAATGGGGCTAGGGGCATCAAGAGTGGGTGGTGTTTGCGGGTTGCCGCCGGACCCATCCACCGAGGTGCGATTGAAGAATGCGAAGAGGCTGTAATAATCTTTGTTCGTTAACGGATCGTATTTATGGTCGTGGCAGCGGCAACAGTTGAAAGTGAGGCCGAGCCAGACGGTGCCGACGGTCTCGGCCATGTCGAAAACATAATCGACCCGGTTTTCCTCGGGGATACGGCCCCCTTCGCCATTGATCATGTAGTTGCGCAAAAACCCGGTGGCTAGCTTTTGCTCGTGAGTAGCCGCTGGCAACAGATCTCCGGCAACTTGCCAGATGGTGAATTGGTTGTAGGGCAGATTTTTGTTAAAAGCCTGAACGACCCAGTCGCGCCAGGGCCACATGGTGCGCTCTGCATCACCTTGGTAGCCGTTGCTATCGGCATAGCGGGCGGCATCGAGCCATTCCCAGGCCATGCGCTCGCCGTAGCGAGGGGAAGCTAGGAGGCGATCGACAGCCCGGTCGTAGGCCCCGGGGGCGCCATCGGCAAGAAAATCGACCAGCTCCTTGGGGGTGGGGGGCAGGCCGGTGAGGTCGAGCGTGACACGGCGAAGCAGCGTGGCTTTCGGAGCTTGGGGTGCGGGTTTCAGACCCTCTTTAGTTAACCGGTCTAGGACCAAGGCATCCCATGTCTGACGGGGCCAGGTGGAGGCGGCAGTTGGCAGGGCTGGCTTTTGTGGCGGGATGAGGGACCAGTGTTGACCCCACTTTGCGCCCGAAGCGATCCATGATTCGAGGGCTTTTATCTGTGCCTCTGTTGGGCGCTTGGCAAACTTGGGCGGGGGCATGAGCTTGGAAGGATCGGCATGGCGCATGCGTTCGATGACAGCGCTTTCGGCGGGTTTGCCGGGGACGATGATACCGGAATCATGGCGAAGGGCATCGGCGGCGGTGTCGAGGCGGAGTTCTGCCTTGCGGGACTTGGCATCGGGCCCGTGGCATGGGAAGCAAAAATCGCTAAGGACCGGAAGGATATCGCGGTCGAAAGCGGGGGCAGGCTTGTCGGGCCCGGCCATGGGAAGCCTGAGAGCTATAAGAAGGGTGAGGTACAAGGAAGTGTGCATGGCCGGAAAGGTCCGGTGAGGCGGGGTGGTCGTTTATGCCATTTTAACCGGATTTGATAAATGGGGTTAAGAATTCATTTGGTGGCTGTTTTTGGGGGTTTTTCAGTTGAAAAAATATGAGGCAAATGAACCCGGGGCGCCAGGTAGTTAGGGCGTTGCGCCGGGCCTGTTTTCGACCGGTATGAACGATTTTGGGCATGGAAGGCATTATTGCACCCGGTTGCTTACTCGGGTACAAACGGGTCTCCCTCAGGTTTGAATCAAAAACCCACCAAGGTAACCTCTCAATGGCACCCCTGAACAGGCGCGGATTCGCGAAAGTGGCGGCCAGTGTGGCCGCAGCCCCCACTATTATCACCAGCGCGATCCGGGCGCAGGAAGGCAAAGAGGCCCCCAGTGCGCGTTTGCGTCTGGGTTTCATTGGCACCGGCAAGATGAACAGCGGCCACTTGGGGCATTTTTTGGGCCAGCCCGACTGCCAGGTGGTGGCGGTGTGCGATGTGGACACGAAGCGACGGGAAGACTCCAAGAGCCGCGTTGAGAAGAAGTATGCCGATGAGACCAAGAGCGGCACCTTCAAAGGTTGCGGGTCCTATGTGGATTTTCGTGAGCTGATCGCCCGAAAAGACATTGATGCGGTGGTGATTGCCACGCCTGATCATTGGCACACAATTCCTGCGATTGAAGCCATGAAGGCGGGCAAGGATGTTTATTGCGAGAAGCCCCTGACCCTGACTTTGAAAGAATCGAAACTGCTGATCGACGCGACCCGCAAGTATGACCGCGTGTTTCAGGTGGGTAGCCAGCAACGCTCGGGCAGCGAGTTCCGCGTGGCGTGTGAACTGGTTCGTAGCGGCAAGATTGGCAAGCTGAAGGCGGTTTATGCGAACATAGGCGGGCCAAGTGTTGCTTGCGATTTGCCAGAAGAGCCGATGGAGCCCGGCTTGGACTGGGACCGCTGGCTTGGGCCGGCGCCTGTTCGGCCTTACAACTCGGTGCTGGCTCCGCGTGGCGTGCACAATCACTTTCCCAACTGGCGTCTATACCGCGAGTACTCTGGCGGCATGATGACCGACTGGGGCGCGCACCATTTCGACATTGCGCAGTGGGGACTGGGTATGGACATGTCGGGCCCGGTGGAGATTATTCCGCCAGCGGATGGCTCGAAGGGAGCTGGCCTGAAGTTTGTTTATGCCTCGGGTGCGCCGTTGTACCGGGCGGAGGAATACGAGCCGGGCAAAAAGGTGAACGGTGTGGCGTTTATTGGCGAGAAGGGGAAGATTTTCGTGAACCGGGGCTATTTGAAGAGCGAGCCCGACGATTTGATCAAGACCCCTGAGAGTGAGATCTCGGTGAAGCTGTACAAGTCGCCCGGCCACCAGCGCGACTGGCTGAACTGCATCAAGAGCCGGCAGAAGCCGATTTGCGATGTGGAGATCGGCGCGCGCAGCGCGGCGGTGTGCCACTTGGGCAACATCGCCTACTGGACGGGGGAGACGGTGCGTTGGAACCCGCAGACTTGGAGCTTTGTGGACCCATCACCGGCGGTGGCAAAGTGGTACGACCGGGAACGACGCGGGGAGTGGCAATTGCCACAAATTTGAAATCTGTACTTATAAATTAATGGAAGGCCGGTCCCCACTGTGGGACCGGCCTTCCGGCTTTTGGCAAGCAGCTTATTCGGTTGAAACCGCATAGGGGCTGGAGCGGTCGACCTGGTTGCCGCAGAGCATGGGGATTTGGGCCTCGGTCCGCAGGTGGCGGACATCGATCAGGCGCTCGGCGGTGAGACGTGCCAGGGCGACTGGGAGGTCGTTTTCGGGGATGGCGATGAGGACGACGCTAACAGCGTAGCCCCGGCGGCGCATATCGCCCAAAACCATGGCACCTTCCAGCGTGACGCGAGGCAGCAGGCACAAGACGGTGGCGTCGCGGGGCAGGCGGCCTTGTGAGGCGGCAACAAGCTGTTCCAGCGTGAGACCTCGCTGTGGCTCGAGCCGGGCGAGGATTTCGCGAGCTCGGGCAAGCTGCTCCTCGCCCCTGCGGGTAGACAACACCACGGGGTGGAGATGCTCCTCGACCCCCTGCTCGCGGCCGGCGTTACGGGCATCGACTCGGGAATCGGGCTCCAGTTCGTAGCCTTCGGTCCGGACACGCTCGGCGGCATCGCGGCCGTTGGTGATGAGGCCGACCTGTTGCTTCAAGCCGCAAAGGGCAGCCACCAAACTGGCGGAGGCGACCACTGCGAGGTCGGAACGGTCGGGCTCGCCCTGAAGGTGATAGCCGTCAGCATGAAAATCGAGCAGCAGCGTGGAACCGGCAAGGCAAGAGGGTTCGTACAGCTTGCTTTGGAGCACCCCGGTTCGGGCGGTGGCGCGCCAGTGGATGCGGCGGAGTGGATCGCCCGGCTCGTAGGCTCGCACGCCACGCAACAGCGTGGGGTCTTCGAACAGGCGGTGGGCGAGGCGAATCTCGCCCACAGGACGGCGCGAGGCGAGCTCGTAGGCTTGGACGGGGACAACTTTGGGCAGCACCAGGATGAAGGCGGGCTCGGTGAGCACCTTGAAGCGGCGGTAAAGGCCGAAGAGGTCGCCGTGCTCGGCCACCAGCGGGCCGATCTGGTGGTAGCCGCGCCTCAAGGCCCTCAGGCGGTATTTTATATCGGTTTTTCCGCCAGGCCCCATCATGACCAGCTTGAGCCTGCGGCCTTCCACCTCGAGTGCTGGATCGCGTGGGCGCAGGGCGCTTTTGGGCAGCAAATCTTCCAGCAACAGCCATGGGACGGGTGCGGCACCGCGGTTGGCCACCTTGACACGCATGACAACCGTATCGCCCTGCTCCAGTACCCGGGAAAGAGGGCTGCGGGTTGCCTGGATATCGTTCAGTTTGCGCGAGGCGAGGGAACGGGAAACTAGCATGAGCGCCGCCAGGGCATACATGCTGTAGGCAAGCAGGCCCGACTGGAGCAGCAGCGCCAGGCCCAGCATCGACAGCGCTCCCACCCACCACACCATGGTTATTCCCGTTTGGTGACGGATCAGTCGGCGAACGCGTCGCGGGCTTCCTGGCCTGGAACGGATGGAACACGCACCTCTGAAACCAGCTCGTGGAGCAACGCTGGGGCGGTTTGCCTGCGCAGGCGGCTTTCAGGGCGCAGGATGACCCGGTGCGCTAGCACCGGCAGCACCATGCGTTTGACATCATCGGGCGTGACAAAGCTGCGGCCTTGGGCTGCCGCCAAAGCCTGGGCTGTGCGCAGCAGGGCCAATGAGGCGCGCGGGCTGCCACCCAGGGCGATGTCATCGTGCTCGCGTGTGGCATGGACAATTTCAAGGATGTATTTTTTCACTTTGTCATCGACATGGATATCTTTGACGGCCTCTTGTAAGGCGAGCCAGTCGGCCACGGAAATGACAGGCTGGAGTTCATCGATGGGGTGCGCCTTACGCAGGCGCCCCAGCAGGCGGAACTCATCCTCCATGGAGGGGTAGCCCAAGCTGAGCCGGACGAGGAACCTATCGAGCTGGGCTTCGGGCAATGGGAAGGTGCCTTCCTGATCGACCGGGTTTTGGGTTGCCACCACAAGAAACGGCGGTTTGAGTGCGTAGGTTTGGCCATCGACCGTGACCTTGCGCTCGGCCATGGCTTCGAGCAGGGCCGCCTGGGTGCGGGGTGTGGCGCGGTTGATTTCGTCTGCCAGCAGGGTGTGACAGAAGATGGGGCCGGGTCGAAACTCGAATTCGACGGTTTTGGGGCTGAAGATGGAAACGCCGGTGATGTCGCTTGGCAACAGGTCAGGGGTGCACTGGATACGCTTGAAGGCGCCCCCCACGGAGCGGGCCATCGCGCGTGCCAGCATGGTTTTGGCCACGCCTGGAACATCTTCGAGCAGAATATGGCCCTCAGCGAGGTAGGCGACCAATGCCAACATGATCTGCTGGCGCTTGCCCACCAGCACTTTTTCAATGTTGGCAAGAACGCGGCTAACTGGGCCTGTGATATCTATAGCTTGGCTGCTGGCTGATTTCATTGCTGCCCCTTGAAAGGGCCTGCTTAAAAGCAGGCACCCCGCCCAACCCTGGAGCTGTCCTTTTGGACACTCTAGGGCATGGGGCGGGGCTGCGCTACGATGGGCTTTCGAACTGGCGGGTGTTCAGCCCGGTAGTGCTTTTAAATTAGAATACATCGAGCCAGAAGTGGCCACCGCTATGGAAGCGCTGGGACCGCTGCTGCATGTAAATCCAGTTGGGCTCTTTGTAGGGTGGGTAGGCCATGTAGGCAGGAGGTGGCATGTAGGGCTGGCCGGGGCCTTCTGGCCACTTTGGCCCCATGCTGGGGGCATAGTTGTGTGGGAAATACTGATAGGGGTAGTAAAACATTCTGGGCAAGCGGGGATCGGCCCCTTGGGCCTTGGCCTCGCCACCGGTGAAGGCGGCCAAGCCAAGGGCAATGACAAGCCCCAAGACTAATTGAATGGTGCGGCGCATGGTGCTGATCCTCCAGCAGTTTGCTGATGGGACGGGCCGCAGATGCACGGTCTACCCATCAGTCATGGAAATCCTTCCGAGCAAACCTACCTCACTGGATTAGACACGGCAGAAAACGGGCAAGCGGAAAAGTGGTTTTTTCAGGTTTTTTTGCCAGAATTGACGCTGGCGGGTTATTTTCCCAAGCCGACGATTTTCGGATGGCTGGGAAGGTGGAGAAGGCAAAAAATGGCAGATTTTCTCAAGTCGAACGCTTTGGCCAGCTTGCTTGGGGATTTGGATATCCCTTTGATCACCCGGTATGCCAGCCCGGAAATGGTGCACTTGTTCACGCCGCAAAACCGCCATGGGATCTGGAGGCGGCTGTGGCTGGCCTTGGCGGAGGCCGAAGCGGAGCTTGGGCTACTGGCAGATGATGGTAAATCTGCGCGCATTCGCCCCGAGCAGCTGGAAGCCTTGCGCAAACACCTCGACGATATTGATTTTGCTGCGGTGGCCAAACATGAGAAGCGTTTACGGCACGATGTGATGGCGCACCTGCACGCCTTGGGGGATGTTTGCCCCGAGGTGAGCGACATTCTGCACTTGGGCGCGACCAGTTGCTATGTGACCGACAACGCCGAGCTTATTCTCATGCGTGAGGGGTTAAAACTGCTGGAAGGCAAGCTAGCCAGCGCCATTTCCGCCCTTGCTGGTTTTGCTAAAACGCACCGTGACATGGCCACCTTGGGCTTCACACATTTCCAGCCCGCCCAACTCACCACAGTGGGCAAACGCGCTTGCCTGTGGATTCAGGATTTGATGCTTGACTTGGCGGAAATTTCGCACCGTCGGGCGCATTTGCCGTTTCGTGGCGTGAAGGGCACAACAGGAACCCAGGCCAGCTTTTTATCGCTTTTCCATGGCGATCACGCCAAGGTACGGGCACTGGACAAACTGGTGGCGAAAAAGATGGGTTTTGACACGGTCTTCCCTGTCACGGGCCAAACCTACCCCCGCAAGATTGATTCGCAAATTCTGGATGCTTTGTCCGGGCTGGGCCAATCCACCCATAAATGGGGCACCGATTTGCGGCTGCTGTCGCACCGCCAGGAGGTGGACGAGCCGTTTGAAAAGGAACAGGTTGGATCCAGCGCCATGGCCTACAAGCGCAACCCGATGCGGGCGGAGCGCATGTGCGGGCTGGCCCGCTACCTGATGACTTTGCCTGCCAATGCGGCGCAAACGGCGGCAACGCAGTGGTTGGAGCGCACCCTTGACGACAGCGTGAACCGTCGGCTGTCGATTCCGCAGGCGTTTTTGGCCGCTGACGCGATTTTGCGCATCGCCCAAAACTTGGCGGGCGGTCTGGTGGCCAATCCGGCGGTTATCCGTCGCGAGGTGGATCGGTATTTGCCTTATATGGCCACTGAAAACCTGTTGATGGCTGCTGTGGCGGCTGGGGGAGACCGTCAGGAAGTGCACGAGGTGATACGGCGGCACAGTCACGATGTGACGCAGGCCCTGAAGCAAGGTTCTTTGGAAAACGACCTGTTGAAACGGCTGGAAGCTGACCCGGCGTTTGCGAAGGTGGACATTGCCAAAGTGATGGCAAGCGGTGCCTTCACAGGGCGGGCTGCTGAGCAAGTGGACGAGTTTTTGGCTGAAGAAGTGGTGCCTGCGCTGGCCCCTTACCAAGGTTCTTTGGGCCAAAAGGCCGATTTGCATGTTTAAAAACAGGCCCAGGCCCGTTTTTTAACCGGCCGGGGCCCTTTCAGGGTCTGGTCGGGTGCGGTAAAACTACAACTTCCCCAATTTATTGACCCTCCCGCTGAATGAGGCCCTGTCATGGCAGTGAAGCTGCAAGTTCCCCCCGGTGAAAAGATTTCGGTTTCTGGCGGCAAGCTCACGGTGCCGAACAACCCCATTTTGCCGTTCATCGAGGGTGATGGTACCGGCCCGGACATCTGGAAGGCATCGGTTCGGGTGCTCGACGCAGCGGTGGCGAAAGCCTACGGCGGCAAGAAAAAAATCAGTTGGATGGAGGTTTACGCGGGGGAGAAATCCTTCAACCTGTTCAACAATTGGCTACCCGACGAAACCGTGACCGCCTTTCGCGACTATCTGGTGGGCATCAAGGGGCCGTTGACCACCCCCGTTGGCGGTGGCATTCGCTCGCTGAATGTGGCGCTGCGCCAGCTTTTGGATCTATATGTCTGCTTGCGCCCGGTGCGCTGGTTCAAGGGTGTGCCCAGCCCGGTGAAGGCACCAGGCAATGTGGAAATGGTGATTTTTCGCGAGAACTGCGAAGACATCTACGCAGGGATCGAGTTCGCGGCGGGCACAGCCGAGGCGGCCAAGGTGCTGGCATTCATCGAAAAGGAATTCCCCAAGGAGTTCAGCAAAATCCGTTTTGGCACCGCCGCCAAAGTTGGCGAATGGAACAAGTCTGCCGGGCTGGCTGTTTCGCATGGTGACACGGTGCAGGTTGGCGTGGGCATCAAGCCCGTGAGCGCTGAAGGCACCGAACGGCTGGTGCGTTCGGCCATCGAGTACGCGCTGCGTGAAAAACGCAAGAGCGTGACGCTGGTGCACAAAGGGAACATCATGAAGTTCACCGAGGGTGCCTTCAAGGATTGGGGCTATGCACTTGCCAAGACCCAGTTCCGCGATCAGGTAGTGACCGAGCGCGAGAGCTGGATTTTGGGCAACAAAGACGCGAAGCCCGGCATCAGCGCGGAAGAGAACGCCAAGCTGACCGACCCCGGCTACGACATGATGACTCCTGACCAGAAGGCCAAGATCGTCAAGGAAGTGGAAACGGTGCTGAAGCTGGCCCCGACTCATGGCGACGGCAAATGGAAGAGCAAGCTGCTGATCAAGGACAGCATTGCTGACATCACGCTGCAGCAGGTGCTCACTCGGCCGAAAGATTTCGATGTGATCGCCACCCTGAACCTGAATGGCGATTACCTGTCCGACGCACTGGCCGCGCAGGTGGGCGGCATCGGCATCGCGCCGGGCGCGAACATCAACTATGTATCGGGCCATGCGATCTTTGAGGCAACGCACGGCACTGCGCCCAAGTATGCCAACCTGGACAAGGTGAACCCCGGCAGCGTGGTTCTTTCGGGCGAGATGATGCTTCGCTACATGGGTTGGACCGAAGCGGCCGATCTGATCATCAAGGGTATGGACGGCGCGATCGCCGCGAAGACGGTGACCTACGACTTTGCCCGCCAGATGGAAGGGGCGAAGGAAGTGGGTTGCGGCGCCTTTGCAACCGAAGTGATTAGCCACATGTGATAAGACCTGCAATAAAAAAAGGGCGCCAGCTTGCAGGCTGGCGCCCTTTTTTATTGCAACCAGCGCACCGCCTCACTACCCGCCTAGTGCGCCATTTGCAACCCGAATTAGCTTTTTAATCACCCACCATGCCTTGGGCCGGAACGATCACTGGCAGGCCGATGGGGTGGTGGCGGCCGAACTTGAGCTCAAGGGGATTCATTCCTTGAGTCAGCAACCCGGCAATGGCCTTGGATTAATCCCGAAATCACTTCTACCAGAAATACTAGTTGTGCGATATTCGGACATTACTCATCGCCTTTTTCTTCCAATTTGCTCAACTCGCCGGCCAATTCCTGTCCGCTTACAAATCTTCTGGCTTCTTCCAGAGCCAGGCAGCGGCTGAGGATTCTGCCGTGTGTGGCTGTAAGGCCTCTGTCGATGGCGCGGTTGACCCAATCGAGGCCTGTGGGTGGGGGAAGCTCCCAGTTACCCATCACAGCCTGGTACCAGATCAGGCCCAAGGCGTAGACATCGTCACCTGGGGTTGGTTTGGCCCCCTTACGACGTTGGGGAGTGGCGTAGAGTGACCGCCAATGGCCATGGTGCTTTTGGGCCGAGATAAGCCTTCGCAGATTGAGTTTGCCTTCCTGATGCAACTGGTAATCGGTTTCCAAGTCGGCCCAGCCCAGATCAGTCACCCGGATGCGCCATTTGTCGTGCACCTTGGTGAAGAAAAGGCTGGTGGGGCAAAGGCCGCCGTGCACCCATGGTTTTGGCTGGGTGTGCAATTTGCCGATGGCCTGGGCCGCTCGGCGGATCCAACGGGCAAGCCTTGGGGCATCGAGCTGACCTGTGGGTAGTTCCCACAACTCCTCGCCACCTTGGAAAGGAACGCCATCGACATGCTCCCAGGCCAGTAGTGCCCCCTGGTCTCCCACCTTCACTTTGCAAAACTTGGCAACGCCGGTCACCTCGGCGGCATCGGCCAGCTCTTTCAGGGCGTTTTTGCGAGCCCGAATTTGCTCGATCAAGGAGCTTTTCAGAATCACCCGCAACACGAATGGTGCTGGGGGATCGTCCTGCGCATCGGTTGATTCGTTATCGCGTCTGGCCTGTTCCACCGCAGATTCGGGACTCTCGGCGCGGGCAGCTTTCCAAGATTCTCCGGTGGATTCGACGCCCATCAAGCGCAACAGGCCAAAACTGCCCACGGTTTGGCCATGGCGATAGTGAATGGCGCGCAGGGGCAGAAGGCCGAGAAGGTCTTCGGGATCTTCCAAGGTCCAACTGCCTGGGAGTTTTTTGCCCTTGGGATCTTCCAAGCGCCGGGACCTTTGCCGCGCGATGAGAACAAAACCTTGAAGGTAGGCGGCGAGGGCAGATTTCTCCTTGCGACCGATTCCGGGAACACCGCTAAGGATGTCTTGGATTTGGGCCTCGGCTAATACCGTGGGCATGCGGGTGATTTGGGCCAAACCAAGCCGGCGCTCGGTGGAAGGTATGGCCTCGGTCAGCCTTTGGTGGATGGTACCGATGGCTTCCACCAAGGCTTTTTCAAGGGAACCAATGCCAAGAAGGGGCTCCATGAGCTTGTCCGCCAAGGCCCTGGCAAGGGTATCGATGAGCTGACGGGTGAAAACAAGGGGGGTATCCATGTTGTAACCGATTGTGGGCCAAGGCTTTTGGTCTTTTGTTCGTCCTTCCATCTTAGCATTTAAAACGCCGAGGTGCGCTTGATGCGGTTTGCCGGGCCGGGGTAGTCTTTCTGGCTGCTGAATGGAATCAGACCAGCGAATATGGGGTGCGCCATGGGTGACAGGCAACGGAATGGCCGCTGGGGTTGGATGGTGGTAACTGGCGGGCTAGCTTTGACAGGCGTGGCAGGTTTGGCCGCCTACAAGCATCAAGATTTGCTTGCCGCTTGGAATGTGCACCAATTACCGCAGGCTCAAACAGATCAAAGGCTGGCAATCACCGAACAATTGGCGCAAAACCCTTCGGTATCAACGGGTTGGATTCTATATTCGCTGTCGCAGGCTACCGAACCGGAAGAGGCAACTGTATTTGCGGAAGCACTCATGCGGACTTCCAGAGATATGGATGCCGATCAGTTGGACCCGCATATTTCTAGAGCGGCATCCCTTTTCAAAATCATGGAACCGGATGCCCAGGCTCAAACCCTGCGCTGGTTAGCGACCGCTTTGAATGCCGGGGATTCTGAAACCATGACGGAACGGCGATCTGCCGCTATCAGGCGATTGATGGATCAGGCGTATGTGGGTGAAGAACCCGAGGTGAAAGCAGGGGCACTGCGTCTGAGTGGCCCAATTTTGAAACAGCGCCCGCCTGCCGAGGTGGTGGAATCGCTGAAGCTATTGGTGAGTTCCGGGGCGAGAAGTGATAGTGCCCGGGTGCAGATTCAAGCGATCACGGCAGCCCTATGGCCTGCTCTGGATTGCTTGGAAGAAACTACTGTCTGCCTGAAATCGCAGCATCGGGAAGTGCGCAAAGCGGCGATATTGGCCCTTGGGCCGGCCACCGAAAAAATTAATGAAGAGATTTTGCTTCCGGGCCTGCACGATGAGGACCTGGAAATAGTCCAACTGACGCAAAGTGCTTTGCAAGCCCGCGGGCTGCGGGATGATCAGATTCGGCTAGGGAAATTGATGGCCGATCCAAAACCAACGAAGCGGTTGGAGGTTTTAGACCATCTATCAGCCACACGGGATATTGACCCAGCACTTTGGTTGCGCAAATTAAGCAACGACCCATCACCAGCCGTGAGGGCAGCGGCTATGCGGGCGATGGCGCAGGAAACTGGTGCAGAGTTGGGGGAACGGGTCGGTCAGATGGGGAAGAGTGACCCGAGCGAGAGTGTGAATAAGTTGGCGGGGTATTATGGGGCACCCAAGATGGAAAGGTAACCATCGGACATGTATTTATAGCCCCTAATACAACTATAAATTAGCACAGTTGAGACAAATCAAGGAACCGCCTAAGGGCATTAAGGCCTTGTCGATATCGGCCCTTCTCTCCCACCGAATTTACAGTCTTCGCAATTGGTGGAACCAGGACAATGTGCGCTCAATAACCCAACGGGTTTCCCCCAAACCGCTGCCATGTTCCCCGCCTCGATTTGGGATAATGGGTCTGATCCCGCGTTTCCTCAATTCTTTCCGATGGGCATTGGAGTCTTATGCGGTATCCGCCTGGACTGCCTCAGGCCTTTTCTGGGGATGACCAACCAACCCGTGGACAGATGGGACCATCATCAACCAACGGAATCAATTCTGCTACACCATGAGCTTTTGCTCCGGTCAACCGCATTGCCAGCGGAGTTCCCTTGGCGTCCGCCATCACATGGTGCTTGGATCCCGGTTTGCCCCGATCAGTCAGATTTGGCCCTGTTTCCGGGCCTCCAGCCATTGCCCGCCCCTTGGCCTGCCACCTTTCGGTTGAGGTTTTTTCGGCGGAATAGGATGCTTTACCCGTTCCCAAAATGCGTCGGCAACCAGTTTCTTGGCCATGGCCCATCCTCCGAAACAGCTGCAGCTGATGCATTTTTTGAAGGATACTCATATCAGTCAACACTCCGAGGTATGCACTATTAACTCGGTTGTGTTAGGGGCTCTGAAGCAAAAACGGTTCTGTCAGCACTGGTAACCGGCCGCTTTCGCAGCCGGATTACCAAGGCAAAAACCAAAAACCCTTTCGGGGTGTTTTTTACTTATTTGAAAATCGCCAAGGCACGGCCGTAGCCGCCGCGGGTGCCCTCGATCTTGATGGGGGCAAAGAGGAAGAACGCCTGTTTGCCCTCAACAGCTTGCAGGTTGGTGAGGAATTCAACCACCGCCATGCCTTTCATCCCTGCCATCCAGTCCACTTGCTGGGAAAGGTCTGGATCGACCCCGCCCAAGGTGGGGCCGTCGGTGCCCACGCAGCGGATTCCCTGCCCTGCCAGCCATTCGATCGCTTTGGGCGAGACAGCGGCCCAGCCCTCGGCCTTGCCCTCTAGTGGCAAGACAAACAGCGCATCTTTTTCTGGCGCACCTGGCAGGGGTTTCAGTTTGGCATCGGAGTGTCCGGTGCGAAAAACCACAATCTCACCCTGCTTGAAGGGATGGGTTTTGGCGTGCTCCTCCAAGAATTCTGGCAAGACTACCGGGCCGGCTGGTTTCGCCTCGGAATAATTGGCCTTGCCTGTCAGCGGGCGCAGGTCAACCAAATGCAAATTCCCCATGGCCTGCTGCAGGGGCATCGCCTCGGTGGTGGCGAGATTGACCGGCAGTGGGCCGAATTTGGCTTGAAATGTGGCTAAGCGGTCGCGCACCACAGGATCTGCTTTGGCCATCTCGGCAGCATCGGCGGGTAGGGCAAAGCTAGGCAGGTTCACATGGGTGCCCGCGTGGCTGTCAAACAAATGGGTGAGCGCAAAAAAGGGACCACGCTGAGGCGAGAAGGCGTTGAGCACCTTGCTGACATAGCGGCCCCCCTCCTCACCCGGGCCGCGCCCGGGCCAAACAATGGGCATGTCTTCCTGCAGGGTGACCGAAAGATCGGCCACGCTTTTTTCTTTGACCCGCACGATCAACTCGCGGGCAATGGCCGGTTCGGTGATGGCGACACAGCGACATTCACCGCCAGACCCGCCAGCGTGTTTGGCGGCAAGAATGGCGAAAAAAGAACCGGTGGTGGGTAGGCTTTTCAGGTTGGTGGCGCACTCGACCCAGATCATGCCGCGTTTGCTACCGGCTTGGTGGGTGGGGACAGCCATATCGGGCAAGGCACCCATGCTGGCACCATCGAGGCCCAGAGTCATCACGCCACGATCAGCAAGGT
>Ga0255127_1000285_pt1 | contig 27237 bp, 31 predicted proteins | sample Law_Miss_RepB_8d_FD_188555 | JGI IMG/M metagenome (GOLD analysis project Ga0255127, IMG submission 188555) | Freshwater microbial communities from St. Lawrence River, New York, United States - Law_Miss_RepB_8d | ecosystem: Environmental > Aquatic > Freshwater > River | place: USA: New York...
TTGTTGGATTGCCCTGGCTCTGAAAAAACCATGTCAGGCTTGCAATTCGACCTGGTGGTGCTCGACCTTGACCAAGGTGGGCCGCCCCAGGATTTCGAGCAGCACGGCCACGCGTTTGCTGGACACGTTTTGCACAATGCCTTCGAGGCCGCTGAGCGCGCTGTGCTTGAAAAGCACGGTTTGGCCAGCCTTGAGGCGGCTGATTTCGAGCAGACCGGCCTGGTTGCGCAGCTGTTCAAGTTCGCGGATGCGTTGCAGCAGCTCGTCTTGCAAGGTGGCGGGCTCAAAGCCAAAGCGCACCAGGTTGTGGATGCCTTTGGTGCTGCGCACCACCGAGATGCTTTGCCCGGGCTGCCCTGGCCTGAAAAAGATGTAGCGCGGAAACATGGGCTCGAACACCTCCACCGGGCCTTGCGCTGTTTTTTTGTATTGCTTGTACAGCGGCAGATAGGCTTCGAAGTGCTGCTGCTCCAGGTTGTAGAGCGCGACTTTTTCAAGGCGGGGTTTGGTGCTGGCCAGGTACCAGGTGCTGCTGGACGGACTGAGATCTTCGGTCATGGGGTTCTGCAATGAATGGATTCCAGGCGATGCGAATTTGGAGATTCATTTTATGACCTCTTTAAAATTACTATTATTTTTTTCTTGTTCTTATATATTTATTTATTGAAATTAATGTAATTATTTTATATTTAACATTTTTAACAAATAATGGGCTCGGCATGTGCATCACCGCCGCGACACGCACCCGCCATGAAGGCCTTTAATCTGGCGGCACAGTCCATCGAAAGGAGTCGCGCCATGACCTCATCTGCCCGCTGGAAACAGCGCCCCCCTGGCTCCAACTGGGGCGACTTTGGCCCGGACGATCAATATGGCCGCATGAACTGGCTGACCCCCGAAAAGGTGTTGCAGGGCATGGCCGAGGTGCGCACCGGGCAAAGCTTCAACCTGAGCCTGCCGCTGGATTTTCCGGGGGGCCATGTGCTCAACCCCCGCAGGCAGCCGCCCGTGCTGCGCCCGACTTTGCGCGAGGGCCAGGCCAACATGAATTACCAGCTGCAGTGCATCGAACCGGGCTGCACCGATGTGATTTGCGACGATCTGGTGATCATGCATTTGCAGTACAGCACGCAGTGGGATGGCCTGGCGCATGTGGGCTCGATGTTCGATGCCGATGGCGACGGGGTGCCCGAGCCGGTGTATTACAACGGGTTCAAGGCGGGCACGGATGTGGTGGGGCCCGGCAGTGGCGCTGGGGCGGGTATTTTTGGTTTTCCGGACATTGCGCGCGAATCCACCTCGGCGGCCAAGGCCCTGGGCATTGAAAAAATGTCCGAGCGGTGTGTGCAGGGCCGCGCGGTGATGATCGACCTGCATGCGCATGTGGGGCGTGAGCGGGTTCGGGTGGGCTACGACCTCCTGATGGAGATCATGCGCAAAGACCAGGTGGTGGTGGAGCCGGGTGACATGGTTTGCCTGCACACGGGCTTTGCCCAGATGCTGCTGGAGATGAACAAACAACCCGACCCGCACGCAGTGGAGCATTCGTGCGCTGTGCTGGAAGGCCGCGACGAAAAGCTGCTGCAGTGGATCACCGATTCGGGCCTGGTGGCATTGATTGCCGACAACTACGCGGTGGAGGGTTTGCCTTCAACGCCCAAGCCGGGCAGCTGCGCCGCCCTGCCCTTGCACGAGCATTGTTTGTTCAAGTTGGGGGTGCATCTGGGCGAGATCTGGCACCTGACGCCGCTGGCCCAGTGGCTGCGGGCAGCGGGCCGCTCGCGCTTTTTGCTCACCGCCCCGCCCTTGCGCCTGCCCGGCGCCATCGGCTCACCGGTCACGCCGATTGCGACGGTGTAAGCGCAAAGTGGTCTGCGAGTCATCGCTTGCAGGCAAGCTCCTACAAAAAAACCAATGCCCCTCTTCAGAAAACCAATGCCTCTCTCCCTGTGGGAGCCAGCCTGCTGGCGATGGGTTGGGCTGCAAACCTTGAGGGTGGTTTAAGGGAATACGCTGAAAGGCAAATGGGCGACCGAGGGTGATACTGGCATTTTTCTCAAATCTTGGGCATTGCACATGAAAACCTGGATCGTTCGCACGGCTTGCGCCGTCTTGGTGGCGGGCTTGCCGCTGTTGTCGTGGGCGCAGGCTTGGCCAAGCAAGCAGCCGATCAAGCTGGTGGCAGTGTTTCCGCCGGGGGGCTCGGTGGACCAGGTGGCGCGCATTTTGTCGGGCCCGCTGTCGCAGCAGCTGGGCCAAAGCGTGGTGGTGGAAAACAAAGGCGGGGCCTCGGGCGTGATCGGCACCGCCAGCATGCTGAGCGCCCCCGCCGATGGCTACACCTTTGCGGTGGTGTTTGACACGCACGGCGTGAACCAGAGCCTGATGGCCAACATGCCTTACGACAGCAAGAAGGACCTGGTGCCGCTGGTGCTGGTGGGCACCTCGGCCATGATGCTGTCGACCCATGTGGGCACCGAGTACAAGACGTTTGCCGATGTGGTGGCTGCGGCCAAGGCCAAGAAGAACGTGTCCTTTGGCACCATTGGCAACGGCAGCCTGGGCCACCTGGCCATGGCTTTGCTGGCCAAAAACGGGGGCCTGGAATTCAACCATGTGCCGTTCAAGGGCGGTGGGCCTTTGATGAACGATGCGATTGCCGGGCACATTCCACTGACCATGAGCACGGTGTTCTTGAACAAGCCGCACATCGACAGCAAGCGCCTGCGGCCGCTGGCGGTGACGTCGGCCAAACGTGTGGCCGATTTTCCGGAGGTGCCCACAATTGCCGAAGCAGGTTTTCCGGGCTTTGAAGCGCCCGCCTGGTGGGCTGTGCTGGCCTCGGCCAAAACACCGCCCGAGATTGTCAAGCGCATGAACGAGGAGCTGAACAAGGCGCTGGCCAACCCCGATGTGTCCAAACGGCTGGTGGCGCAAGGCATCGAGATTTCAGGCGGCAGCGTCGACAAAGCCAAGACCTTCATCGACGGCCAGATCGACACCTGGGCCAAAGTGGTGCGCGACAACGGCATCAAGCCCGATTGAGTTCGGTGGGCGGCGGCGGATCATCCAGCGCACCCCAGCTTGAAGCTCAGCATTTCAGCGCATGGTGAACAGGTCTGCAAACAAGCGGCGATCTGTGTCAAGAAGGTGTTGAGTTTCTTTTTGCGTGATGCGGCAAAGAAAAGCCAGACGTTCTTGCTGTTCGGGTTGGAGTTTCACAAGCGTATACCTTGCTGCGTGGCGATGCGGTGAATGGGCTGCTCAAGCAAATTGGGCGCTTTGAGCAGCACATCGACTTTGCGCCCATGCATTGAGCGCGACACCCGACTGGCCACACGGGCAGCCATGACAGCTGGCTCCTCAATGGCTTTCGAGACTTCGAGCATCAGGTCCACATCGCCGCCTTTTTGGTCGTCGTGCACGCGCGATCCAAACAAGGTGATTTGCACGCCCTCGCCCAACACGGCTTGCGCGGTGCTTTTGATGGTGTCAATTTGGGCAGGGGTCAGGCGCATGGTGTGGCGGTGTTCAAGTGGACTTTGACTTTATCTCTGTATTTTTGTCGGTCGCTGGACAGGTCTCTGAGAACCATGATTATTTCATGGCAACGGCATCAAGCCCGATGGAGTTCGGTGGGCGGCGGCGGATCAGCCAGCACATTTGGCCCGAAGATAGATAAGTCTGTGGTGCCCCTGCTTTGAGTAGGGCGCTGATTGCTCATTGGTTTTGATCTGGTGATTTGTGCGGATAAGTGCGATGGCAAAAGTCCAGCAATTGCCCATGCCAGAGCAGCAGGTCTGGCGCTGACTGCATCATTTGGTCGAAAAATTCGTGCAACACCGCAGGATCATCTTCGTACTCATGGTTGACTGCATTGCGCAACTCGCGGATGTTTTTCCATCGGTCTGCAGAGGTGATGCACTGTAATTTTTCCATGTAGAGCAAAACTGCGGTGAAGGGCTCGGAGGGCTTTTCTTCTTCAACGGCAATGGCTTTCATGGTTTTACCCATGTGCTCTTGGTATTCACTGAATCGAATTCGAAACGCGGCCAACGTTTCATGCTGGTCGGGCTGGAGTTCTTGCCAGTTGTCGATGGGCAACAGCTTGGCCACTTGAGCGATGGAATAGCGCAGGTATTCCCGCATGCGGGCCAAATGGTCAAGCTTTTTCCAGATGAGGGCGACGTGTTCGTTCACAGGCGTATGCCCTCCTGTTTGGCAATCAAGGCAATGGGGCTTTGATCGTTGAGGGGTTTGACAATCAGGTCCACTGGCATGTCAAGTTGGTCTTGAAGGCTGACTTTGCAACGGATTTTTTTCATCAACTCAGGGCGATCCACTTCAGCATATAAGTCGACATCGCCGCCTTTTTGGTCGTCGTGCACGCGCGATCCAAACAAGGTGAGTTGCACGCCCTCGCCCAACACGGCTTGCGCGGTGCTTTTGATGGTGTCAATTTGGGCAGGGGTCAGGCGCATGGTGTGGCGGTGTTCAAGTGGACTTTGACTTTAACGCTGGATTTTTGTCGGTCGCTGGACAGGTCTCTGAGAACCATGATTATTTCATGGGCTTGTCTCAGGTCTGTGTGGTGACCTGCAGGTCATCGCTTGCAGGCAAGCTCCTACAGAAAACCAATGCATCTTTTCCTTTGGGAGCCAGCCTGCTGGCGATGAGCTGGCCTGCCTGGGTTCCTTGCCTGCTGTGGGAGCCAGCCTGCTGGCGATGGGTTGGGTTGCAGACCTTGGGGCTGGATCAAGGCCTTCTCCTGAAATCTGAAGGTCGAACTACAAGGGATTGGGGGCATCGACCACCAGCTCGGGCTGCAGCACGCGCACGCGGTGGTCCACGTAGTAGCCACCGAACTCGGTGTATTTGAGCAGGACGCGTTGGCATTGGCTGCAGGCGAATGCATCGCAGCGGTTGTAGGGAAAGTAACGGGGCGCAATGGGCGCGTTGGGGGATTCGTAGCGCGTGCCGTTGGGGTGAAATTCTTCAAACGTGGGCTCGGCCTCTGTACCGGCATACGGGTCAGCATGGGGATCGGCGGGCATGGCACGCAACGTGCCCACGCGGCTCATTTGCGCGGCGGGCCAGCGGTCTTCGGTCACGCTGTCCCAGCCGGTGCACGCGCCCACGGCGCAGGTGCAGGCCTGGGGCTTTGCGGCTTGGCCCAGGGCCTGCAGGGCTTGGGCGTCGAGGACTGGCAAACTGGGCTGTTCAGGGGTCATGGGTTGGACTTCACAGGGCTTTGAAAGCGCCAGCGGTCAGCTGCACCAGGTCGGCATCCGAGATGAGCGTGATGCGGTTTTGTGCGGCGTAGTCACGGGCCTTGGCGCTGACTTGGCCCAGCGTGATGCACACGCTGTTGGACGCTTGCAGTTGGTCCCGCGTGGCCACCAGTTCGCGCAGGGGCTCGATGCCCAAGGCAGCGGCCTTCCAGCGTTTGGCACTGACCACGGTGAGCACGCCTTTTTTTTCCAGCTGCATGTCGGCCGCGCCCTGCAGCGGCGTGACGGCATAGCCTTGGCGGGTGAAGGCGGTTTCGAGCAGGGCCGAAAAATCGCGCCAGCCCATGTTGGAGATGCTTTGCAGCACCTTCTCGGTCAAGGCGGGGCTGGGCAGATGGCGCTGACGCCAAAAGGCCATGCAGCCGATGACAAAAAACGGAAAGCCCCCGAGCATGCCCGCGCCAACGTATTCCTTGGGCAAAAAGGCCCCGGCCACCAAGGCCACCACCGCCACCAGCACAAAGCTGACCCACCAGGGCGAGCGCAGCAGCACGGCAAACAGCGACTTCTCGGACATCTTGAATTTCACACACGCTCCCTGTCGATGAACACAACGACCGGTGTGGTCGCTTGGGCGATTATCAAACGGGTTTGTCGCCTGCGAGGGTGATGCGGTGCATCACCCGACGAAAACCGTGGTAATCGTTGACCGGGTTGTGTTGGGTGCAGCGGTTGTCCCACACCGCCAGCGAATGGGGCTGCCACACAAAGCGGCAGGTGAATTCGGGCTTGACCTGGTGCTGGAACAGGAAGTTGAGGATGGGGGCGCTTTCGGCATCGGTCATGCCCACGATGCCCGAGGTGTGGGCCACGTTCACGTACAAGGCTTTGCGTCCGGTTTCGGGGTGGGTGCGCACCAGCGGGTGGTGCGCCAGGTACTCTTTGGGCGCGCTGTCCTTGCCGTCGCTTTTGATGCGGTCTTCACGGGTTTTGGACACATCGGCTTTGGCCGAACTGCTGATGCCCACCAGGCCGTCGAGCAGCGATTTCATGGTGTCGGACAGCGTCTCCCAGGCCAGGTACTGGTTGGCAAACAGGGTGTCGCCGCCGTAGGGCGGAATCTCTTTGGCCAGCAGCATCGAGCCCATGGGAGGTTGCTCGAGGTAGGTGGTGTCGGAATGCCAAATGCCACCAAAGTTCACTTTTTCGTGTTCGAGTTTTTTGACTTCGATGACGCAGGGAAAACCATCAAGCCCTTTGACAAATGGGTACTCCACGGGTTGCCCCAGGGTTTGCGCAAAGCGCATGAACTGCCCGGGCGAGAGGTCCTGGTCGCGGAAAAAAATGACCTGGTGTTGCAGCAGGGCCGCGCGGATGTCGTGTTGCTGATCGGCAGTCAGGGGTTGGGTCAAATCGACCCCATGCAGCTCGGCGCCCAAGGCACCTGCGATTTGGCGAATGATCATCAAATCATTGTGTCACGGGGTTTGGGTAAACCCCCATCGATCTTGTCCGCCGCGAGACAAGCGCTGACGGGCCTTCGTGTCATTCTGCGCGGCTTGTTCAATGGAGCTGACATGTCAAACCGTGGATTGAAATTTCTGGCCCTGATCTGGGGTCTGTGCGTGGTTCCGAGTGCGGTGCTGGCGCAGGACTTCCTGTCCAAGCCGGTGCGCATCGTGGTGCCGCAAACCCCCGGCGGCGCGTCGGACGCGCTGGCCCGCATCGTGGGTCAGAAGCTGAGCGAAAAATGGGGTCAGTCGGTGGTGATCGAAAACCGTGCGGGTGCCGGTGGCAACGTGGGCATGGAGCATGTGGCGCAAGCGGCGGCCGATGGCCACACGCTGCTGATGAGCTATGCCGGCTCGCACGCCATCAACGCGGCTTTGTACAAGAAACTGCCCTTCGATCCGGAAAAAGATTTTGAACCCGTCGCCACGCTGGCCACCCTGCCCTTTGTGTTGGTGGTGCGGCCTGAATCGCCCATCAAGGGCGTGAAAGACCTGGTGGAACTGGGCAAAAAATCCAAACTGACTTTTGGCTCGGCGGGCAACGGCTCGGTGAACCATTTGCTGGGCGTGATGTTCAATGCGGCGGCCTCGACCCAGATGGAACACATTCCCTACCGGGGCGCAGCACCCGCCATGCAGGACCTGATGGGCGGGCAGATCAACATGGTGTTCACCAGCCTGCCTTCGGTGTCGGGGGCCATCAAGAGCGGCACCTTGCGCCCGGTGGCGGTGACCAGCGCGGTGCGCTCGGGCAACTTCCCGAGCATTCCCACCATTGCCGAGGCGGGCTTCAAGGAGTTTGATGTGTCGCCCTGGTTTGGCCTGTTTGCCCCGGCCAAAACCCCGGCTGCGGTGATTCGCCGCATCAACCAGGATGTGCAGGAGGTGCTGAAAAACAAGGACGTGATCGAGCGCTTCAACGCACAAGGCGCCGATGTGCTGATCACCCAACCCGCCGAGTTTGCCGGCATGCTGAAAAAAGACCTGGCCAAGTGGGCCGTGGTGGTCAAGGCTTCCGGCGCACAGATTGACTGAATCCAGACAGGAGACACCCCCATGAACCTTCACAAAATTTCACGCCGCACCGCTGTGACCCTGGCCCTGTGCGTCGGCACCGGCGCGTTTGCGCAAAACTGGCCTGACAAACCCATCCGCATCGTGGTGGGCTTTGCGCCCGGTGGTTTCACCGACGTGCTGGCCCGCACCATCGGCCAGAAGCTGCAAGAGCGCCTGGGACAGTCGGTGGTGGTGGACAACAAGGCAGGCGCTGCCGGCACCGTGGGTGCCGACATCGTGGCCAAGGCCCGGCCCGACGGCTACACGCTGTTGCTGGGCCACAGCAATTCCAACTCGGTCGCGCCCGCGCTCTACCCCAAACTGCCTTACGACGTGGTGAAGGACTTCACGCCCATCATCCGCGTGGCGTCCACGCCTTTGCTGTTGACGGTGAACCCGGGCGTGCCCGCCAACGACGTCAAATCGTTTGTGGCACTGGCCAAGCAAAAGCCCATGGGCTTGAGCTTTGCATCGTCCGGCAGCGGCAGCGCGCAGCACCTGGCGGCGGCCCGCTTCATGCTGGCCACCCAGACGCAGATGAACCACATTCCCTACAAAGGCAGCGGCCAGGCGATTGTGGATTTGCTGTCGGGCCAGGTGAACCTGAACTTTGAAAGCCCGCCCAATGTGTTGCCGCACTACCAGGCGGGCAAGCTGCGCGTGCTGGCCATCACCAGCGACAAGCGCTCGCCCCTGATGCCGAATGTGCCCACCCTGGCCGAAGCCGGTGTGCCCAATGCCGAGATGCTGCAGTGGTTTGCCGTGCTGGGTCCGGCCAAACTGCCCGCCGACATCACCAAACGCCTGAACACCGAAATTGCCGCGATTTTGAAGCTGCCCGATGTGGCCGAAAAAATCGCTTCGCAAGGCGGTGAAATCATTGGCGGCACGCCCGAGTCGTTTGCGGCGTTCATCCCGGAAGACAGCGCATCCTGGGCCAAGCTGGTCAAGGACGCCAATGTGCGCATGGACTGATTTGTGAACACCGCGATTCCCAAAACCACCGACCTGTGCGATGCCTGCGATGAGGCGCAGGCCTGTGCCCTGTTGTTTCAAAGTTATGGCCTGCGCCGGTCCTTCACCGGGCCGATGCGCACCCTGCGCTGCCACGAAGACATTGCCCTGATGCGCGACACCGTGAGCCAGCCGGGCCGCGGGCAAGTGCTGGTGATCGATGGCGGTGGCTCGGTGGCGCGCGCTCTGTTTGGCGATGTGATGGCCGAGCTGGCTTCGCGCAATGGCTGGGCGGGCCTGGTCATTCACGGCGTGGTGCGCGATGCCGATGAACTGAACGCCATCGAGATTGGCGTGAAAGCCTTGGGCACGGTGCCCAAGCGCGGCAGCCGCACAGGGGCTGGCGAGCGCGATGTGCCGGTGCACTTTGGCGGCGTGACCTTCACACCCGGTGACCACCTGGTGGCCGACGCCGATGGCGTGATCGTGCTGCCCACGGGTTTGACAGCGGCCGACATCGCCGTTCAGGATGTGGTGGCGGCCACCGCCGCTTACGCAGCGGGTACACCAACATCCACACCCTCATCGACATGACAGGGCGCACCCTGTACCAGCGCATCGTGGATGCGCACACGGTGCGGCCGCTGGGGGACAGCGGGCAAATACTGCTCTATGTGGACCGCCAGGTCTTGAACGAGTACACCAGCCCGCAGGCCTTTGCCGCCTTGCATGCGCAGGGGCGAAAGGTGTGGCGGCCCTCGTCCACCCTGGCGGTGGTGGACCATGTGAACGCCACCACACCGGTGCGCAATGCCCGCACCATGGTGCTGCACGATGCCGACCGGGCACGGCAGGTCAGCACGCTGGCCGACAACTGTGCGCGGCACGGCATTGAGCTGTTTGACATGCTGGACACCCGCCAGGGCATCGAGCATGTGGTGGCCAGCGAACAGGGCTGGGTACTGCCCGGCATGGTGATGGCGGCGGGCGACAGCCACACCACCACGCACGGGGCCATGGGCGCCTTGGGCTTTGGCATTGGCAGCAGCGAGATCGAACACCTGCTGGCCACGCAAACCCTGATTTACCGACCGCAAAAAAACATGCGCGTGACGGTGCATGGCCAGCTGCCACCCGGCACCACGGCCAAAGACCTGGTGCTGAGCCTGATTGCCCAGATTGGAGCCGATGGGGCTTCGGGGCATGTGATCGAATACACCGGCGAGGCGATCCGGGCCATGGGTGTGGAAGGGCGCCTCACGCTGTGCAACATGAGTGTGGAAGCGGCCGCACGCGGGGCCATCGTGGCGCCCGATGACCGGCTGTTTGACTACCTGCAGGGTCGCCCCCGTGTGCCGCAAGGTGCCTTGTGGGACGCGGCCGTGGTCCAGTGGCGAAAGCTGCAAAGCGACGACGATGCAGTGTTTGACCGCGAGGTGAGCCTCGACACCCGCACACTGGCCCCGCGCGTGACCTGGGGCACCAGCCCGGACCAGGGCGTGCCCATCGACGGCGTGGTGCCCGACCCCGAGCGCGAACCTGACCTGCAACGACGCCAGGGCATGCAACGCGCCCTGGCCTACATGGATTTGAAGCCCGGCCAGCCCCTGCAGGGCTTGCCCATCAGCCACGCCTTCATTGGTTCGTGCACCAACAGCCGCATCGACGACCTGCGCGATGCAGCGCGTTTTTTGAAAGGCCGGCGCGTGGCACCCGGTGTGCGGGCGCTGGTGGTGCCGGGCTCTTCCATGGTGCGGGCGCAGGCCGAGGCCGAAGGCATTGCCCGCGTGTTTGAAGAGGCGGGTTTTGAATGGCGCCAATCGGGCTGCTCGATGTGTGTGGCCATGAACGAAGACCACCTGAACCCGGGGGACCGGTGCGCGTCCAGCACCAACCGCAATTTTGAAAGCCGCCAAGGTCTGGGCGCACGCACCCACCTGATGAGCCCGGCCATGGTGGCGGCTGCCGCAGTCACTGGGGTGCTGACCGACTTGCGCACCCTGCCCTGCCATTGATTGCCTCGATATGAATTCAGCATTTGAAGCCGTCACCACCCTGTCGGGCACTGCCGCGGCCTTGCCCTTGCCGCATGTGGACACCGACCAGATCATGCCCAAGCAGTTCCTCAAGGGCATCGACCGCCAAGGTCTGGCGCAAGGCTTTTTGCACGACATGCGCTTTGACGCCTCGGGCCAGCCGCGCACAGACTTTGTGCTGAACCAGGCGCCGTGGACCGCGTCGCGCTTTCTGGTCACCGGCCCCAATTTTGGGTGTGGATCGAGCCGCGAACATGCGGTGTGGGGCATGCGCGAATTGGGCATCCGCTGTGTGCTGGGCACCAGCTTTGGCGGCATTTTCAGCGACAACTGCATGCGCAATGGCGTGCCTGCGCTGGTGCTGCCTGTGGCCCAGGTCGACCGCCTGATGGCCCTGGCCATGGACCCACAGCGCTGCACCCTGACGCTGGATTTGGCAGCCCAAACGCTGCACACCCCGGCCGATGGCCAGACCCTGCGCTTTGACATCGACCCGCTGCACCAATCGATGCTGCTGCGCGGCCTGGACGCGGTGGGCATGAGCCTGACGCATGCGCCGGACATCGAGGCCTTTGAAAACCGTTATCTGGCGGCCAAGCCCTGGGTGGTGCTGCCGCAGGAAAAGCCGCCGCAGGAGAAATGACATGGTGCATTACTTTGACGAAGCCCGCGTGCAGCAACTGCTGAACGTGCCCGATCTGCTGCAAGGCGTGCGCGAAGCCCTGGTGGCGCTGACGCTGGGCCAGGTGGTGCAGCCGCTGCGCATGGTCATGCCCATTGGCGAAGCCTCGGCCGATGGCCTGCTGTTTTTGAAGCCCGCGCAACTGGGCAATGCCCTGAGCACCAAGCTCATCACGCTCGTGCCGGGCAACGCCGCCAAAGGTTTGCCCACGCTGCTGAGCACCATTGTGCTGATGGACCCCGCCACCGGCCAGACCTTGGCCGTGATGGAGGGCAACACCATCACCGCCATGCGCACGGCAGCGGCTTCTGCCGTGGCGGCCGATGCGCTGGTACCGCACAAGCCACAGGTGGTGGCCATGCTGGGCAGCGGTGTGCTGGCGCGCAGCCATGCGCAGATGCTGCGCGCCGTACGCGAGGTGTCCGAGATCCGGGTGTGGAGCCCCACCGCTGCCAACGCGCAGCAATGCGCACAAGACATGGGCGGCGTGGCCTGCGCCAGCGCCGAAGAGGCTGTGCGCGGCGCCGACATCGTGTGCACCGTGACCAATGCGAGCGAACCGGTTTTGAAGGGTGCGTGGCTCAAGCCCGGCGCCTTTGTGGCGGCCGTGGGTGCGCCCCGCCCCACCTGGCGCGAACTGGACGACACGGCCATGAACAATTGGGTGGTGGCCGATCAGCGCGAAGCGGCAGAAAAGGAATCGGGCGATGTGCTGCTGTCGGGCGCAAAAGTCGCGGCCGAGATCGGCGAGGTGTTGTGCGGTCGCGCGGCACCGCCACCCGTAGGCACCACCATCATTTTCAAATCACTCGGCCAAGCGGTCGAGGACACGGTGGCCGCCCGCCTGGTGTACCGTGCGGCCTTGGCCGAGCAGACGTGAACATGGCAACACCAACACAGCCTGGCACGCACAGACCTTCATGCTTGTTCGATGGCTGCAGCGGATGATGGTTGTTCGGTTTCCGCCGCGCATGACGGCCCTTGGCTTTTGTAGGCGCTTGCCTGCAAGCGATGGCCCGTGGACCACTGCCTCTCCATCGCCAGCAGGCTGGCTCCCACAGAGAATCGCCCCATCGTCAGCAGGCTGGCTCCTACAAAGAATCATGGCTGCTGGATTTTCTCAGAGCTCGATGACTGCTGAACTTACACGGAGGACGATGTCTGCTGGTCTTTGTGGGAGCTTGCCTGCAAGCGATGGCCCGTGGACCACAACCGCCCCATCGCCAGCAGACTGGCTCCCACAATAAGTTTTGCCTTTGACCCACAGGAGCAACAAGTCATGAACGTCTCGATGAGTGCCGATGTCGTCATCGTGGGCAGCGGCGTGATGGGCGCAGCCACCGCCTGGTGGCTCACGCGCTTGCACCCGGGCTTGCAGGTCACGCTGGTCGAGTCGGACACGCGCTACGAAAAAGCCTCGTCTTCGCTGTCGGCCAGCTCGATCCGCCAGCAATTCACCTGCCCGGTGAACATTCGTTTGAGCCAGTACGGTATTGCTTTTTTGCGCGACGCCGAGCAGCACCTGGGCCTGCCCGATCACCCGGTGGCGCTGGGTTTGCAGGAGCCCGGCTACCTGTATCTGGCCCAGCATGAACAAGTGGCTGCGATGCAGACCGCTCACCAGATCCAAAAGCAGGCAGGGGCCGACGTGGCCTTGCTCGGCCCCGAGGCCCTGCGCCAGCGCTACCCTTGGCTGAACGTGGACGACGTGGCGTTGGGCAGCCTGGGCCTGAGCGGCGAAGGCTGGTTTGACGGCCCTGCCCTGCACCAGGCTTTTTTGAAAAAGGCCATGGCCCAAGGCGTTCAGCGCTTGCACGAGCGGGTGGTGGGCATGGACCACACAGCCACACAAGTCAACGCCGTGCGCCTGTCCGGTGGCACCCGCCTGCGCTGCGGCCAGGTGGTCAATGCAGCGGGGGCTTGGGCCGGTGAAGTGGCGGCCATGGCCGGTGTTGACCTGCCCGTGCAAGCGGCCCGGCGCACGGTGTTTGTGCTGTCCTGCCCCGAGCCGCTGCCGCAGTGCCCTTTGCTGATCGACCCGACGGGTTGGTGGCTGCGCCCCGAAGGCCGATTTTTGATCAGTGGCTCAGAACCCGCACAAACCGAGCCCGGCCTGCCGCTGGAGCCCGATTGGTCCGAGTGGAACGACGAGCATTGGGCTGCACTGGCGCACCGCATCCCGGCGCTGGCCGCCTTGCGGGTGGAGCGGGCCTGGGCGGGCTATTACGAGATGAACACCTTCGATCACAACGCCGTGATCGGACCGCACCCTGACTTGCACAACCTGTTTTTCATCAACGGGTTTTCTGGGCACGGCATGCAGCATGCGGCGGGGGCCGGGCTGGCCTTGGCCGAATGGATGCTGCACGGTCAGTCGCAAACCCTGGCGGTGAGCGAGCTGGGCTTTGAGCGGCTGGTGCACAAGCGGCCTTTGCGTGAACTGCATGTGATTGGCTGATCGATCCGCGTCGTGCAGCAGACCGGCACCTTGGCGCTGGATGGCGCTAATCCAGCGCTTCGTGTGCCTCGACCAGCAGCTGCTGCACCACCGCACCACGGGTCGCTGCCACGGCACGGATGCGCATCGCGGGTCCGGCTTCCAGCACGATGCGGCAGTGGTAATCGAGCCCATCGGTCTGCCCTGGACATTGGCTTTGGACGCGCCGATGCCATTGGCGACGACCATCGATTTCCAGCATCAGTTCGTGCCACGGCCCTGCGTGTTCCAGCGGCACGCGCACCAGCAAACTTGCATCGATGTCGAACGTGCGGCTGCGCTTGAGGGCGCCGGGGATGTTGAGCACGGCCACCGAGTCGCTCACTTCGGTGCGCCAATGTTCTGCTTTGTCAACGGCAGGCATGACGCTCAGGGTTTGAGCAGCGTTTTGAATTCGCCGCTGTCGATCAGTCGGCGCAGATCGTTGGCGCCGCCAACCAGCATGCCGTTGACAAACACCATGGGAAAGGTCGGCCAGCCGGTCCACATTTTCAGGGCATTGCGCAAACGCCATTGAGACAGGTAGCTGCCAAACTCCAGGTATTGGTGTGCCACGCCCGCTTCTGTGAGCACCTTGCGGGCTTTGCGGACAAAAGGGTTGCCGGACATGCCCACCACCACGACCGGGTGTTGAGCCATAGCCGCTTGCACTTGGCGAATCACGCTCAGGTGCAGTTCGGCAATTTGTTGGCGGATGGCCGGATGGATGGCCGATTCATCGAGCAGTGTTCTGGTCATGGGGTTCCCTTGTGGACCGCCATCATAGCCACACGGCGTGCACCACGCAGATGATCCGGGCAACCGTTCGGGTATTCAGCGAACGCCAGGTGCGGCCTGGGGTGCATGGCCCGCTGGCGGGGCAACGGGTGCCAGGTAAGGCATGGGCTGCGGCATGTAAATGCCATTGGGCATGCTGCTGTTGCCAGGCTGCACCAGCGGTGCAGGCCGTTCGGGCAGGCCTGTGGTCACCGTCACAGAACCCATTTCAATGGGTTTGCTGCTGTACAGGGCCTTCAGGCCGTCTTCATCGCCCTGCGTTCTGTACTCGATGATGGCATCCACAAAGCCCATGATTTCGGGGGAGTCCGAACTGCCCAGCCAACTGGCACGGTTGTTGTTCACCGTTTGAAGCTGTTCCAGGCTGCAGCGTTTGGCATTGACACGCAGCCAGTTCCAGGCGCGGTCGTACCGGTCTGCCGGGTTGTGAACACTCAGCCCGATGGTGCGAAACTCGGCAATCAGGCAGCCTGTTGCCGCTGGTGCTTTGGCCGCGGATGACCCTTTGGCAGCGGTTTGCGCCGTGGGAACTGGCGGCAGTTGGGCATGGCCCAACTGGGCCCCAGCCACAGCCAGGAGCCCGATGACCCAACGCCGGGTGGACAGTGTTCGCATGTGCTCTTTCTGCTGAGAGGCCGAGGGCCTTGCCTTCATCTTGACAGAAAGGGAATCGACACGGCGTGAGCAGTCTTGAGCACGAAGCCCTGCTGATGGTGCAGATTGGGCGCCCGATGGGAGCGCGTGGGTCTCAATCAAGCTTGGCGCCGGACTCTTTCACGGTGCGCGACCAAGGCACCAGGCCGTCCCGCACGATCAAGGCCAGCTGCTCGGAAGTGCCCTTGAAGGGCTCGCAACCCAGCGTGGCCAGACGGTCACGGACATCGGCACTGTCCAGTGCCTTGGACACTTCGTTTTGCACAAACTGAATCAACTCTTTGGCGGTACTTGCCTGGGCCAACATGCCGTACCAGGGCGTGGCCCCAAAACCTTTGACCGTTTCACCGATGGTGGGCGCATCGGGCAATGCCGGCACACGTTTTTCGTGCACCACCCCCAACACTTTCAGTTTGCCCGCAGGGGCCAAAAGCGCCACCGGTTCAAAATCCTTGACGGGGTCAAAGACGGTGCGCTGGTACAAAAACGGGTGGATGACTTGTGCACTGTCGGCGGTGATCATCAGCGTGTAGCCATCCGGCTTGGCCTGGGTCGCTGCGACAGTGCCGACCATCCCGAAAGGTCCAAAGCTTCGAGTGAAAACCATCGCACAGCATGGCACATCACCGGTGCAAACCCCAAAGTAAAAAGGCCTCCAACTGTTTCCAGTTGGAGGCCTTTGTACGATCAAATGGTCGGCGTGGCGGGATTCGAACTCGCGACCCCTTGCACCCCATGCAAGTGCGCTACCAGGCTGCGCTACACGCCGACAAGCTTTGAATTATAGCCTGAATCTGATGCGTTTCAGACAGTCAGCAGTGCACGTATTTGCAAAAGCTCTTCATGCACAGATGAAGACGCAACGAGGGCGGACGGCTGTGGGTGGAGCTCCGTGGATGCAATAGCGCTGAAGCCTTGTTCATCCTCTTCTGGCAGACCGGCCTCCATGTCCAGGCTTTCATCCTGAAGCGATAGCCGGGACAGTTGCCTGTCGGATTGCACCAACTCTTGCAGCTTGTTGCGCGCACCGCTGATGGTGAAACCCTGGTCGTAGAGCAATCCACGAATTCTTCGGATCATCATCACTTCATGACGCTGGTAATAGCGGCGATTGCCTCGGCGCTTGACGGGGCGCAGCTGCGTGAATTCTTGTTCCCAGTAACGCAAGACGTGGGGTTTGACACCGCACAGCTCGCCCACTTCACCAATGGTGAAGTAGCGCTTGGCCGGAATGGGTGGGAGCAAACTGTCCATGACTGACAACAAGTTATCTGGAAAACCTTGTAGCTTACTGCAACTGGCCAGACCTCGTCCAGCAACTTTGAACGCGTTGGTTTTTCTTGGACTGGCAGGCGATGAGCAGATCGGTTTTTGACCATCACTGCTTTTGCGCCGTCGCTGGCATGGGGACAGAACAGGTCCCTCGTAAAACATGTCCTGGGTAAAAAAAGCCTAAGTAGTGATCTACTTAGGCTTTTCGTTTTGGCGGAGTGGACGGGACTCGAACCCGCGACCCCCGGCGTGACAGGCCGGTATTCTAACCAACTGAACTACCACTCCTGGTAGCTGTAACTTTTGTCAGACTGCTTATGCAACTGACCAAGCGCTACAAAACTTGGCGACCCTACGGGGATTCGAACCCCGGTACTCACCGTGAAAGGGTGATGTCCTAGGCCTCTAGACGATAGGGTCATAACCTGGACTGATTCTTTCGAATCTTCTCGACACTTTGGTGGAGGTAAGCGGGATCGAACCGCTGACCTCTTGCATGCCATGCAAGCGCTCTCCCAGCTGAGCTATACCCCCTTTGGCTTCACTTTCACCAAACAACATGACTGCTGTTTGCTTTTTGTTATGCCTCGTTGGTGTCGAGACTTGAATTATAGACAGGTTTTTAGGCGTTTTTCAAACTCGCCATAATTTTTTCTCTTTTGCTTAAAAAAAGCACGGCATCGAGCGATGGCGTTTGCGCAGTGCCCATGACCAACACACGCACGGGCATGGCCAATTGCGGCATCTTGAGGCCGGTCTCGGTCAGCGTGGTCTTGATGGCAGCGGCAATCGAAGCCTTGTCCCACGCACAAGTGGCCAGCTTGTCGGCCAACACGGCCAGCGCAGGCTTGACCGCATCGGTCACATGCTGCGCTTTTTCTTCGGCGTTGGGCACCACATCCAGATAGAACGCCGAGATCCATTGGGCCAAAACCACCAGCGTGTCGCAACGGTCTTTGAACAAACCGCAAATGCTGGCCAGTCGTTCGTCGGCCACCACACCCAGTTTGGCCAGGAATGGCTGAACGCGTTCGGCCAATTCGGCATCGTCTGTGGCTTTGAGGTGCTGGGCATTGACCCACTTGAGTTTGGCTTCGTCAAACTGCGCGGCACTGCGGCCCAGGTGATCCAAGTTGAACCACTCGAGGAACTGGGCGCGGCTGAAGATTTCGTCGTCGCCGTGGCTCCAGCCCAGACGCGCCAGGTAGTTGACCATGGCGTCGGGCAAATACCCTTCGTCACGGTAAGCCGTCACGGCCTTGGCGCCGTTGCGCTTGCTCATCTTCTCGCCCTGCTCGTTCAGCACGGTGGGCAGGTGGGCATACACCGGAGGCTCTTTGCCCAAGGCTTTGAAGATGTTGATCTGGCGCGGCGTGTTGTTGACATGGTCGTCGCCACGGATCACATGGGTGATGGCCATATCGATGTCGTCCACCACCACACAGAAGTTGTAGGTGGGCGTGCCGTCAGGCCGGGCGATCACCAGATCGTCCAACTCGTCGTTGCTGATTTCAATGCGGCCTTTGACCTTGTCGTCCCAGGCCACCACACCGCCGATCGGGTTCTTGAAGCGCAACACAGGCTTCACACCCTCGGGGATCGCAGGCAAGGTTTTGCCCTCTGCCGGACGCCAGGTGCCGTCGTAACGGGGCTTTTCCTTGTTGGCCATTTGGCGTTCGCGCAAAGCGTCGAGCTCTGCCATGCTCATGTAGCAGGGGTAGACATGGCCCGCGGCAATCAAGTCGGCCAGCACCGCCTTGTAGCGGTCCATGCGTTGCATTTGGTAGAACGGACCTTCGTCGTGGTCCAGACCCAGCCAGGCCATGCCTTCGATGATCACGTCCACAGACGCTTGTGTGGAGCGGTCCAGGTCGGTGTCTTCGATGCGCAAAATGAAGTCGCCACCCGTGGCGCGGGCAAAAGCCCAAGGGTACAGGGCCGAGCGGATGTTGCCCAGGTGAATGAAACCGGTGGGCGAAGGGGCAAAGCGGGTGCGCGTGTGAACAGGTGTCGTCATATCAAAGGGTATCGAGACCACGAGAAAGGTCTTTTTGGATGTCTTGCGGGTATTCGAGGCCGACCGCCACGCGGATCAGGCCCTGGCCAATACCAGCAGCTTGGCGCTGGGCTTCGGTCAGCCGACCATGCGAGGTGCTGGCCGGGTGGGCCACCAGGGTTTTGGTGTCACCCAGATTGGTGGACAGAGAGAGCATTTGCATCGAATCGAGCACATGAAAAGCCCGGGCGCGGGCTTGCTCGGGGCCATCGGCTTTCACATCGAAAGACAAGACCGCGCCGCCCAAGCCGGACATCTGGCGCATGGCCAAATCGTGCTGCGGGTGACTGGCCAAACCGGGGTAGTGAACGCGGGCCACCGAGGGGTGCTTTTCGAGCCACTCGGCCAAAATTTGCGCACGGGCGCTCTGCGCCCGCATGCGCAGGTCCAGGGTTTCCAGGCCCTTGAGCACCACCCAGGCGTTGAAGGGCGCCAGCGTCATGCCGCCGCTTTTGAGCACGGGCAAGAACTTCTCGGTGATCATTTGCTGGGGCGCGCACAAGGCACCCGCCATCACGCGGCCCTGACCGTCCAGGTACTTGGTGCCCGAATGCATGATGATGTCGGCCCCCATGGCCACCGGGCGTTGCAGGGCGGGCGTGGCAAAGCAGTTGTCTACGGCAAACAAAGCGCCTGCGTTGTGCGCGATGTCGGCCAAGGCCTGGATGTCACACACCTCAGTCAATGGGTTGGTCGGGGTTTCTGCAAACAGCAGCCGTGTGTTGGGTCGAACAGCCGCTTGCCATTCTTTCAAGTCGGTTTGCGAGACAAAGCTGGACTCCACGCCAAACTTGGCCAGGTCCGAGCCAATGAGCTTGATGGTCGAGCCAAACATGGAGCGCGAGCACAACACATGGTCGCCCGCTTTGAGCAGGCCCAAGCACATCATCAAGATGGCGGACATGCCCGAGGCTGTGCCCATGGCCGCCTCGGTGCCCTCCAGCGCGGCCAGGCGCATCTCCATGCTGGCCACGGTGGGGTTGCCGTAGCGGCCGTAGGTGTAGCCTTCTTCATCACCCGCAAATCGGGCGGCGGCAGCAGCGGCAGTGGGCTGCACATAACCGCTGGTCAGGTACAGGGCCTCGGAGTTTTCACCGTACTGGCTGCGCTCCACGGCGGCACGCACCGCCAGGGTTTCAATGTGCAGATCGTCAAATCGTTGGGCGTCGGTCATGGCAGGGCTCACACGCTGGCGTTGGGCAAAGCCAAACGGGAATTGTCGTCATCACCCTCTTCCACCTGAAGTCGGGTTTCGTTCAAACGGGTGATGTCATCGACCGAGATGTCTCCGGTCACATACACGCCGTCAAAGCACGAAGCATCAAAGTCGGACAAGTTGCCAGCGGCGTTGACACGCGCTTGGGCCACAGCGGTTTTCATGGCGTCCACGTCCTGGTAAATCAGGGCGTCGCAACCGATGATCTCGCGGATCTCTTCGATGCTGCGGCCGTGCGCCACCAGCTCTTCTTTGGTAGGCATGTCGATGCCATACACGTTGGGGTAGCGCACAGGCGGCGCAGCGCTGGCCATGTAGACCTTGCGGGCACCGGCATCTCGCGCCATTTGCACGATCTCGCGGCTGGTGGTGCCGCGCACGATGGAGTCGTCCACCAGCAACACGTTGCGGCCTTTGAATTCGCTCACGATGACGTTGAGCTTTTGACGCACCGATTTTTTGCGGACCGCCTGGCCCGGCATGATGAAGGTGCGGCCCACGTAACGGTTTTTCACAAACCCTTCTCGGTACGGAATCCCCAACAGGTGCGCCAGCTGCGTGGCGCTGGGGCGGCTGGACTCGGGGATTGGAATGACCACATCGATGTCGCTCGGCGGCACGGTGGAAATCACGCGCTTGGCCAGGGTCTCGCCCAAGTTCAAGCGGGCCTGGTAGACCGAGATGCCATCCATGGTGGAGTCAGGCCGGGCCAGGTACACATATTCAAAAATACAAGGGCTCAATTGCGCTTTGTCGCTGCAGGGCTGGCTGTGCATTTGCCCCTGCAGATCCACAAAAATCGCTTCACCCGGCGCCACATCGCGCTCGAATTGGTGCCCTGTGCCATCGAGCGCCACCGACTCGCTGGCGAGCATGATGGTGCCGTCGGCGCTGCGGCCCACGCACAAGGGGCGAATGCCGTGCGGGTCACGGAACGCCACCAGGCCGTGGCCTGCGATCAGCGCGATCACGGCGTAAGACCCTTTGACACGGCGGTTCACGCCGCGCACGGCCTCGAACACATCCATCGGCTTGAGCGGCAAACCACGGGTGGTTTTTTCCAGCTCGTGGGCCAGCACGTTGAGCAGCACCTCGGAGTCGCTCTCGGTGTTGATGTGGCGGTGGTCCACCGAAAACAACTCGGCTTTCAAAGCGTGGGCATTGGTCAGGTTGCCGTTGTGCACCAGCACCAGACCAAAGGGCGCGTTCACATAAAAGGGCTGGGCCTCTTCTTCGCTGAAGGCGTTGCCCGCTGTCGGGTAACGCACCTGGCCCAGGCCGCAGTTACCAGGCAAGCTGCGCATGTTGCGGGTGCGGAACACATCGCGCACCATGCCCTTGGCCTTGTGCATGAAAAACTTGCGGTCCAGTTGCGTGACGATGCCCGCAGCGTCCTGACCCCGGTGCTGCAGGAGCAACAAGGCGTCATAAATCAGTTGATTGACCGGTGCGCTGCTGACAACGCCGACAATTCCACACATACTATTTCCCGTTCAAAAATGGAACTGCCCTGAACAACTCAGGGCAAATAATTCACAAAAGCCTGAGGCAACAAGGGCTTGAGCCCTTTCAGGGTCACATCCAGCCAGACAGGTCCTTGGGCGCCTTGCCACCAGACCTCGTTGGCCAGACCGGTCAGCTGCACCACCACCGTCAAGGCCAGCAACACCACAACACCGCGAGCCAGCCCGAAAAATCCCCCCAGAGCCCGGTCCACAGGACGCAAGCCCACGGTTTCGACCAGCTTCTTGATCAACCAGGACAGCAGACCTGCCGCGAACAATGCAGCCACGAACACCAGCACAAATGAAACCGCGTATTGCACCTGCGCCGCAGCACTCTTGAGAAAGGGCAGCCAGGCCGCCACATCGGCTGCCAGCCATTGGGCCAGGATGAATGCTGCCACCCAACCTGCCAGTGAAAGCACTTCGTAGACCAGGCCACGCCAAAAACCCACCAGCATGGAGATCAGCAGGACCCCCAGCAAAATCCAGTCGGTGAGGGACACTTGCATGTCAAATCCTCAAGACCACGGGCGAGAGTTCGAGTTTGCGGATGCGTCCAGCGGCCTTGTCGGCCTCTTCGCGGCTGTCAAAAGGACCGACCCGTACACGGGTGGTTTGCTTGCCATCCTTGCCGTCGATGGTTTGAGTGTAGGTCGTCAGCCCTGCTTGTTCGAGCTTTTTGCGGACCTCGCGAACTTTGGCCGCGTCGGCGAATGCGCCGACTTGGATGACGTGTCGCTCTGCGCCCGAAGCGCCGCTTTTGCCATCGAGCAAGGATTTGGCTTTGCTGCCATCGTCTTTGGGTTTGGCAGGCGCAACGGGCTCTTGCTTGGCGACTTTGGCTGGCGCCGGTTTGGTTTCTGCAGGCTTGGACTCGGCAGGTTTGGGCTCGGCAGGTTTGACCTCCGCGGCTTTGGGCTGTTCCGTGACGGAATTTGCAGGCTTGGGAGCGACCGCAGCAGCCGAGGGCAAAACCACCTCTTCGCGGGCATCCAGTCCGGCTTGCGCCGGCAAGGGTTGGACGTCGGGCAGCAAAGGTTTGGCAGGCGCTTGCGCAGCCGGCACAGTGCCCAATGGCGCAACGCTCTGGCGGTCGGGAATGACAATGGGTGTATCCACCGCCACAGGACGCGGCTGCGTGTCAAACAGCAAAGGGAAACCCACCACCGCGATCAAGACAAGGACCACCGAGCCGATCAGGCGGTGACGCGCACGCCTTCTCACGATGTCGATGTTTTCATTCGGCACAGAAATGGCCGCTTCTGTAGGAGCGGCATCGGCGGCTGCCTGGCCAGGAAAACGGAACTTGAAAAACGCCATGGCGGGTGCTCAGGGACTGAGGTGTTTGGCTTGAAGGCGCGGGATGCCGTCTTGCAAAACACCGCCCACAGTGTAGAAAGAGCCAAAGACCACGATTCTATCAGCCGGGTCGGCCGCATCGATGGCCGCCTGCAAGGCCGCCATGGGGTTGGCATGCACGCTGGAGGCCGTGTCCTGGCGGGTGTTTTGCGCCTGCCAGGCCTGCTGCAAATCCAATGCCTTGGCGGCGCGCGGCAAGGGCAGATCGGTGAAATACCAGCGGTCAATCATGGGGTTGACCTTTTGCAGCATGGGCAACAGGTCTTTGTCGGCCATGGCCCCCAGCACCGCGTGGGTGGTGGGGTAAAAACCCATGGCGTCCATGTTCGCGGCCAAGGCCGCCACCGAATGGGGGTTGTGCGCCACGTCCAGCACCAGCACAGGCTGGCCGGGCACGATCTGGAAGCGCCCGGGCAGCTCCACCATGGCCAGGCCGTTGCGCACCGCCTGCGCGGTGACCGGGATGCGCTGGCGCAAAGACTCCAGCGCCGCCAAAACACCCGAAGCGTTGACCAGCTGGTTGGCCCCGCGCAAAGCCGGGTACGCCATGCCGCTGTAACGGCGCCCGCGCCCTGCCCAGGCCCATTGCAGCTTGTCGCCCGAGAAATTGAAGTCTTTGCCCAAAAGCCAGATGTCGGCGCCAAGCGCCGCAGCATGGTCGAGCACGCTTTGCGGTGGCACCGGGTCGCTCACGATCACCGGCCGCCCGGCCCGCATGATGCCCGCCTTCTCGCGCCCGATGCTTTCACGGTCCTTGCCCAGAATGGCGGTGTGGTCGATGTCGATGCTGGTGATGACGGCGCAATCGGCATCCACGATGTTGACCGCATCGAGCCGCCCACCCAGACCCACTTCCAGAATGGCCACATCCAGATGGGCGTGGGCCATGAGGTGCATGATGGCCAAGGTGCTGAACTCGAAATAGGTCAGACTCACATCGCCGCGCACCGCCTCCACGGCGGCAAAGGCTTCGGCCAGCGCATCGGCCGCGGCCGATTCGCCATGCAAACGGCAGCGCTCTTCAAAATGCACTAGGTGGGGCGAGGTGTAGACGCCCGTGCGGTAACCGGCCTGCAGCAACACAGCCTCGAGCATGGCGCAGGTCGAGCCCTTGCCGTTGGTGCCCGCCACGGTGATGACCGGACAGTCAAAGCGCAGCGCCATGCGGTCGGCCACGGTTTTCACCCGGTCCAGGCCCATGTCAATGGCCACGGGATGGAGTTGCTCGCACCAGTCGAGCCATTGCTGTAGAGTCTTCATAGGCGGCGATTGTCGCCCAGTCCCATTGCCCTTGATTTGACCTGACCCCCATGGACCTCATTGTTTACGGTATTCCCAACTGCGACAGCGTGAAAAAAGCCCGCACCTGGCTGGCAGAACACGGTTTGAACGCCACCTTTCATGACTTCAAGAAACAAGGCGTGCCTGCGCCGGAACTCAAGGCGTGGTTAGACGCGCTGGGCTGGGAAACCGTGCTCAACCGCAAAGGCACGACCTGGCGCAAACTCGATGCCGCCGTGCAGGCCGGTGTGACCGACAGCGCCAGCGCCGAAAAAGTGATGTTGGCGCAGGCCAGCACCATCAAACGCCCGGTCATCCGCTGGCCTTCGGGCAAGATCACCGTGGGCTACACCCCGGACAGCTGGCCAGCGTGAGCGGCAGCCTGCGAGTGGCCACACATTCACGAAACTTGACGCAAACCCTCTGCGCGCAGCGCCAAGGCAAGGCTAAACTTCGTCTGACATTCCTGCCTGGACCTTTGCCCCAAGCCTTGACACCCATGAAAACATTGACCCTCGCGCTTTTGCTCTGTACCGCAGGCTTCGCACAAGCCCAGGAAGTCGGGAACGTGCTTTCACGCACTGCGGTTTACCAGCAAGTGGCGGTGCCACGCCAGATTTGCAGCCAGACACCGGTGGCGGTGCAAAACCCGTCCTCGGGCGGCGGTGCCTTGATGGGCGCCATTGCGGGTGGCGCGTTGGGCCACCAGATCGGCGGCGGCACAGGCCAGGCACTGGCCACCATGGCAGGCCTGATTGGCGGCGCCATGGTGGGCGACAGAATTGAAAACCCGGGTAGCCAGATCCAGAACCAGACCAGCTGCACCACACAAGGCGTTTATGAAAACCGCCTGGTGGGCTACAACGTGGTGTATGAATACGCGGGCAAGCAATACACCGTGCAATTGCCGCAAGACCCCGGCCCGACACTGCAGTTGCAGGTGACGCCTGTGGGCATGTCGCAACCGGCTCAAGCACCCAGCATGCCCGCCGTGGTGATGACCCCCCAGCCAACGACGGTGGTCACTCAGCCTTCGGTGGTGTACGTGCCCTCGCCCGTTTACCGCCCATGGCCACCGGTCTACACCCACATCAACCTGGGCTGGGGATGGGGCTACGGTGGCGGCCATCGCCATGGACACTGGCGCTGAACCTTGCCAAAGGGGGCCGTGCCGCATCTGACCTAAAATCATGGGTTGATCGTTTGACCCATCCAGCAGGGGCCGCATCAGGCCCCTGTTTCATTTGCAGACCCATTCGCTTTAGCCCTCACACACCATGACCACCCAAACCATCGACGGCGTCTCCGTCAACACCCAAGCCAATGTTTACTTTGACGGCAAATGCGTCAGCCACGGCCTGACCCTGGCCGACGGCACCAAACTGTCGGTGGGCGTGATCCTGCCTTCCACCCTGACCTTCAACACAGGGGCCCCTGAAATCATGGAGTGCGTGGGCGGCTCCTGCGAATACAAGCTCGACGGCAGCAGCGAATGGGTCAAGTCCAGCGCAGGCGAAGAGTTCAGCATCCCCGGCAATTCCAAGTTCGAGATCCGTGTGACCGAGCCCTACCACTACATCTGCCATTTTGGTTGAAGCGATTGATCGGAACCCCATGAGCACCATCCTGCAAAACCTGCCCAAAGGGCAAAAAGTCGGTATCGCTTTCTCGGGCGGTCTGGACACCTCTGCTGCCCTGCTGTGGATGAAGCAAAAGGGCGCTCTGCCCTACGCCTACACCGCCAACCTGGGCCAGCCCGACGAAGCCGACTACAACGAGATTCCCCGCAAAGCGATGGAATACGGCGCAGAAAAAGCCCGCCTGGTCGACTGCCGCACCCAGCTGGCGCACGAAGGCATCGCCGCCATCCAGTGCGGTGCTTTCCATATTTCAACCGGTGGCATCACCTACTTCAACACCACCCCGCTGGGTCGTGCCGTGACCGGCACCATGCTGGTGGCCGCCATGAAGGAAGACGACGTCAACATCTGGGGCGACGGCAGCACTTTCAAGGGCAACGACATCGAGCGCTTTTACCGCTACGGTTTATTGACCAACCCGAGCCTCAAGATTTACAAGCCCTGGCTGGACCAGTTGTTCATCGACGAGCTGGGTGGCCGCGCCGAAATGAGCGCCTTCATGACCGCCAACGGGTTTGGCTACAAGATGAGCGCAGAGAAGGCCTACAGCACCGACAGCAACATGCTGGGCGCGACGCACGAAGCCAAGGACCTGGAGCACCTGAACAGCGGTATCCGCATCGTCAACCCCATCATGGGCGTGGCGTTCTGGAAGCCCGAAGTCGAAGTGAAGGCCGAGGAAGTGAGCGTGCGCTTTGAAGAAGGCATGCCTGTGGCCCTGAACGGCGTGGAATACTCCGACCCGGTCGAGCTGTTCCTCAAGGCCAACGAGATTGGCGGCCGCCACGGCCTGGGCATGAGCGACCAGATCGAAAACCGCATCATCGAAGCCAAGAGCCGCGGCATCTACGAAGCCCCGGGCATGGCGCTGCTGCACATCGCCTACGAGCGCCTGGTCACCGGCATCCACAACGAAGACACCATCGAGCAGTACCGCATCAACGGCCTGCGCTTGGGCCGCTTGTTGTACCAGGGCCGCTGGTTCGATCCGCAGTCCATCATGCTGCGCGAAACCGCCCAGCGCTGGGTGGCCCGCGCCGTGACTGGCACGGTGACGCTGGAACTGCGCCGTGGCAACGACTACTCGATCCTCAACACCGAGTCCCCCAACCTGACCTACGCACCCGAGCGTCTGAGCATGGAGAAGGTGGAAGACGCGCCATTCAGCCCGCTGGACCGCATCGGCCAGCTGACCATGCGCAACCTCGACATCACCGACACCCGCGCCAAACTGGGCATCTACGCCCACACCGGCTTGTTGTCGGTGGGCGAAGGTCCGCACATCTACAAGCTGGACGGCAACGGCAAGAAGTGATACTTCTATTGCCCCAATAAAAAAACGGCCTTCGGGCCAATGCCAGTCAGTTAAGCCACTGACTGGCATTTTTTTGTTGGGAACTTGCTGCGAGAGCGCTTGACCTCGCGTGGGAATGAGCGATCGGCGCGGCGCGGTGGAAGTACGAAGTGGCGCGCTTGCATCAACAGCCGCTGCAAGAGTTCAGGCAAGGTG
>Ga0255127_1000287_pt1 | contig 27190 bp, 25 predicted proteins | sample Law_Miss_RepB_8d_FD_188555 | JGI IMG/M metagenome (GOLD analysis project Ga0255127, IMG submission 188555) | Freshwater microbial communities from St. Lawrence River, New York, United States - Law_Miss_RepB_8d | ecosystem: Environmental > Aquatic > Freshwater > River | place: USA: New York...
CGCCGAAGTCTGTTCAAAGACACCAGCGGGCGCATGGCCGACGGGCCAAGGCACCAGTTTGATTTGGGCTGCATCGATCGGCTGGCCGGCGCCGATGGTGGTGGCAGCCACCACCATCGAACGCGGCGGCGCAGACGAGCCCACACCCACCAGCCCCAGCGCGCGGGCCACCATGTAGGTGACCAGCGCGGCCAGGACCAGCGCCAGGGCAATCAAGGACTGCTGTTTCACCTGGGCTTAGCCGCCGGTGCAAGCGGCGCCGTTGATAGCGGTACAGACGGTATCAAACGCGCCTTTGATCGCATCCTTGACGCCGCCGAAGGTAGCCAGCAGCAACACACCGATCAGGGCGGCCAGCAGCACGTACTCGATGATCGTGGCGCCCTTTTGGCGGCGAGTTGCCGCCAGGACGAACAGACGAGTCCCCATTTCTGTCAGAGATTTCATTTCCAATCCTTTCAAAGTGATACGGATACAACGAATGGGCTATCCGCATTTTCATTTTGCTTCATCAAATATGTCACGAACATCGGGTAAGTGATTGATTTGCTGGATTTTTTATTCCTGACAGTTTTGGTGTTGGTTTGCTGCAACGCTTCTGTTGCCTATGTTGACCCCATGCCTTGCATTGCACGGCTCCGGCAGAAGGGGCTGAGTGGCGCTCGTTTCACGGCCGATGAACGCGCATACAAGGGATACGCATGCCGCCTTCATGCCTGAGGTTTGGACACGCGAGTTCGGTCAGGAGGCGGGAAAACCAAGCTGCGCAGAATCGATCCGGGCAGGGCGCCCGGTTCCCGGTCTTGGGGGCCAGTCAGAACACTGTTTGGTGTTCAGCGACATGCGCAATGAGACGGAGTCGTTGAGCCGGCGCACGTCATCATTGAGCCCCGACCCTGTGTGCCGATTGTTCGAGGAGGTCAGGCCCAGTCCCAAGCGACTTGCTGTTTGCCGGCAAGCATCAGGCAAAAAGAAAAACGGGTGGGTGGCCAATGGCCACCCACCCGTTTGCTTATTGGTGCCGGAAAGAGGAATCGAACCCCCGACCTTCTCATTACGAATGACATGAAAATGTCATTTCTTGTTGTTGATGAATGTAGATAGAATCTACAAAAATCAATAACTTACATGACTTTTGCTGTCTGTTTGAACAGTATCTGAGTTGAACGAGGTTTCGGAAAACTTGGCTGTTTAGTCTGTAAAAAGTCTGTAAATGACGAGGGCCGACCGTGGCACGACCGAGTAAGACAGCGACGATCGACTACACCAAGGCGCATGACCTGACAGTTGGGCTGTTGGAGCGGGCGACCTGCCCACCTGAGCGGACTTTCGTGGTCCTCCGGGACTCCGACAAAAAGGGTCTACGGCTGCGCCTGACCAAGGCCGGAGGAAAGCATTGGCAATTTGAAACCCGCCTCAGGTCTGGCCGACTGTTCACCAGGGCCCTTGGGGAGTGGCCTGCCATTTCGATTGACCTTGCGCGGCGCGAGGCGCACAGGCTTCGGGGACTGACGGAGCAAGGCATTGACCCCCGCGAAGTAGAGGCCAGGGCCGAGGCGCAGAGGGCTGCAGAAGCAGCCGAGGCGGCAGCCCAGTCCGTCACTGTGGACGAGGCCTGGACGCGCTACCTGGCCGAGGGAAAGCCGGCGAGGAAGGACGCTTGGAAGCCGCGCTACCGTGCAGACCTTGAGGCCATGGCCGCGCCGGGTGGACAAACCAAGAAGCGTGGCCAGGGCCTAACTTTGCCTGGGCCGTTGCACCCGTTGCTGGCGCTGCGGCTTGCTGACGTGAACGAGGACACGTTGAAGCAGTGGTTTGACGAACAGGCCCTGCGCAGTCGGCATCAGGCGACTCGAGCGCTGCGAATGTTCCAGGGATTCATACGCTGGTGCAGTGCTCGTAAAGAGTTCCGAGGGTTAGCGGACCGAAACGCAACGAAGGCTCCTGCGATCGTTGAGAGCCTGCCCAGGCTTAAGCGTCGGACCGATGCTCTAGAGGCAGCCCAGGTGAAGGGTTGGTGGCAGGGGGTTGACCAACTGGCCAACCGTACAGCATCAATTTACCTGCGAGCCTTGTTACTGACCGGCGCACGCCGTGAAGAGTTGGCTGCTCTCCAGTGGCACTCGGTAGATTTTCAGTGGGGAAAGCTGACCTTGGCTGACAAAGTGGAGGACACCCGCGTGATTCCACTGACGCCCTACCTTGCGCAATTGTTGGCAACATTGCCCAAGTCCAATGACGAAAAGTCCAAGTCGTTTGTGTTCGCAAGCACTGGAAAGGCCGGGCGGCTCACTGATGTGCGCGCAAGCCATGCCCAGGCGCTCAAGTCCGCCGGAATTGATCACCTCACAATCCACGGGTTGCGACGCTCTTTCTCTCTCATGGGAGAAGCGGCTGGGGCGCCGGCCGGAGCTATTGCACAAATCATGGGCCACAAGCCAAGCGCTACCGCTGAAGGCTATCGCCCACGCAGCATCGACACATTGCGTCCATTCGCTGAGCAGATCGAGGCACACATCCTGATGTTGGCCGATGTGCAGTACGAGCCGATGGCGGATCCGCGAAGACTCAAGCTCGTCGGAACCTAAGAAAACCTGAGATTTTTCCCGGTCAAATCGGACAGAACTCCGATCCAAGCGCCAGCTCTCCAACTGGGGTGATGGGGCGACCGAAACGTCTGGAGTGTGCTGGCATGAAATTCAGCAAAAGAGATGCCGAGGTATTGCTCGCACCCTGTGGGTTGGAGGATTACCTTGTCTTGGAGACAGAGGGAGTGCGCCGACCAGCAGGTATTTACCCTGCTGTGGCCTTCGATCAATCTCTCAAGGAGGAAACTGATTTCCTCGCGTGGCGACCTGCCGAGGTCTTTGCGGACGAGGTTGACCCGCCGGATGTGCCCTTGACCCCATCTCTTCCGTTTCCCTTCACTGAAGGGGAGCTGGCGGCCTTCATGTTGGGTGGTGTGGGCGCGTTCGTGGCTGAACGGTATGGTCATTGGGCCGACGGCCCTGATGCGGATGTCTTGGAAGAACTGCCTCGGCAGGAGGTACGAGCGAGAGCTGCTCTCAAGGCCGCTTACGCAGCCTACAGGAAAGCAGAAGAAAAAATTGGCCCTTACAGCGATGACCTGGACAGGGCCGCTAGGGAGCTGACTCGCAAATATCGTGAGGCGCGCAGGGAGGCATTGGCACCTGTGAGGTCAGAGCATGTGCCGTGGCCGCGGGAATTGGGCAGGGAGCAAAGTGCAGAGGAGCTTTGCAGAGAGCATCAGCGCCCACTTGAGAAGGCGTTGGCGCCATTGGAGGATCTCCGAGCGGAAATGGAACTGACCAAGGCGCAGGCGGCTGCAACCCAAAGAGCTTGGCTAAAGGCCATGGTGAGGGAACTGCTCACGGCGCCTGAAGAGCCGCAGGCAATGTCTGTTGCAGGTCCAGAGAATTCAGTGCCGGCGATCCCAGTAGGCCAAGCAGATCAGACTGTCGACCGTGGCGACTCAGCCCAGGACATTCAAGACAGCCAGCCGGGGCAAAACGACTTACCTAGGTACGAGCTGCTTGCGACTCCTAAGCGTCTGATTGAGGTGTTTGGCAACTTCACTGGCATGGATGAATCTTGGTTCGACAACCTGACGAACAAACCTGCCTTGTTGAAAGCCCGGAAGGTGCGCGGTGTCAGTGGCCGTCGGGCGGAGCCGGCTATGTTCTGTCCCTTTGAGGTCATGAGCTGGTTGATCCGCGGCAAGCGGAGGACTGGTCGGCCCATTAGTGAAGCAAAGGGGTGGGAGCTCCTGGAAAGGTACTTTCCCAACGTCTATCACGAACATTCAGTGGCCGATCCACGGGAGCCTTGATTCGCGAAGGTGCGCGGTATGACCTTGGTTGGCACGAAGTTCGACCGCGGCAAAAAGCACGTTTGACCGCGGCTGGCGCTCGGTTTGACCGAGGTTGCAGAGTGAGATTGACCGAGGTTGTTTGGGGTGCCTTTACCTCGCCATCGGAATTCAGCCATGTTCAATAACCTTTGAAAGGAAAACATGGCGACGAAGACCGTTCAACTTGTCCCGCTGACGCAGGAAACCCGTACTGCGCTGCCCACGCCTGAGGCGGCTGCGCAACTGAACCGTGCGGAACAGACGCTGCGCCTGTGGGCCATGCGTGGCGATGGTCCCATCCAACCGCTGCGCATCAACGGACGACTGGCCTGGCCGGTGGCTGAGCTCAAGCGCGTTCTGGGGGTGGCGTAATGCTGGTGCTGTTTCACAAGGTGAGCGAGGAGGTCGCTAATGGCTCGTAAGCCCATTCAGTTTGGCGACCCCCGTGGTCACAGCCTGCGCGTCTACTCGGATATCTTCGACTCCCCTGCCTGGGCTGCGCTCTCGCCCATGGATGTGATGGCCTATTTGGCATTGCTGCGGGAGCTGAAGAAATACAACAATGGCGATCTCAGCTTGACGCTGACTCGCGCCAAGCGCTACGGCATCAATTCGCCCAAGACCCTCGCCCGTAGCCTCCGCGCGCTCCAAGCGGTGGGCCTCATCGCTTGCACCCGAAAGGGCGGTTGCACGAAGGGCGGGCAGCGCTTGCCGAGCCTGTACCGCGTGACCGATCGTGAGTGCAATGAGCTCCCCCTCAAGTGCGTCGAAGCGATGCCCGCTACCAATGAGTGGAAGCGCGTCAAGTCGCGCGAGCAGGGGCTCGCTTTGATCGAAGCCGCAGACTCTGCGGCGACGGCGGCCGGAAAGCTGAAAGGTGGTGCGTGCGGCGTGCCGAAGACCAAGGCATCGGACGCCGCCGTCAAGATCGAGAAAACGGTACGCGATATCGAGCAGGAAATCGAACCGGCGTAGCCAGTAAGACAGGCTGTAAGGCTTACCTGCACGAGCCCTGGGGCGATTCCCGGGGCTTTTTATTGGGTGCCACAGAGATGTCCGCTGCGCGCGGGGTGGCGGCTGCGCGTGGTGTGGCATCGGTCTAATGCGAGGCGGCCCGCTACCCGGGCCACTACGGCTCAGCGGCGCAGCGCTTGCAAGCCCAGCGCATCGGCGGCAATGGCGCCACACAGCCGACAGGCTTTTGCCTTTGCCAGGCTGACGGGGACTGGCACATGACGGCTTTAGGCTGAATAGAGTCATTCACGACACTGGCCTGAAAAGTGGCGGCGATGGAAAGGGGTCATTCGACGGTCGATCTATCGCACGTCCACAAAACTCTCAAGACCAGATGCACAGTGAATCGTGACAATCGCCTTACGAACGAAGCGTCATGGCAGGGCCGTGTTTTTGCGCATCAACCGCAGCTTTGGCAACCAAAAATTCCAGCAGCCGCTCTGCCGCGGGCGTGAGGTCACCGTGGCGGCGGTAGCAGACCGCGAATTCGCGCTGCGCCCAGTCGTTCAGCAACGGGATGATGCACACCTGTCCGGCTGAGACGTAGATTTCACTGACCTGCCGTGGCACCACGCTGATGCCCAGACCCGCTGCCACCACTCGGAACGCAGCGTCAAAATTGGACACTACGACGCGGTAGCTCATGTGACGTCCTGCCTTGGCAGCGGCGCGGCCCAGCATGGTGTAGACCGCAGTGGAGGGTTGCAGACCAACATGCTCATAAGCCAGCGTGTCCTCGAAGTGCAACGCATCGTGTTGTGCAAGGGGATGGTCCACCGGTACCGCCAGCGTCAGCTCGTCGCGCCGATAGGGCCGGTGCTCCAAGCCGCCGAAGTCTATGTTGCCCCAGCACACTCCGAGCGAGACCACCCCCTCGCGCACCATGCCCACGATGTCCTTGGAGAAGCGCTCCTCGATGTCGACCTTGATGTCCTGATGTTCGGGCGCGCGCATGAAAGACGTGAGGTCGTCCAGCAACGACTCAGCGATGGCCGACGCGCTGGCCACCACCCGCACCTGGCCTTTGATACCGCCCTTGAAGGCGGCCATGTCGGCCTCGATGCGGTCCATGGTGAAGAGCACAGTGCGCGCGTGTTCCAGCAGGGCTCGGCCGGCTGGCGTGGGCTCGGCGCCGCGCCGCCCGCGCACCAGCACCTGGGTACCGATCGCGTCTTCCAGCTGGGCGATGCGTTTGCTGATCGCCGAGGGTTCGATGTGTTCCTGCGCCGCGGCGTCTTTCATGTTGCCGTGGTCGCACACGGCCACCAGCAGCCGCAGGGATTTGAGATCGAGGTCGCGCATGGGGAAAACCCTGTGTTGAAGTTCCCAAATGGAATTTATCAGCTTCCATAAGTTCACTTGATGTTGTTAGTGGAAATCATAGACTCCACTTTCATGAGCACCAAGTCCAACCATTCCGCTTTGCCCAGCCACGCCGTGATCCGCGAAGTCGGCCTTCGCGATGGTCTGCAAAGCATCCCAACCCTGGTGTCCACCGCGCACAAATGCGAGTGGATCGCCGACGCCTTTGCGGCCGGCCAGCGCGAGATCGAGGTCGGCTCCTTCGTGCCGCCGAAACTGCTGCCGCAGCTGGCCGACACCGGCGAGGTGCTGGCCTTTGCCAGGACGCTGCCGGGCCTGAAGGCCAGCGTGCTGGTGCCCAACCTCAAGGGCGCGGAACGAGCCATCGACGGCGGCGCCCACCTGATGATCCTGCCGCTGTCGGCCAGCCACGCGCACAGCCTGGCCAACCTGCGCAAGACGCCCGACGAGGTGGTGGACGAGATGAAGCGCATCCGCGCCGCGCGCGACGCGGCCGGCAGCCAGACGCTGATAGAAGGCGGAGTGGGCACGGCCTTCGGCTGCACCATCCAGGGTGAGGTGAAGACCAGCGAAGTGCTGCGCCTGATGCAGGCCCTGCTGGACGCCGGCGCCGATCGCGTGAGCCTGGCCGACACCGTGGGCTACGCCGACCCGAACTCGGTGCGCGTGTTGTCCGAGCAGGCGCTGAAGATCGCCGGCGACCGCTTCTGCTGCGGCCACTTCCATGACACGCGTGGCCTGGCGTTGGCCAACGCCTACGCCGCGCTCGAAGTGGGCGTGACCCGCTTTGACGCTTCGCTCGCCGGTATCGGCGGCTGCCCGCACGCGCCCGGCGCCAGCGGCAACGCGGCCAGCGAAGACCTGGCGTTCATGCTGCAGGCCTGCGGCGTGACGACCGGCATCGATGTTCATCAGCTGCTGGCGCTGCGCGCCAAGGTAGTGGGCTGGCTGCCGGGCGAACCCACCCACGGGACGCTCTGGCGCGCGGGTTTGCCGAAGACGGCGCAGGTTGCCGCAGCCACCCACTGAACCTGTTTCCTTTCCAACGAACCGAACACCCACCATGTCCTCCGAATCCACCGGTCTCCCCCTCGAAGGCGTGCGCGTCATCGAATTCACCCACATGGTCATGGGCCCGACCTGCGGCATGATCCTGGCCGACCTCGGGGCCGAGGTCATCAAGGTCGAGCCGCCCGGCGGCGACAAGACGCGCACCTTGCCGGGCCTGGGTATCGGCTTCTTCCGCAGCTTCAACCGCAACAAGAAGAGCGTGGTGCTCGACATCCAGACCGAAGAGGGCCTGGCCACGGCCAAGGAGCTGATCGGCCAGTGCGACGTGCTGCTGGAGAACTTCCGCCCCGGGCTGATGGACAAGCTGGGTCTGGGCAGCGAAGCTTTGCGGGAACAGTTTCCCCGGCTCATCTACGTCTCGCACAAGGGCTTCCTGCCCGGGCCCTACGAGAGCCGGCTGGCGCTGGACGAGGTGGTGCAGAACATGGCCGGGCTGACCTACATGACCGGCCCGGTGGGGCGCCCGCTGCGCGCGGGCACCTCGGTCAACGACATCATGGGCGGCATGTTTGGCGCCATCGGCGTGCTGGCCGCGCTGCGCGAACGCGACCGCACCGGTGGCACGGGCACAGGCCAGGAGATCCAGAGCGCACTGTTCGAGAACTGCGTGCTGCTGGCCTCGCAGCACATGCAGCAGTTCCAGATGACGGGCGATGTGCCGCCGCCGTTCCCTTCGCGTATCTCCGCCTGGAGCGTGTACGACACCTTCACCGTGGCCGGTGGCGAGCAGCTGTTCATCGGCGCCGTGAGCGACAAGCAGTTTGCGACGCTATGCCAGGTGATCAATCGCCCCGATCTGGCCAGCGACCCGGCGCTCGCCACCAACGCCCAGCGCGTGGCCGTGCGGCCTGAGCTGCTGAAAAAACTCGGCGACACCCTGCAGCACCTCGATCTGGAAACCCTGTGTGCCCAGCTTCAGTCGGCCGGCCTGCCCTACGCCAAGGTGGTGCGCCCCGACCAACTGGTGCACGACGAACACCTGATCGCCTCCGGTGGACTGGTACCCATGGGCACCGAAGACGGCGGCGAGACCCAGGTGGTGTTGCTGCCGTTGCTGATGGGGGGGCGCCGCCCCGGCGTGCGCAGCCCGCTGCCTGCCATTGGTGAACACACCGAGGAGGTGCTGGCCCGCCTCACCCCCGCTTCCGTTTGACCTCCGCTTTTTCATCAAAACCAGGAGACCACCATGAATCTTGCCTTCCAACGCCGTTCCCTCATCACCCTGGCTGCCTCGTGTCTTTTGGCTGCCGCACCGGCCTGGGCCCAGTCCACCGCGCCGCTGCGCGTGATCCTACCGCTGGGCGCTGGCTCGGGGGTGGACACCATCGTGCGGGCCGCTCAGACCGCCTTGTCCAAGGCGCTGGGCGGCCAGGCGGTCGTGATCGAGAACCTGCCCGGTGCCGGCGGCATCACCGGAACCTCGGCCATCGTCAAGGCTCAGCCGGATGGCAACACCGTGGGCTTTATCTCGAACAACCACGCGGTCAACCCGATCATGTTCAAGAGCATGCCCTACGACAGCCTGAACGACATCACGCCCATCAGCGTGGTGGGCGGATCGCCGTTCGTGCTGGTGGTCAACCCCAACAAGGTGCAAGCGAAGAACGCCAAGGAACTGCAGACGTTCCTGAAGGCCAAACCGGGCGCCTACAACATGGCCTCGTCGGGCAACGGCACCATCATCCACTTGGCGGGCGAGATGTTCGTCGACGCAGCCGAGGTGCAAGTGCAGCACATCCCCTACAAAGGTATGGGCCCGATGATGACCGACATCATTGCGGGCCAGGTCGAGTTCGGCGTCGCTGCTGTGGCTGCCGCCCAGGGGCACTTGGCATCAGGCCGCATGAAGGCCATCGGCATCATGGGCAAGCAGCGCGTCGCCTCGCTGCCCGACGTGCCGACCATCGCCGAGCAGGGCTTCCCGGATGTGGACGTGGCCGGCTGGTTTGCCATGGTCGGCCCCAAAGGCATGCCGGCCGCCCAGGTGGACCGCCTGCACAAGGCTGTGGTCGCCGCGTTCAACGACCCCGAGGTCAAGGCCGCCATGGCCAAACAGGACAACGTCATCAACCCGACCACACCGGATGCTGCGGCCAAGTTCCTCAAGAGCGAGCAGGACCGCTACGCACGCCTCGTCAGCAAGGCCAACATCAAGCTGGATTGATGGGCGGGACGATGGACATCCAGAAATTGATCATGGGCATGCACCTGGCGCGCAGCACCCGTGGGCGCCCTTGCGCTCCGCCAAAGAATTGACGCTCTGTCGTATCTCTTCGTGTTCAATTTTTCTGGAGTCTGCCATGTCTGATTTGTTTGAAAACCCCATGGGCCTGTGCGGCTTCGAGTTCGTCGAATTCGCAGCCCCCCAGCCCAACGTGCTCGAACCCCTGTTTGAAAAAATGGGTTTTACCCTCGTGGCCAAGCACCGCTCGAAAGACGTCGTGCTGTACCGCCAGGGCGACATCAACTTCATCGTCAACCGGGAACCCAAGAGCCTGGCCGGTTACTTCGCAGCCGAGCACGGTCCCAGCGCCTGCGGCCTGGCCTTTCGCGTCAAGGACGCGCACATAGCCTACGCCCGCGCGCTGGAGCTGGGCGCGCAACCCATCGAGATCCCCACCGGCCCTATGGAGCTGCGCCTGCCCGCGGTCAAGGGCATTGGCGGTGCGCCGCTGTATCTGATCGACCGCTTTGAAGACGGCAAGAGCATCTACGACATCGACTTCGATTTCATAGACGGCGTGGATCGCCACCCGGTCGGCCACGGCTTCAAGCTGATCGACCACCTGACGCACAACGTCTACAAGGGCCGCATGACCTTCTGGGGCGGCTTCTACGAAAAGATCTTCGGCTTCCGCGAGATCCGTTACTTCGACATCAAGGGCGAATACACCGGGCTGACCAGCCGCGCCATGACCGCGCCCGATGGCCTGATCCGCATTCCGCTCAACGAAGAGTCGGGCAAGACCGGCGGTCAGATCGAAGAGTTCCTGATGCAGTTCAACGGAGAGGGCATCCAGCACATCGCGCTCTCGACCGACAACCTGCTGGCCAGCGTGGACGCGCTGCAGTTGGCGGGCATCCCGCTCATGACCGCACCCAACGACATCTACTACCAGATGCTGTCCGAGCGCCTTCCTGGCCACGGCGAGCCGGTGCCCGAACTGCAGGCGCGCGGCATCCTGCTCGACGGCTCCACAGCCAACGGCGAGAAACGGCTGCTGTTGCAAATCTTCAGCCAGACCCTCCTGGGTCCGGTGTTCTTCGAGTTCATCCAGCGCAAGGCCGACGAGGGCTTTGGCGAAGGCAACTTCAAGGCTCTGTTCGAATCGCTGGAGCGTGACCAGATCCGCCGCGGCGCCCTGCAGGTCGAAACCACCGGAGCCTGAACCATGAACACCGTTGCAAACGAACTCAAGATCGACCGAATCCACCACGTGGCTTACCGCTGCCGCGATGCGAAAGAAACAGTGGAGTGGTACGTCAAACACTTGAACATGGACTTCGTGCTGGCGATTGCCGAAGACCAGGTCCCGTCCACCAAAGCACCCGACCCGTACATGCACGTGTTCCTGAACGCGGGGCAGGGCAATGTGCTGGCCTTCTTCGAGTTGCCGAACGCTCCCGAGATGGGTCGCGACGGCAACACACCGGAATGGGTGCAGCACATCGCCTTCAAGATCGGTAGCCCGGAGATGCTGGAAGCGACCCAGGCGCGCCTGCAGGCCGCCGGTATCGAGGTGCTGGGCCCGACCGACCACACCATCTTCAAGAGCATCTACTTCTTCGACCCCAATGGGCACCGGCTGGAGTTGTGCGCCGATGTGGGCACGCCGAAGATGCACAAGGACCTGGACGAGGTGAAGTGGGACATGTTGAGCGAGTGGGCCAGAACGAAGCGCGCGCCCAAGCACGCGGCCTGGATGCACGACCGTGAATTCAAGGCTCTGGACTGAAAGGTACCCCTTGAGCCCAATCGACCACACCCACGACCCGGCGCTGACCAGCTGGGTCGCATCGGCTAACGCGGCAGACGCCGACTTCCCGATCCAGAACCTCCCGTTCGGTCGCTTCAGGATCGAGGACGACCCCGAGTGGCGCATCGGCGTGGCCATTGGCGACCAGGTGCTGGATCTGCGCGGTGCGGGTCTGGTCAACTTCAGCGACATGAACCGGCTGATCCGGCTGGTGCCAGAGACCCGGCGCGAGCTGCGCGCACAGATCAGCGCGGGTCTTTCGACGGGCAGCCCCAGCTCCGGGCGTTGGGAACGCCACCTGCATCCACAGGCAGGGGTGGAGCTGGGCCTGCCCTGCGAGATCCGCGACTACACCGACTTCTACATCGGCATCCACCACGCCACCGCCGTGGGCCGGCTGTTCCGGCCAGACCACCCGCTGCTGCCCAACTACGAATGGGTGCCCATCGGCTACCACGGCCGGGCGTCCACGCTTCAGGTCAGCGGGCGAGACTTCCACCGACCCAAAGGGCAGATCAAGGCGGCCGATGCAGCGGCGCCCACAATGGGCCCGTCGCAGCGGCTGGACCTGGAACTGGAGCTGGGCTTCGTGATCGGCCGACCCAACGCCATGGGCCACGCCATTCCCATCAACGAAGCGGAAGACCACCTGTTCGGCGTGACCCTGTTCAACGACTGGAGCGCGCGCGACATCCAGGCCTGGGAATACCAGCCGCTGGGGCCATTCCTGTCCAAGAACTTCGCCAGCACGCTGTCGCCCTGGATGGTGACTCTGGATGCGCTGGCGCCGTTTCGCACCGCATTGCAGCGTCCATCCGGACACCCCGATCCGCTGCCCTATCTCGAATCTGAAAGCAACTGGCGAGCAGGGGCGATGGACATCGACCTGGACGTGCTGTTGCAGACGCAGGCCATGCGCGACGCCGGCTTGGCACCCGAAGTCATCGGCCGCTCCAACGCGGCCGACGCTTCGTTCTGGACACCGGCCCAGCTGGTGGCGCACCACACCATCAACGGCTGCGCGCTGTCAGCCGGCGACCTGTTCGGTTCGGGCACCCTGTCCGGCCCGCTGCGCGAGCAGGCCGGTTCGCTGCTGGAAATGACCGAAGGAGGCAAGCGGCCGATTACGCTGGCCAACGGCGAACAGCGAACCTTTCTGCAGGATGGCGACCGCCTCCAGCTGCGCGGCCGCTGCACGCGCGAGGGTTTTCGCAGCATCGGTTTCGGCGATTGCAGCGCCACCGTGCTGCCCGCCCTCTGAACCCCCTATAGACCGCTCAACAGAAAGCACCTATGGCCCTCTACGCCATCGATCAAAAGACTCCGCAGGTGGCGCCCGACGCCTGGATCGCCGACTCGGCCCAGGTGATCGGCGATGTGACCCTGGGCGCGAAAGCCAGCGTGTGGTTCGGTGCCATCGCGCGCGCCGACAACGAGCCCATGACCATCGGCGCCGGCAGCAATGTGCAGGAAGCGGCCGTGCTGCACTCTGACCCCGGGTACCCGCTGACCATTGGCGAGAATGTCACCGTGGGTCACCAGGTGGTGCTGCACGGCTGCACTGTGGGCGACGGCTCGCTGATCGGCATTGGCGCCGTGGTGCTCAACGGCGCGAAGATCGGCAAAAACTGCCTCGTAGGCGCGGGCGCTCTGGTGACTGAGGGGAAGGTGTTCCCCGACGGTTGCCTCATTGTTGGTAGCCCGGCGGTAGTCAAACGCGAACTCTCGCCCGAGCAAATAGCAGGGCTGGAAAAGAGTGCAAAACACTACAAAAGCAACGCAGAGCGGTTTGCACGTGGTCTAAAGCGCATCATTTGATCATCCAGACCGCTGTACGCTCGCACGCGAAATGTGGAGCACATTTGGTTCATAGCCGACGACCGCTCCGAGGCTAACAGCGTGAGCACCCCTTGCGGCACCTAGCGTCTGCAAACGCTGCTCTGCTGACCTCGGAGCCATGTACTGTTAACCATGCTTGGGTGAGGCTTCGCGAGCATTCGCGAATGTTCGCGAGTATTCGGCGCACTACGGCGAAGTCGTCCTGCTATCGCGTTCGGAAGCCGCATGGACGGCAAAGACAAAACAAAGCGCCAGTGGCACGTGGCGCCTCATACCCTGGCATGGTTTGGATCTACTCCGGTAACGCTGTGAGCGTTACTTCTGCGTTAACTGGGGGGCATGGACTCGCTTCACTCCGAGGCTTAGAAACCGTAGCCATCGTGTAGCCAGAATCGAAAGGCCAGTGGTATCTCGTGCCACATACGCTGGCATCGAGTGCCACGGTCAGACCCCCTAACCACGGCACGCCGTACCATCTGGGCCCGCAAACCACTGTATCTCGTGCCACTGGCCCAAATCGCCTGATCGCTAGTATCGGCGAGGGTTCTAGCGCGATTCGCCTGCCACTCGAAAGGAGACTTCCAAGTGGTACCGGATGACCCACCTATATACATTGCCACCCTTGATCACTCTGAGGAGTGCCGAAGTCCAGGGGAGAAGGATGGCTGAAAACGAGGGCTGACGTATCCGGTTCCAGGTATCGGTCAGCTTGCGTGCCGGCCAGCAATCCTTGGGGCGCTGAACACAGGTGCGAGAACTCCACAACCCCGAGGCTCCTCACGTGTCGCATGGGCAAGTCAGACGAGTTGTCCTACCGCAAAGCAGCAGGTGCGATGTTCGCGTGCTTGCTCGGAGTCTGTAAATTGTCTGTAAGACACAAGAAAAGAAAAAGCCCAGCGGGTTAGGCTGGGCTAAGTCTTTGATTTTCTTGGTGCCGGAAAGAGGAATCGAACCCCCGACCTTCTCATTACGAATGAGCTGCTCTACCGACTGAGCTATTCCGGCGTAGCCCGCAATTATAGCGGGCTTGTGTAGGACATCAGCGCTGTTCGAGGTGGTAGCTGGTGACGCGTTCCACCTCGTTCTTGCTGCCCAGGATCACGCTCACGCGCTCGTGCAGCTTGGTGGGGTGGATGTCGAGGATGCGCTGGCGACCGTTGGTGGCGGCGCCGCCTGCCTGCTCGATCAGCCAGGACATGGGGTTGGCCTCGTACATCAGGCGCAGCTTGCCCGGCTTCTCGGGTTCGCGCTTGTCCCAGGGGTACATGAAGATGCCGCCGCGGGTCATGATGCGGTGCACATCGGCCACCATGCTGGCGATCCAGCGCATGTTGAAGTCTTTGCCGCGCGGGCCTTCCTTGCCGGCCAGGCACTCGTCCACGTAGCGCTTCACCGGGGCGTCCCAGTGGCGCATGTTGCTCATGTTGATGGCGAATTCCTTGGTGTCGGCGGGGATCTTCACGTTCTCTTTGGTGAGCACGAAAGAGCCTTGCTCGCGGTCAAGCGTGAACATGGCCACGCCGTCGCCCACGGTGAGCACCAGGGTGGTTTGCGGGCCATACACGCAGTAGCCGGCGGCCACTTGCTGCATGCCGGGCTGCAGGAAGTCGTGCTCGCTCACGCCGGTGCCGCCTTCGGGCTTTTTCAGCACGCTGAAGATGGTGCCGATGCTCACGTTCACGTCGATGTTGGACGAGCCGTCCAGGGGATCGAACAGCAGCAGGTACTCGCCTTGCGGGTAGCGGTTGGGCACCACGTAGATGCCTTCCATTTCTTCGCTGGCCATGGCGGCGAGGTGGCCGCCCCATTCGTTGGCCTCGATCAGCACCTCGTTGGCGATGATGTCGAGCTGCTTCTGCACCTCGCCCTGCACGTTCTCGGTGTGGGCCACGCCCAGCACGCCGCCAAGGTCGCCTTTGTTGACGGCCTGGCTGATGCTTTTGCAGGCACGGGCCACCACTTCGAGCAGCAGGCGCAGTTGCGCGGGAATGAGGCCGTCGACGCGTTGTTGCTCGACGAGGTAGCGGGTGAGGCTGATGCGTTTTGCCATGAGAGGGTTTCCTTATTCGTCGGCCAGCGCGCGGGTGACGACCTCGCGCACGTCGTTGCTCAGATCGGTTTGGGCGGCCACGCGGGCGATGGCTTCGCGCGCGGCGCTGCGGTAGGGCTCGGCGAGCTTTTTCCAGCGGTCAAGCGCGCGGGCCAGGCGGGCGGCCACTTGCGGGTTGAAGCGGTCGATTTCCAGCACGCGCTCACGCCAGAACACGTAGCCCGCCGCGTCGGCGCGGTGGAAGGCACCGGGGTTGGCGTTGCAGTAGCTGAAGATCACGCTGCGCGCGCGGTTGGGGTTGCGCAACTGGAAGTCGGGGTGGGCCATGAGCTGGCGCACCAGGGGCAGCACGTTGCCGCCGTGGTCGGGGGCGGCGGCTTGCAGTGCGAACCACTTGTCGATCACCAGCGCCTCGTGCTGGAAGAGCGTGTGGAAGCGGTCCAGTGCCTCGCGGGCCAGCGCGTGGCCGCTCACCACCAGGGCCGACAGCGCGTTGAAGCGGTCGGTCATGTTGTGGGCATCCTTGAAGCGCTGGTAGGTCTTGCCGGGCCACACCGGGTCGTGGCGGGTGCGCGCGGCGATGCACAACATGCCCAGGGCCATGCCGGTGAGGGCGCGGCGGCCGGCGCTCACCGGGTCGGGCCGGTAGGCGCCGCTGTCGGCGTGGGCTTCAAAGGCCCACACCCAGTCGTCATGCAGGGCCTCGGCCAGTTGCGCGCGCATGGCCTCGCGCACGGCGTGGATGCGCTGCGGGTCCACCACCGGCAATTGCTCGGCCATGTAGGTTTCGCTGGGCAGGGTGAGCACCAGTTCCTTGAAGGCGGCGTCCAGCGTGTCGTGGCGCAGCACGGCGCGCAGGGCCTCGATGGCGGCGGCGTCCAGCGGCGCGGGGTTCACCGGGCCGCTGTCTTGAATGGCGGCCAGGGCACGGCGCAGCGTGAGGCGCTGGCCGGCTTCCCAGCGATTGAAGGGGTCGGTGTCGTGCGCCAGCAGGGACAGAAGCTGGGCATCGGTGTAATCGAAATCGAGCACCACCGGGGCCGAGAAGCCGCGCAGCAGCGAGGGCACCGGCTCGGCATCGATGTTCTCGAAGGTGAGGGTCTCGCTGGCCTCGGCCAGCACGTGGCGGGCCTGGGCCGGGTCAATCGCGATTTCGCGGCCTTGTGCGTCCAGCAGGCCCAGCGCCATGGGAATGACGAAGGGCTGTTTGGCGGGCTGGCCGGGCGTGGGTGCGCAGCTTTGGCTCAGGGTGAGGGTGTAGCGGCGCTGGGCGGCGTCGAAGTGGCCTTCGGCGCGCACGCGCGGCGTGCCGGCCTGGCTGTACCAGCGCTTGAACTGGGGCAGGCGGCGCGCCAGTTCGCTGTCGGGGTTGGCGTCGGCGATGGCCTGGGCGAAGTCGTCGCAGGTGACGGCCTGGCCGTCGTGGCGCTGGAAGTAGAGCGCCAGGCCCTTGGCGAAGCCGTCGCGGCCCACCAGGGTCTGCATCATGCGCACGACCTCGGCGCCTTTTTCGTAGACGGTGACGGTGTAGAAGTTGTTGATCTCGACGTAGCTGTCGGGCCGCACCGGGTGGGCCATGGGGCCGGCGTCTTCGGGGAACTGCGCGGTGCGCAGCACGCGCACGTCTTCGATGCGCTTGACCGCGCGCGCCGAGGGCTCGGCGCACAGGTCCATGCTGAACTCCTGGTCGCGGAAGACGGTGAGGCCTTCTTTGAGCGAGAGCTGGAACCAGTCGCGGCAAGTGACGCGATTGCCCGACCAGTTGTGGAAGTACTCGTGGCCCACCACCGATTCGATGTTGGCGAAATCGGTGTCGGTGGCCGTGGCGCTGTTGGCCAGCACGTACTTCGTGTTGAATATGTTCAGGCCTTTGTTCTCCATGGCGCCCATGTTGAAGTCGCTGGTGGCGACGATCATGAAGCGCTCCAGGTCGAGCGGCAGGCCGAAGCGGGCCTCGTCCCACACCACGCTGGCGATGAGCGAGTTCATGGCGTGTTCGGTCTTGTCCATGTCGCCGGGGCGCACATAGACCTGCAGCAGGTGTTCATTGCCGCTGCGCGAGACGATGCGCTGCTCGCGCGCCACCAGGTTGCCGGCTACCAGGGCGAACAGGTAGCTGGGTTTCTTGTGCGGATCGACCCACTTGGCGAAGTGGCGGCCCGCGTCCAGTTCGCCTTGCTCCACCAGGTTGCCGTTGGACAGCAGCACCGGGTAGCGGGCCTTGTCGGCGCGCAGCGTCACGGTGTAGCTGGCCATCACGTCGGGCCGGTCAAGGAAATAGGTGATGCGGCGAAAGCCCTCGGCCTCGCACTGCGTGAAGAAGGTGCCCTGGCTCACGTACAGGCCCATGAGCTGCGAGTTCTTCTCCGGCATGCAGGTGGTGAAGATCTCCAGGTCGAAGCCTTGCTCGCCCTCGGGCAGGTTGTCCAGCACCAACTGGCCGTCGTCCATCTTGAACGAGCAGCCGGCACCGTTGACCAGCACGCGGGCGAGGTTCAGGTCTTCGCCGTCAAGCCGCAGGGGCTGGGCGGGCACTTGCGCGTTGCGGCGCAGGTGCATCTTGTTGAGCACGCGGGTCTTGGCCGGGTCAAGGTCGAAGGTGAGTTCGACGGTGTCGATCCAGTAGGCCGGGGGCGCGTAGTCTTCGCGGCGAACCACCGTGGTGGGGCCTTCACGCAGTGAGCTCATGGGTCAGACCCCTTGTTTGAGAGAGGCTTCGATGAAGGGATCGAGATCGCCGTCCAGCACCTTCTGGGTGTTGGAGATCTCGACGTTGGTGCGCAGGTCTTTGATGCGGCTCTGGTCCAGCACGTACGAGCGGATCTGGTGGCCCCAGCCCACGTCGGTCTTGGTGTCTTCCAGCTTCTGCTGCTCTTCCATGCGCTTGCGCATTTCGTGGTCGTACAGGCGCGAACGCAGGCGCTGCCAGGCCAGGTCGCGGTTGCTGTGCTGGCTGCGGCTGTCCTGGCACTGCACCACGATGCCGGTGGGCATGTGCGTCAGGCGCACGGCCGAGTCGGTCTTGTTGATGTGCTGGCCACCGGCGCCGCTGGCGCGGTAGGTGTCCACGCGCACGTCGGCCGGGTTGATGTTGATCTCCACCGAGTCGTCGATCTCGGGGTAGACGAACACCGAGGCGAACGAGGTGTGGCGCCCGCCCGAGCTGTCAAACGGGCTCTTGCGCACCAGGCGGTGCACGCCGGTTTCGGTGCGCAGCAGGCCGAAGGCGTACTCGCCTTCGATCTTGATGGTGGCGCCCTTGATGCCGGCGGTGTCGCCGGCGGTTTCGTCTTCCACCGTGGTCTTGAAGCCCTTGCGTTCGGCGTACTTCAGGTACTGGCGCAGCAGCATGCTGGCCCAGTCGCAGGCCTCGGTGCCGCCCGCGCCGGCCTGGATGTCCAGGAAGCAGTTCAGCGGGTCGGCCGGGTTGTTGAACATGCGGCGGAATTCGAGCTTCTCGACGTCGGCGCGCAGGGCCGCAGCTTCGGTCTCGATGGTGATGAGGCCGGCCTCGTCGTCTTCGGCAGCCGACATCTCGTACAGCTCGGTGTTGTCGGCCAGCTCGCTGGTCAGGCGGTCAAGCACCAGCACCACGTCTTCGAGCGATTTTTTCTCTTTGCCCAGCTCTTGGGCGCGCTTGGGGTTGTCCCAGACGGTCGGGTCTTCGAGAGCGGACTCGACTTCCTTCAACTTCGATGCCTTGGCATCGTAGTCAAAGATACCTCCGAAGTTCGACCACGCGGGTGGTCAGGTCTTCAAGCTGGCTTCGGATGGCGTTGCTGCGTTCGGCTTCCATGTCGTTCTGTTCCTGGCGATTCACAAAACGCGGATTTTCTCATGCAAGCCCGCCAGCCGTGCCCCTTCGGGCCTCAGGCCTGAGCCAGAAAGTCTTCTATCAGCCGGGCCAGGGCCTCGGGTTGGTCGTGGTGCAGCATGTGCCCGGCGTCGCTCACCGTGGCGCGCTGCAGATGGGGCACGCGGTCCATGCGCTGGTGAAACTCCTCCAGCGTGTACTTGCCCTTCCACCATTGGCCCAGGCTGTCGTCGCTGGCCACCACCACCAGGCTGGGGGCTTCGATGCGCTGCAGCACCTCCAGCGTTTCGTCCACGCGGAACAAGATGGGATTGACCACCTTGTGGGCGGCGTCACCCCGGATGCGCCAGCGCCCGGTGCCATCGGGTTCGGCCCATTGGCGGGCCAGCCAGTCGGCCTTGTGCTCGTCCAGGCGCGGGTTGGTCTTGCGCAGGCGGCGCGAGACGCCCTGGGGGCTGTCGTAGTCTTTCAGGTCAGACTCGCCCCGGCGCAGCGCGGCGATTTCGTCCAGCCACTGGGCCAGCCGCCCCGGTGCCTGCGAGGCCCGGCTCTGCGGCATGCCGAAGCCTTCCAGGTTCACCAGTCGGCGCACGCGCTGTGGCCGCACCCCGGCGTACTGGGTGGCGATGTGGCCGCCCATGCTGTGGCCCACCAGGTCCACGGGCCGGGTGCCGGCCACGTGGTCGAGCAGGGCGTCCAGGTCGGCCAGGTAGTCAGGGAACCAGTAGCTGTCCATCGGCGGTCCCTCGGGGCGGGTCAGGCCGAAGCCGCGCCAGTCGGGGGCCACGATCCAGCGGTCTTCGCGCAAGGCGTCCACCACAAATTGCCAAGAGGCCGCCACGTCCATCCAGCCGTGCACCAGCACCAGGGGAGGGCGCGCTGGATCGGGTAAACCCCAGACGCGCAGGTGATAGTTCCACCCTCGCAGGCTCAGAAACTCGCTGCGGGATTCGCGTTTCACTTGGTACATTCAAATCATCATAAGGATGAGCCTGGAGACAATGATGGCGCGCAGTCAAGGCCGAGACACGCCCCTGGACCTTCACGAAAACCTGAGCCAGCACTTTCGCTGGCTCGTCCCCCCCAGCTTCAACATGGCCGAGGTCTGCTCACGCCGCTGGGCCGCCGATCCGGCTACCGCGCACGCCACGGCCATCATCGCCAGCGCCCCGGGCCAGCCCGAGCGCCACCACAGCTATGTCGAGTTGCAGGCCAGCGCCAACCGCCTGTCGCGCGCGCTGCGCGCCCTGGGGGTGCAACGAGGTGACCGCGTGGCCATCGTGCTGCCGCAGCGCTTCGAGACGGCAGTGGCCTACATGGCGGTCATGCAGCTCGGCGCGGTGGGCATGCCGCTGTCGCAGCTCTTCGGTCCCGAGGCCCTGCAGTTCCGCCTGCAAGACAGCGAAGCCGTGGTCGCCATTGCCGACGCCAGCACCCTGGGCGCCGTGCGCGGCGTGGTCGGCGAGTGCCCCGACCTGCGCCACCTGATCGCGGTGGACGACCCGGGCCTACCCGACGTGCTCGACTGGTCGCCTTTGCTCGCCGCCCAGGCGCCGACTTTCGAGCTGGTGCCCACCCGGGCCAACGACCCGGCCGTGCTCATCTACACCAGCGGCACCACCGGCAACCCCAAAGGCGCGCTCATTCCGCACCGCGCGCTCATTGGCAACCTCACCGGCTTCGTGTGCAGCCAGAACTGGTTCGGCTTTGACCCCTTCGACGCCTCGGTGCGCTCGCTGGCGGTGTTCTGGTCACCGGCGGACTGGGCCTGGACGGGTGGCCTCATGGACGCGCTGCTGCCCACGCTGTACTTCGGTCGCCCCATCGTGGCCTTCAATGGCCGCTTCTCGCCCCAGGCCGCGTTCGAACTGATGGAACGCCACGGCGTGACCCATACCTTTCTGTTTCCCACCGCGCTCAAGGCCATGATGAAGGCCTACCCCGAGCCGCGTCGCCACTTCCGCCTGGGCCTGCAGGCCATCATGAGCGCGGGCGAGGCGGTGGGCGACGCGGTGTTTGCTTACTGCCAGCAGCAACTCGGCGTGACGGTGAACGAAATGTTCGGGCAGACCGAGATCAACTACATCGTGGGCAACTGCGCTCGCCTGTACCCGGCCCGCCCGGGCAGCATGGGCAAGGGCTACCCCGGTCACCGTGTGTCGGTGATCGACGACGAAGGCCAGGAATGCCCGGTGGGTGTGCCCGGCGAGGTGGCGGTGCACCGGCTCGATCGGCATGGCGACCCCGACCCGGTGTTCTTTCTGGGCTACTGGAAAAACGAGCGCGCCACCCAGGCCAAGTACAGCGGTGACCCGGCCAATAGCTGGTGCCGCACGGGCGACCTGGCCGTGCGCGACGCCGACGGCTACCTCTGGTACCAGGGCCGGGCCGATGACGTGTTCAAGGCCGCGGGTTACCGCATCGGGCCCAGCGAGATCGAGAACTGCCTGGTCAAGCACCCGGCCGTGGCCAATGCCGCCGTGGTGCCCAAGCCCGACGCCGAGCGCGGCGCGGTGGTGAAGGCCTACGTGGTGCTGGCCGCTGGCCACGCGGGCGATGAGGGATTGGTGGCCTCGCTGCAGGCCCACGTGAAGGGCCAGTTGGCGCCTTACGAGTACCCCAAGGAAATCGAGTTCATCGACGCCCTGCCCATGACCACCACCGGCAAGGTGCAGCGCCGCGTGCTGCGCCTGCAGGAAGAAGAGCGTGCCCGCCAGCGCGCCTGAATCGCACCGCGCTGGCGAAAAAAAGCCCGGCCAAGGCCGGGCTTTTTCGTGGGGGTGGCGCGCTTACTTGGCCGCCGGCTCGGCCACGTAGATTTCCACGCGGCGGTTGGCGGCGCGCCCGGCGGGGGTGCTGTTGTCGGCGATGGGTTCGCGCGAGCCACGGCCATCGGTGGTGAAGCGAGCGGCCGACACGCCGCGCGCCACCAGGTAGTCGCGCGTGGCGTTGGCGCGGTCAACCGAGAGGGGGTTGTTGATGGCGTCGCTGCCAGTGTTGTCGGTGTGCCCAATGATGGTCACCTGCGTCACCGTGTTTTGCTGCAGCGTGCCGGCGAACTTGGTGAGCACGCCGCCCAGCGTGGGGCTGATGGTGGATCGGCCCGAGGCGAAACCCGCGTCGGCCGGTACGTCGAGCTTCAGGCGGTTGTCGGCGGTCTGGCTCACGCCAATGCCGGTGCCTTGCGTGGCCTGCTCCATGGCGGCCTTTTGTTCCTGCATCTTTTTCGACCAGATGTAGCCGCCCAGCGCGCCAGCGCCAGCGCCCAGCACAGCGCCTTGTGTGGCGCCCTTTGAGCCACCCGTGAGGCCGCCCAGCACCGCGCCCGCCACGGCGCCGATGCCTGCCCCCTTGGCGGTGTCGCTCTGGGTTTCGGTCATGTTCGCGCAGCCGCTCAAGACCATGGCGGCGGCTGCGGTGCACAGCGTGAGGCCGCGCAAGCCGCGGCAAATCCCTTGTTTCATGTTGTTCACTCCTCTGTGTGGGGAAGTTGATGCGGCCGCGACCCTTCGCACGGGCCGTCGCCACTAGACTTATACCCCTGCCAGCATGAAGTCTGGAAGACCCCGCTCAACTTTACAAACGCTTTCATGAAACACGTGACCCTGGGCGCGAGTGCGCTGAAGGTGCCGGCCATTTGCCTGGGCACCATGACCTTTGGCGAGCAGGTGGACGAGGCCACGGCCCACCGCATCCTGGACCGCTCAATCGAGCGGGGCGTGAACTTCCTGGACACGGCCGAGATGTACGCCGTGCCCGCCAAGGCCGAGACCTGCGGCGCCACCGAAACCATCATCGGCCGTTGGGTCGCCAGCCGCCCGGGCCTGCGCCAGAAAGTGGTGCTGGCCACCAAGGTGGCCGGCCCCTCGCGCGGCATGCCCTGGATTCGCGGCGACCAGGGCGGGCTTACCAAGACCGAGATCCTCAACGCCTGCGAGGGCAGCCTGCGCCGCCTGCAAACCGAGGTGATCGACCTCTACCAGATCCACTGGCCCGCGCGCAACGTGCCCGCCTTTGGCCAGCTCTATTTCGACCCCAGCAAAGACAAGGCCTGCGCGTCCATCCACGAGCAGCTTGAGGCCATGGCCGTGCTGGTGAAGGCCGGCAAGGTGCGCGCCATTGGCCTGAGCAATGAGTCGCCCTACGGCGTGCACGAGTTCGTGCGCCTGGCCGAGCAATATGGCCTGCCGCGCGTGGCCACGGTGCAGAACCCGTACTCGCTGGTGAACCGCTCACACGAGAACGGCCTGGACGAAACCTGCCACCGTCTGGGCGTGGGCCTGCTGGCCTATTCGCCGCTGGCTTTCGGCCTGCTCACCGGCAAGTACGACGACACCGGCCTGGTGGGGCAGCAGGGTCGCCTGGCCATTTACGAGAGCATGCGCAAGCAGCGCTGGGGCCGGCCCGAGGCGCTGGCGGTGGCGCGCCAGTACAACGCGCTGGCGCGCGAGCATGGCCTCACGCCCACACAACTGGCCTTGGCCTTCTGCTACCAGAACTGGCGCGTGGCCAGCACCATCATTGGCGTGACTACGCAAGCCCAGCTCGACGAGTGCCTGGACGCCTGGGACGTGACGCTCACGCCCGAGTTGCTGGCCGCCATTGACCGCCTGCGCTGGCAGCACCGCGACCCAGCCCAGTGAAAAGGATCAACCCTGCCGCGGTTCTGCATGTCGAAAAAAGTCCACGTCAGCGAAACTCCCGCCACCGACTGGCTCAAGGCGCACGGCGTGGCGTTCACCGAGCACCCGTATGAGTACCTGGAGCACGGCGGCGCGCAACACAGCGCGCAGGTGCTGGGCTTCGACCCGTTTGCCGTGGTCAAGACCCTGATCATGCAAGACGAGGCCGCCAAGCCCCTGGCCATCCTCATGCACGGCAACCGCACGGTTTCCACCAAGAACCTGGCGCGCCAGATCGGCGCCAAGTCGGTGGAGCCCTGCAAGCCCGAGGTGGCCAACCGCCACAGCGGCTACCTGGTGGGCGGCACCTCGCCCTTCGGGCTGAAGCGGGCCATGCCGGTGTACGTCGAGTCCACCGTGCTCGATTTGCCCAAGATCTGGATCAACGGCGGGCGTCGCGGCTTTCTGGTGGGCATCGACCCCGCCGTGCTCAGTGGCCCGCTGGGGGCCCGGCCGGTGCAGTGCGCGCTGGCAGAATAGGCGCCCTTAGAAAAACCCCCGAGGAGAGGCTGTTGCAGACCCTGACCCCCGTGCTGGCCACCGTGGCCGCCTACCTGATCGGATCGCTGTCGTTCGCCGTGCTGGTGAGCCGGCTCATGGGCCTGTCCGACCCGCGCACCTATGGCAGCAAGAACCCCGGCGCCACCAACGTGCTGCGCTCGGGCAACAAGAAGGCCGCGTTGGTCACCCTGCTGCTCGACGCCTTGAAAGGCTGGCTGCCCGTGGTGGCGGTGAAGGTGTGGGGCTCGGCCCATGGCCTGGGCGATGGCACGGTGGCCCTGGTGGGCCTGGCCGCTTTCCTGGGCCACCTGTACCCGGTGTTCTTTCGCTTCCAGGGGGGCAAGGGCGTGGCCACGGCGGCCGGCGTGATCTTCGCATTCAACCCCTGGCTGGGCCTGGCTTCGCTGCTCACCTGGGTGATCGTGGCCTTCTTTTTCCGCTACTCGTCGCTGGCCTCCATCGTCACGGCGGTGTTTGCCCCCGCCTTTTTCCTGCTGGGTGCCGACGTGGCCTGGGACGCCCCCGGCGTTCAGGTGTTGAGCCTGGCGGTGATGGGCGTGCTGCTGGTGTGGCGCCACGCCGAGAACATCAACCGCTTGATTGCTGGCAAAGAAAGCCGGCTGGGGAGCAAAAAGGCATGAGCCGAGACATTGGCCGCGTGGGCATGGCCGTCCGCTACAGCGAGGCGTCAATCTTCAATGGCGTGGTCTACCTCGCCGGCATGGTGCCCGAGCGCGGTGACACCGACATCCGTGGCCAGACCGAAGACGTGCTGGCCCAGGTGGAGCAGCGCCTGCTGGAGTGCGGCAGCGACAAGTCGCGCATTCTGCGTGCGCAGATTTACCTGACCGACATCCGCGAGATTGGCGCCATGAACGAGGTGTGGGACGCCTGGGTGGTGCCCGGCGCTGCGCCGCCCCGCGCCACGGTGCAGGCCCCGCTGGCCAACCCGGCCTACCGCATCGAGATCGTCGTGACCGCTGCGCAGGCCTGAGGCCGCACGGCGGTGCAGTGGCTCAGTAGCGCCGCTCCAACGTGAGCTGGTCGTTCTGCCGCTTCATCTGGAAGCGGCTCAAAAAGCTGTTGCCCAGCAGCACAAAGGGCATGGGCTGGGGCAGCACCACGGCGGGCACGCTGTACACGGTGGCCTCGCCCACGCGCACCGAATCGAGCCGCACGCCATAGCCCGTGACCGCGCCGTTGGCCGTGGTCACGCGCAGGCGCTGGCCGGCCTGGTAGTTCAGGCCGATGCGCTTGGCCTCGGCCTCGGCCATGACAACCTGGGTGGCGCCGGTGTCCACCAGAAACTGCACGCTGCGGCCATTGATCTGCCCAGTGGGCGTGAAATGCCCTTGGCCGTCGGCGGTGAGCACCACGCTGGCCGAGCCCTGCGTGGCCAGTGCCGCGCCCAGGCTCACGGGGGCATCGCCCACGCGCAAGGTCTGGCGCTGGCCCTTCACCTCGATCACGGCGCTGTCGCCGCTGGCGCTGAGCAGGCGCACATCGCCCACGCTCTGGCCCGGGCTCAGGAAACGCGGGGCGCCACCGTCGATCACCAGCAACGCGCGGTTGCCCGACAAACCGCTGAGCGCCACCTGCTGCGCCTGCGCACTTCCGCACAGGGCCAAGGCCAGTAGCAGCGCGGCGCGGGCGAGCATGGAGAGGCTCAGTCGCGGAAGTTGTTGAAAGACAGGGGCAGGTCTTTCATCTCGGCGCGGATGATGGCCATGGCGGCCTGCAGATCGTCGCGCTTGGCGCCGGAGACCCGCACCTTCTCTTCTTGCAGGGCGGCCTGCACCTTGAGCTTGCTTTCCTTGATGGCCTTCTGGATCTTCTTGCCGTCTTCGCTGGCAATGCCGTTGCGCACCTTGGCCACCTGCTTGACCTTGTCGCCGCCAATCTTCTCGACCTTGCCCATGTCGAGGAAGCGCACGTCCACGTTGCGCTTGGTCAGCTTGTTGCGCAGGATGTCCTCGACCTGCTGAAGCTGGAAATCGGCGTCACCGAACAAGGTGATCTCCTTGTCCTTGAGCTCGATGCCGGCGCTGGTGCCCTTGAAGTCAAAGCGGGTGCCGATTTCCTTGGCCGTGTTCTCCACGGCGTTTTTCACTTCCACAAGGTCGGCTTCGAGAACGGTGTCAAAAGAAGGCATGGCAGTCAGCTCAAAAGGGAAACAATGGGTTGGTAGAAGTCGATGATCTTTTGCTTGGCCGAGCCCATCACCCGGGTGCTCCAGATCAGCTTGCGGGCCTTGTTGTCTTGAATGACGTCGGCGTCGTTCAGGGCCAGCAGCTTCTCGGGCTTGATGTCCAGGCCGCACAAGGTGATGGCGGTCAGCCCTTCGCGGCGGGCGCGCACCCAGGGCAGCATGGCTTTGAAGCGCAGCCAGCCCTCGCGCGGGAACATGAACTCGTTGGGGAACTTCACCGCGAACGACTTGGGCAGGCGCTTCATGTGCGGCTGCGCGCTCCAGCTGATGAAGCGCTCGTCCGCGATCATGGGCGGGAAGCGGAAATCCGGGTGCTGGGCGTACACGGCCTTGAAGCGCTCGGCGATGAAGTGGTTGTGTTTCGGGTGGAACACCACGATCGACGAGTTGCCGCGGGCGTACTTGCGGCCGTCGGTGAGGCGAAAGATGAGCCGGCCCAGCGGGCCGAAAGGGATGATGGCGCTCTGGAAGATCAGCACCGTGCGCTCGTCGTCCATGAAAGACAGCGCCTCGTGCATGTCGCCCATGATGACCGTGTCCAGGTCGATGTAGACGGCCGGCAGGTCGTCCGGCAACACGCCCTTCTCGAACATGGCCAGCTTGGCGTGGCAGCCCGCCGTCTTGAACTGGGGCTGCAGCCAGTAGTCGGGAAACTGGCGCACCAGCACGCCGGGGCGCAACTCGGGGTGTTCGCGGTCGGTGATGAGCACGAAGCGCGGCGGCTGGGCCGTCTGGCGGGCCACTCGGTCCATCAGGTGGTTGATCAGCCCGACCGGGTACTTGGTGCCCCAGCACACCATGACGCATTGCCAGGTGGGCGCGGCAGATGGGGTGGTGGT
>Ga0255127_1000289_pt1 | contig 26778 bp, 6 predicted proteins | sample Law_Miss_RepB_8d_FD_188555 | JGI IMG/M metagenome (GOLD analysis project Ga0255127, IMG submission 188555) | Freshwater microbial communities from St. Lawrence River, New York, United States - Law_Miss_RepB_8d | ecosystem: Environmental > Aquatic > Freshwater > River | place: USA: New York...
AATTGCAGGCGCTCAATGCCCCGCAGCACATCGGTGCCGTCGGCCCCCTGCACCACCAGTTCAAGGCCGACCACTTGCACGCGGTATTGGGCGGCGAGGCCGGCGAACACGGCCACGTCCACGCCGGCGCCGCCATCCAGCGTGTCGTTGCCCAGGCCGCCAATGAGGGTGTCATCGCTGCGCATCCCCAGCAAGTGGTTGCCCAGTTCGTTGCCGGTGAGCCGGTCCAGACCATCGCCGGCCACGGCGTGCTCGATCCAGGTACCGGCGGCCACGGTGGTGAAAGTGCGCGCGTCCAGGGTGTTGCGCTGGCCAGGGCGCAAGTCCAGGGCCAGGTTGCCGTACATGGCCGCGGCGTTGAGCCAGTCCACCCCGCCGTTGGCGTCGATCAGCGTGGCCCGGGCGCCCTGCCCGGCCTGGGCCGTGGCGAGGAACACCTCATCGGTGTAGTGGTACACGTCGTCGGGGCTGATGTCGGCGCCATAGGCGGTGAGCGTCAGGCCCGATAGCAGTCCGGTGCCGCCGGCCACGGTGTCGCGCAACTCCACCGTCCAGACGCCGGCCGAGGTTTCGCAGCGGAAACCTTCCACGCCCAGCGTGTACTGCAAGCCAAACGCCGCCGCGCCTGCGCTGGCCGATGAGCCGTCGAACACCATGTACCCCGTGCCCAGTGGCGAGGTCAGCCACACCTCGACCTGGCGCAGGTCGTCGTGGGTGAGGGACACATTCAGTGCCACGTGCTCGATGGCGATGTTCTGCGCCATGTCCAGGCGGCACACCAGACTGCCCATGTCGGTGGTCTGCAGGTCCAGGCCCTGCGCACTGACCTGGGCCATGCGTTCATTGGCGCTGGTGGCCGCCACCGGGTACAGCAAGCTCCACACCTCGGCCATCCGCACCGCGTTGTACACGTTGAGCATGCCGTAGCCGTAGTCCTGGCTGTAGAACAGGCCGCCGCCGTTCCAGTCGTTGTCGCGGTTGGCCTGCCAGCCAAACGTGTCCGATGTGCTGGCCACACCGCCGTAAAGACTGCCGGCCCCCACCGAGGAATGCACCAGGATGCTTTGCACGTCGCGCCAGCCCAGTTGGCCGTTGGCCTGCAGCATCAGGGCAATCGCCCCGGTGGTGATGGGCGCCGATGCCGAGGTGCCACCGAAGCTGGCGGTGTAGTCGCCGTTGAGCAGGCCGTCGTAGCCCTGGCCAGCGCCGATCAGGTCGGTGGTGACCGAGCCCGCCGGGGCGCTGATCAGGATGTGCGCCCCATAGGCGGAATACGAGGCCGAGAAACCCGAGACATCGGTGGCCGCCACGCTGATGGTGTGGCGCGAGGCGTCCAGCGCATCGCCATTGCCGTCCACCCCGTGGTTGCCGGCCGACTTCACGGTGATGGTGCCAAGGCCGCCACGCCCCAGGCGGGCGGCCAGCTCAAACAGGGCCACGTCGTCCTGCATGGCGTAACTGGGGTAGGCGCCGTAGCTGTGGTTGGTGATGTCAAAGCGCGTGAGCGACGTGAGCGTGATCAGGTAACGCGCCCATTGCAGGTTGATGTCGTCCTGACCGCCAAAAATGCGCACCCCAGTGACCGAGGCATCAAAGGCCACGCCCACGCCCCCGCGGCTGTTGTTGTCGGCCACGATCAGGCCGCCCACAGCGGTGCCGTGCGCCGCCCCAGCAAGGGGCAGGCCGTCGTTGAGCTGGCCCTGCACCGTGATGTTCAACGCAGCGTAGTGGTTGGACACCAGGTCCCAGTGGTTGGCCTGCACGCCGTCGTCCCACAGGCCGATGCGCACGCCGGCGCCGGTGTACTGCGACCACACGCGCTCAATGCCCACGTTGTCAGCGCCCAGCAGCCCAAGCGAGCCTATCTGGGCCAGGTGCCACTGGCTGGCGTATAGCGGATCGGTGGGGCGCAGCGTGGTGATCACGTCATGGCCCTCACGTTTGCTTGCCGAGACTTTTGGTTCACGGTGCACCCTTGGTAGTTTTGGTGTTTTATATAATGAAACCAATATCAGAGTTATTTATGAGAATACTCTTCATTCACCAGAACTTCCCAGGGCAATTTCGTCACCTGGCCTTGGCGCTCAAGGCCGATGGGCACGACGTCCGGGCACTGGCGATGGGGGGTGCCGGGCTGCCCGCCATTCCCATGACGCGCCACCAGACGCAGACACCGCCCTCCGGCGGCAGTGGCGCGCCCTGGCTGAAAGAGTTCGAGAGCAAGGTGTTGCGCGGGGCGTCGGCGCTGGGTGCAATGGTGGCGCTGGACCAGAACGGCTGGCACCCCGATCTGGTGGTGGCCCACCCCTCGTGGGGCGAGGCCCTGTTCGTGAAAGACCTTTGGCCGCGCGCCAAGCTGCTGTGCTACCTGGAGTTTTTTTACGCCAGCGAGGGCCGCGACGTGGGGTTCGACCCTGAGTTCGGCCAGCCCGACCTGGGCGTGCGCAGCCAGTTGCGCCTGAAAAACGCGGTGCACCTGCTGGCCCTGGAGGCCATGGACCTTGGGCTGGCGCCCACCCAGTGGCAGCGCGCGAGCTTTCCGGGGTCTGCCCAGGCCAACATTGAGGTGGTGTTTGACGGCATCGACACCGCTCGCGTGCGGCCCAACGCCGCCGCCGAGGTGGTGCTGCGTTCGGCCAGCGGGCAGGAGCGCCGCCTGAAGGCCGGCGACGAGGTGCTCACCTTCGTCTCGCGCCAGCTTGAGCCTTACCGGGGCTACCACCAGTTCATGCGGGCGCTGCCAGCGGTGCTCAAGGCGCGGCCGCAGGCGGTGGCGGTGATCGTGGGCGGCTCCAAGGTGAGTTATGGGCCAGCCGCCCCCAACGGCCAAAGCTGGCGCGACATCTTTCTGCAAGAGGTGCAGCCACAGCTGGACATGGAGCGCGTGTTCTTTCTGGGGCAGGTGGAATACGAGCGCTATCTGCAACTGCTGCAGGTGAGCGCCTGCCACGTGTACCTCACCTACCCCTTCGTGCTCTCCTGGAGCTGCGTGGAGGCCTTGGCAGCCGGCTGCCTGGTGGTGGGCTCGCGCACGGCGCCAGTGCAAGAGTTCATCGAGCACCAAAAGAACGGCCTGCTGGTGGACTTCTTCCAGCCCGATGCGCTGGCCGCTCAGGTGGTCGAGGCGCTGTCCCACCCTGAGCGCCACGCGCCGCTTCGCCAGCGCGCCCGCGAGTGGGCCGTTGAGCGCCACGATCTTCGCCAGCACGCCCTGCCGGGGCAGCGCGCGGTGATCGAGCGCCTGATGGGTGGCATGGCCTGAACGTGCAGTGCGTCACGCAAGGTCCAATTCGTCATTTGACAGTCACAGTTATATGTGTCATTTTTGCGATAATGAAATCACAAACCTAACTAGACTAATGACATGAAAGAAGCCGACAACAAGGTGGTGACTCCCCTGACCCAAGCCATGCCGTCCCATGTGGACGCCAAGGGCAAGTCCAATGTGCGGCCCATCGTTCCCTTGGGCAGTCAGGACATCCACGTCGGCCCCCAGACTCGCCTGAGTGGTGGCTTCAACACCCTGGGCATGATGATCGTGGACGGCCGGGTAGACCAGGCCGATATCGACGCAGACCGCCTGGTGGTCAGCCACATTGGCGAACTGCGCGGCCGCGCCAACGTACACCGCGCCGAAATCAGCGGCGTGTTTGATGGGGAGTTGGTGGCCGGCGACGAAGTGATCGTTCGCCCCACCGCCCGCATCGCCGGCGTGGTGCGCTGCCAGCGGCTGGTGATCCACCGCGGTGCGCGCATCGAGTGCAGCTTCTCGTGTGACCCCGAAGAGACCGATGCCCCTGCCGCCAGCAACGACGCCAGCCAGCGCGGCCGTGTGGCCCCTGCTCGCAAGCTCACGCGCGACCGCCGCAGCTTCCTGGCGGGCGTGGCCACCGTGTTTGCGGTGTTTGGCGCCGTGGCCATGCTCAACACCCTGCGCACCATGCTCTTGAGCTGACGCCCGGGCGCGGCGGGCCTGCCCGCTGGCCGTGCCACCCAGGGGCGCCTTGCCATCAGCCTGTTCATCACACCCTGCTCCGCCACGGCGATGGACACCCCATTTCCCACGGACCTGCCGGCCACTTGAGCCGCACCGGCAGCCGTCCTCATTTCCCAAGAAGGCGCCATGAACGACAACAGCGACCAAAAAGGCAACATCATCATTGGCGACGGCGTCACCGTGAACGGATCGTTCACCGTGCCCGGCAAGGCCATGATCAATGGCTCTCTGCAGGGCGAGCTGGTGGCCGATGAAATGACCATCGGCCCGCAAGGCAAGGTGCAGGGCAAGGTGAAGGTTCGCAAGGCCGATGTGCACGGCGAATCGCACGAGAGCATCACCGCCTCCGAGTACCTCATCATCCGCAGCACCGGCCAGATCCACGGCGTGGCCAGCTACGGCAAGATCGAAATCGAGCGTGGTGGCCTGATCACCGGCTCGGTGTCGCCCAGCCCCGACAAGGCTTCCACCAAGCCCGCCCCCGACAAGGCCTCGATCCCGGTCCTCAACAACCGCGTTGAGGGTTGAGAGCCACCATGCGGTTGACGGCGGCGGTGGGACCTTGGAGCGCGTGGCCCGCACAGGCGGGCAGGTCGCTCTATGCGCTCTGGCATCGCGAGTTCCACGATGTGCGGATCATCGTGGAGCAACAGGGCGAGTTGCACTATTTCTCGATCAAACGCCAGTTCCAGCGGGCGGTGGTGCGCAGCCTCATGGTGGCCAGCCTGGCGGCCGTGGCCATCGTGACGGCGCTGAGTGCGCTGGCCGTGTACCTTCACTTGCAGAAGTCCCAACTGGAGCGTTCGCACCAGGAAATTTTCATGGCCTTGGTGGGCTCCACCGACGGTGCCGAGGGCATGGACCGTGATGCGGTGCAGGCCGAGATGCTCACCCTGGCCCAGACGATCCGCGAGCGCGACATGGAGATTCGCCGCTACGTGGACTCCGCCACCACCGATATCCAGGCCCAGAACGATTCGCTGCGTTCGCGGCTGGAGTCGTCTGGCCTGACGGAGAAAGCGATCAAGGTCATTCACAGCAGCACGCCAATGGGCGGCTTCGCGCCCAGCCGCGACCAGCAAATCGACCCGCTGCTGCGCAAGGAATTTGCCGAGCACAGCGCCGCCAACCGTGAGTTGCGCGATGTGCTGTCCGCCCTGCCCAGCCAGTTGCCGCTGCGCAACCACCAGCTCACCTCGTCGTTCGGCATCCGCAAGCACCCGGTGCATGGCGTGCCCCGGCTGCACGCGGGCATCGACCTGATTTCTGACCTCAGCGACAACGTGTTCCCGGCCAAGGCCGGCCGGGTGGTGCTGGCGCGCCCCTACAACGATTACGGCAACACGGTCATCGTCAGCCATGGGCGCGGCGTGGAAACGCTGTACGCCCACCTCGCCTCGATCAAGGTGCGCGAGGGCCAGGAGGTGGACCTGGACACGGTGCTGGGCCTGGTGGGCAACACCGGCACCTCCACCGGCAAACACCTGCATTTCGAAGTCTCGGTCGGTGGCTACCCGGTCGATCCGCTGAAGGTCATCAACACGGCGCAATATGTTCAACAAGCGAAAAACCAGTGACGGCGCCCTGTCGGGCGCCATTGAAGCCCCGGGCCTTCCCCAGCCGGGCACCGGCAACGAGGCCCCGGCATCACCCGCTCCGCAGCCCGAAGGCAAGCCCACGGCGGAATCGCGCCGCGCGCCCTCCATCGCCCCGCTGCAATCGTCAGACAAGCCAGCCATCATCAGCGAGGGCTTCTCGGTGGTGGGCGAACTGCGCTCGCCCCAGGGCGTGCTGCACGTCGAGGGCCGCGTGAACGGCACCCTGGCGGCACAGAGCATTCACATCAGCGGCACGGGCGAGGTCCAGGGCGAGGTGAGCTGCACCAGCCTGAGCATCAAGGGCAGCTTCACCGGCTCGGCCGTTTGCGATGAATTGGTGGTGGCCAGCTCGGCCGTCATCAACGGCAAGATCGGCTACCGCTTCCTCACCGTTGGTGCAGGCGCCAGCATCGACGGCGAGCTCACGCACATCAGCTGATGGCCCACAGGGCCTGACCCGCCGCGCAGGTCAGGCCTCTGGGTGCGCGGCATTGCACCGCGCCGCCCTCTTCCCCCGCCAGCCGCGACACGCGGCCCGGCGGCTCATGGCCTGCGCTGGCGTACCGCCCAGACGTGCTCATCAAAGGGCATGGCCGGCAGCCCGGCCACCGGTGCCAGCCACACCTGCGCCCAGCCTGGGCGGTCGTGGCGCACATACAGCCCACCCTCGTTTTCTTGCGTCAACCCGTGCTGGGTGCGAAACACCAGCCGCTGGCTGGGCGCGTAGTAGGTGCCCTTCTGGTCGGCAAAGCGCACCCGGTAGGGCGCCTTGGGCAACTCCAGCACCACCCCAGGGCGAATTTCGGTGTGGTGCTCAGACACCAGCTCCACCCAGGCACCCAAGGCTTGTTCGGGCGGGCGCGTGGGTGGCGCCTGCAAAGGCGCAGCGCAGCCCACGGCGCCCAGGGCCAGGCAAAGGGCGGCCAGGGCCGCCGCCGGCCGGGCCAGCCGCCCCAGGCCCACGGGCCTGGCCTTTGGGTGCGGTGCACCAGCTGAAAGTGAGGTGGTCATGGGTAAGGTCATTCAATATCCCGTGGGCACAAAGCGCGAACCGCTCAGGCCAGCAACGAGCTGGCTGCCCGAGGTACGGGGCAGCAGGTTGATGGTGGTGATGCGCAGCCCACCGGTGGTGGCCGCCACGCCACTGGCGGCGTCGCGCGCGGTGAGGGTGCCCACCTGCACATTGCCCGTGGCTGCCGTCGCGTTCACGCGGTTGCCGTCCAGGCTGGTGCCGATCAGGGCGTAGCCGGTGTTGGCGCCCGTGGTAAAGGCCGACTTGGCGCTCAGGCCAATGGTCCCCGAGGCCCGCAGCGCGCCGAACGACAGAGCGCCCCCCGTGCTGCTGGCCGTGAGGTTGCCGGCCGACACGGTGAGGTTGCCCAGGCTGCCATTGCCGCCAGCGGTCAGTACCTGGTTGCCCGTGGTGGTGCCGGTGGTGAGCGTGAGGCCCGTGCCTGCGTTCAGGGTGGCGCCGCCGGCCGTCACGCTGAACGAAGTCAGGGTCAGGCCCTGGCCGGTCGTGGCCTCGAAGCCGGTGCGCGTGGTCACCGTGCTGCCGGTGAAGGCACCGCCTGCCGCCACCACCCGCGCATTGCCCGTGGTGGCGGTGATCGCGCCGGTGGCAATGGGGCCTGCCGCAGTGGCCAGGTCCACCGTGAAGGGCGCGCCGGCCAGGCCAGTCACGCCGCGCGCGGTGATCGCGCCGCCCGTGATGGCGGTGCTGGCCGTGCTGCCATCGGGTCGCAGCGCCGTCATCAACACCCGGCCACCTGCGGTGGCGCTGGTGTAGGCGATGTTGCCGTGGTTGGCCGTGAGCTGCACGTCGCCCAGCGTGGCGCTCAGCGCGCCGGTGCTCAGGCTGGTGGCGCTGGTCAGGGCCATGGCTTGCGCGGTCACGCTGCCCGTGGTCAAGGCGCCCGCCGTGGTGTCCAGCAAGACCCGGCCCGAGGTGGCGGTCAGCGCCCCCAGCGAGACCTGGCCCTGCGCGGCGCTCACCCGGATCGCATCCACCGGGTCGGCCGCCGAGCTGGTGATCGCCCCACCCTGCACGCCGGTGGACGGCGTGGTGGCCGCCAGCAGCCCGGTGCTGCTGAGCGTGACGCCGCGCGCCGTGACGGTGGTGTAGCGCAGGCCACCGCCAGTGGCCGTGGCCTCCACCGCCCCGCTGGTGCTGGTGGCCGTGCCCAGCGACAGGTCGCCCTGTGCGTTGGCGGTGATGCCCGTCAGGCCATTGACGGTGGTGAGCTGCACCGCGCCAGCGGTGTTGGTCACGCTGGCCGTGCCAGCGCGCGAGAGCACCGAACCCGCCGTCAGCGTGCCACCGGTGGTGCGCAACGTGGCGTTGCCCTGGCTGGTGAGGCTGGTGAGGGCGATGCCCTGCCCCGCCACCACCGAGGCGGTGCCCGCGCTGCTGACCAGGGTGCCCACGCTGGCCCGGCCACCGGTGCTCAGGCCAATGGCACCCGAGGCCGTGCCACTGGTGAGCGTGAGGCCTGTGCCTGCGTTCAGGGTGGCGCCGCCGGCCGTCACGCTGAACGAGGTCAGCGTCAGGCCCAGGCCTGTGGTGGCCTCGAAGCCGGTGCGCGTGGCCACCGTGCTGCCGGTGAAGGCACCGCTGGTGGTACTGACCCGCGCGTTGCCCGTGGTGGCCGCGATGGCGCCGGTGGTGATGGGGCCGAACTCGGTGGCCAGGTCCACCGTGAAGGGCGCGCCGGCCAGGCCAGTCACGCCGCGCGCGGTGATCGCGCCGCCCGTGATGGCGGTGCTGGCCGTGCTGCCATCGGGTCGCAGCGCCGTCATCAACACCCGGCCACCTGCGGTGGCGCTGGTGTAGGCGATGTTGCCGTGGTTGGCCGTGAGCTGCACGTCGCCCAGCGTGGCGCTCAGCGCGCCGGTGCTCAGGCTGGTGGCGCTGGTCAGGGCCATGGCTTGCGCGGTCACGCTGCCCGTGGTCAAGGCGCCCGCCGTGGTGTCCAGCAAGACCCGGCCCGAGGTGGCGGTCAGCGCCCCCAGCGAGACCTGGCCCTGCGCGGCGCTCACCCGGATCGCATCCACCGGGTCGGCCGCCGAGCTGGTGATCGCCCCACCCTGCACGCCGGTGGACGGCGTGGTGGCCGCCAGCAGCCCGGTGCTGCTGAGCGTGACGCCGCGCGCCGTGACGGTGGTGTAGCGCAGGCCACCGCCAGTGGCCGTGGCCTCCACCGCCCCGCTGGTGCTGGTGGCCGTGCCCAGCGACAGGTCGCCCTGTGCGTTGGCGGTGATGCCCGTCAGGCCATTGACGGTGGTGAGCTGCACCGCGCCAGCGGTGTTGGTCACGCTGGCCGTGCCAGCGCGCGAGAGCACCGAACCCGCCGTCAGCGTGCCACCGGTGGTGCGCAACGTGGCGTTGCCCTGGCTGGTGAGGCTGGTGAGGGCGATGCCCTGCCCCGCCACCACCGAGGCGGTGCCCGCGCTGCTGACCAGGGTGCCCACGCTGGCCCGGCCACCGGTGGCGGTCACCGTCGCGGCGCCCGAGGCCGTGCCGCTGGTGAGTGAGGCGTTGGTGCCGGCGACGGCCGAGAGCGCACCTGCGCTGGCCGCGGCGGCACCAACGGTCAGGGCCTGAGCGGCCGTCAGGGTCACGCCGCCCGGTGCGCTGACGCTACTGAGCTGCACATTGCCTTGTTCGCTCTCCACCGAAGCGATGCCCGCCCGGGTGGTGGCGGTGTTGCCCGTCACCGTGCCGGTTGCCGACGCAGTGAGCCCGGTGGCCGCGCTCAGGCTGGTGAAGCCCAGGGTGCCGCCGGCCGTGGCGCTGGTGCTGCCGGCGCTGCTGGTGAGCGAGCCCACGGTGAGCGCGCCGCCGGCATTGGCCGAGGCAGCCGCGGTGGCGGTGCCGCTGGTGAGGGTGAGGTTGCGACCGCTGCTCACGGTGAGCGCACCGCCACGGGCGGTGGCGCTGGTCACGGTGGTGTCGGCGGTGGCGCCCTGCACGTCGATGCTCACCGCCCCGCCTGCGCTCACCGAGGACACGGAGGCGCCCAGCGTGCCGCTGGCGGTGCCGGTGCTGCCCAAGGTGGCGTTGCGCGTCGCGGTGGCGGAGGTGATGGCCAGGCGGCCGGCGGCCTGCACGGTGAGGTCGCGCGCCGCGCTGAGGTTGGCCATGGTCACGCCACCCTGGCTGCTGGAGACCGACACATCGCCGGTGCTGGAGGCCACCCGGGTGCCCACCAGGTTGCCCTGGGCGCTCACCTCGGCCGCCGTGACGGCGGACACCACCACGTCGCGCGCGTCGGTGGCGCCCTGCGCCAGCGACACACCGGCGGTTCGGCTGGTGGCCACGATCACGGGCACATTGGTCTCGATCGAGCGGGTGCGCGCGTTGGACGCGGCGTTCACATCGCCAATGCCGCCCTGGGCCGACAGCACCACGCCGCCGGTGGCGCTGCGCACGGTGAGGTCGGTGTCGGCGTCGCCGCCGTCGGTGATGGCGCCGCCGGTGGTGGAGACCACGATGGCACCCGAGCCCGCATTGGCCGAGCTGATGCCGGTGAGCGCGATGTTGCCGGTGGCGGTGAGCACCACGGTGCCTGCACCGCCGTTCACGGTGGCGCCTTCGGCCATGGTGATGGTGCTGCCCTGCAGCACCACGCTGCCCGTGCCGTTGCTCACGTCGGCGTCTTTGCCCAGGTTCAGCGCCTGGGTGCCAGCGGACAGCGACACGCCGGTGGCGGCACTCACCGGGCCCAGCAGTTCCAGCCCGCCCAGCGTGCCATTGAAGACCAGCTGGCCGCGCGTGGCCGTGGCCGAGCCCACGCGCAACACGCCGTCGACGGGGCGCACGTAGGCCGAGCCGCCGGCCTCCACCACGCGCACCTGGCCGTCGGCGGCGGTGGTTTTCACCGAGATGGGCGTGATGCCCTGGCCGATGTCCTGACCAGCGCGCAGCTCCACGTTCTGGCCTTCCACGGCCTGGGCCAGGGTGCCCTTGTCGTCGATGAGCGAGTAGCTCGAGCTCACGCCAGCGTCGCCACCGGCGCTCACCTGGCCAATGCGCAGCGAGGCCAGCGAGGCGTCCAGCCACACATCGCCACCGCCCACGGCCACGGTCTTGGTGATCTCTTTGTTGAACACGTCGACCGGCTTCTCGCTGCTGCCGATGGAACCTGTGGCCAGCAGGGTGACGCCGCGGCCCGCCGCGTTGACAGCGGCGGCGTCGCTGCTGTCGGTGATGTTGCCGCTGGCCACCACCACCACGGTGCGCGAGGCGTCCACGGCGGCCAGGCCAATGTCGTTGGCGCTGAGTGCCACGTCGCCGGCCAGGGCAGTGAACTTCGAGCCGGTCTCCATCACGATGTCGCCGGTGCCGGCGGCTTCGGCGTCGATGCGGCCGATCGCCGTGGCGGTGCCGCGCGCGCGCAGCGTGCCAGTGGGCGAGTACAGGTCGATGTTCTGGCCCGAGCTGAGGTTCTTCACCGTGAGCCCGGTCTCGGCGCCTTGCAGGAACATCGAATAGCCCGACGGCGTGGTGGCGTTCACCCCACCGGTGGAGCTCATCTTGAGCACCATCGGGTTGGCGGCGGTGCCCACGCTGCCGCCCAGGGCCACGAGCTCGGCTTCGCCGGCTTCGATCGAGCGGGTGCGGTCGTTGCCGCGCGCATCGATGATGGAGCCGGTGGCGGTGAGCGAGACCATGCCAGGCGAGTACAGGTCGGCGGCGCGAATGTCACCGGTCTGGCGAATCCAGATGCCGTCGTTGGCACGGGCCACCAGGGTGGCGGCCGAGGGCGTGCCTCCGCCGGTGAGGGTCATGGTGACGGGCTTGGCGGCGGTGCCGATGGAGCCCGAAGCGGCCTCCAGAATGGCCTTGTGGCCCTGAATGACCGAGGCGGTGCTGTTGGACGCGTTCAGGATGGAGCCGCTCACCTTGATGCGCACCTCGCCGGCACCCGTGACCTGCTCGAGGTTGGCGTTGCCACCCGTGGGGTAGGCGTCGGTGGTGTCGGCACCCAGGTAGATGAAGCCGTTGGACGACACGTTCAGGCGGTTGGACAACACGTTGAACGTGTCTTTCTTCACCACCGTGAGCTTCCAGGTGTCGCGGTCCAGCACCATGTCGTCGCTCTCGGCCGACATGATGGTGAGCTGGTCGTCCACCGTCAGGCCACCGGCCTTGAGCAGGTCGATGGTCACCGCGCCTTCGTCGCGACCGATCTTGCCGCCCGGGCGCAGCACCACGCGGTTGCCCACCACGTTGGGCTCCTCGATGCGGGTCTGCGTGTCGGTGGTCGACTTGGAGAAGATGGCCTTGGGCAGCGGGCTGCGCAGCTCGGCGTCGGTCCAGGTGGACAGCGCGTCCACCGTGGGCTTGCCAGCGGCCACGTTGGCGGCGTTCACCGCCTGGATGATCAGGTCGTCTCGCACCTGGTAGGTGGTGGTGCCGTAGAGCGCGTGCAGGTTGAGGAACTCGGCGGTGCGAGCGTCTTCCATGGCCTTGATCTGCGTGGCAGACAGGCCGCTGGCGCTCAGGTTGGTGCGCTCGGTGCTGGAGAACTCGAACTTGTAAGACGGGTCCACCGGGTCGGCGGTGTAGGACGTGACCGCCCCCGTGCTGGGGTTGATGGCCGTGGCGCTGGCGTTGCGCAGGCTCCAGTACTGGCGGTACTGCGAACGCGTGTTGCGCAGGGTCAGGTCCACGCTGTTCTGCGCGCCCGTGCCCTGCAAGGCGGCCGCGTTCCACAGGGCCAGCAGCTCTTGCTCGGTGCGGACGTCGCGCGACTCGTTGCGGTTGTTGTCGATCAGGTCGCCGGCGGTCTGGATGTACACATCGCCACCGCTGGAGGCCACCTGGTTCACCCACAGGTTGCCCGTGCCTTGCTTCAGCGCAATGCCACCCGAGGCGTGGGCGGTGATGCCGCCACCGGCCGAGTCTTCGGTCTGGATGTTCAGCGTCGATTTCACGCTGCCGTCGGCGTTGAAGGCGCCGATGCCACCGCGCGGGGCCGACAGTTCAATGCGGCTGCCCGAGACGTGCACCGCGTTGGGGTTGACGCCCACGATGTCCTGGTCGCCCAGCAGCCACACCTTGCCGGTGGTGGACACCTGGTTGATGCGCATGGCGCCGCCCAGGCTCTGGAAGGCCACGTTGCCGCTGTCGGATTGCGCGGTGAACGAGCCGGTGCCGGTGATCACGTTCACCGGTGCGCCCTCGGCGCCAATGCCCTTGGCGGCGTAGAAGCGCAGGTCGTCGCCCGTGATGGACGTGCCGCCGCTGAACTGCGTGATCGCACCGTTGGCCGAGTCAATGCTCACCAGGCCGCTGTCGTTCTTGATGGCGCCCGAGATGCCGATGTCGCCCAGGCTGGTGATGTCGATCAGGCCCGAGTTGTAGCCCACCAGTTCAATGGCGATGGGGTTGTCGGCGCGCACGCGCTGGGTGAACACATCGCGCTGGCCCACCTCGGTGCGGTAGTCCACGTAGTAGGTCTTCTTGAAACACAGGAAGCCGCACTTCTTCCACTTGCGGTAATAGATCTCCTTCTCGCCGCTGGTGGCGTAGGTCTGCATGTCCATCGAGAACTTCTGCGCCGGCGCGTTGGCGGTCGTCACGTAGATGCCCTCGGGCATGGCAGAAGACGTCTTGTTGATGACGTCGACGCTGTTCCAGGTGATGGTGCCCAGGTTGATGGCGCCCCACAGGGCCGACGACTTCTGGTACCAGTAGCGCTTCTCCTGCCCGTACTCGTAGCCAGCCGACCACACGTAGGTGCTGTTGGTCACCGGCGAGTAGCTGAAGGTGGCGCGAAGCTCGGGGCGCGACGCGTTGGGTGTGGTCAGCGTGGAATTGCTGGTGCGGATCACCGAGCCGCCGCGCCCGGCGGTGGTGGTGGCCTTGAACGCGCCGTTGGCGTCGCGCTGGTAACTGGTGACCTCATAGCCCACGATGTTGCCGCCGTTGTACACCGGGCGGCCCAGGTCGGTGATGCGCACCACGCCGGCATCACCGCCGGTGTCCAGGCCCAGCAGGTCCATGGCGTAGCCGGTCTGGTTGTCGATGTCGAAGCGGGCGTAGCCGTCCAGCGCGCGGATCACGCCGCCGCCAGTGTTGATGATGGAACCCACCACCTCCACCAGGCCGCCGGTGACGTTGGTGGCCGCCACCTTCAGGCGGTCGGTCTCGGCGTCGTAATAGACGATGGGCTCCAGGCGGCGGTTGGCCATCTCCGCGAGCAGCTCGTCGCGCCTGGTCTGGGTGATGGTGCCGTTGGCGAACTGCTTCTGGATCTCGGTCTCGTTGTCGGTGGGCCGACGGCCCGCCACCTGCACCAGCGACGAACGGCCCTGCGCCTGGTAGGTGCCGCGGTTGGCCGTCCACTGCTTTTCCCAGTCGCTGATGATGGTGTTCACCTTCGCATTGGTCAGCGTGACCTTGTAATCGGCCTGGCCCGACTGGATGGTGCCGTTCACGTTGAGGTAGCGCGCGCCCAGGAAAATGCCGCCAGTGGCGTAAATGCCACCCGAGCCGTTCTTCACGCAGTTCGAGTCGTAGCTCAAGGAACCGACCACGCCGGCACGCGCGGTACCGCAGCGCACCACCCCCATCGTGTCGAGCTTGGTCTGCTGGTCGTTGGTGTAGGCCACCGCGTACAGGTTCTCGGGCGAGCCCCCAATAGACTGGCTCACGCTGGGCGACGACAGCACGAAGTTCTTGCCCGCGTTGACCTGCACCTCCAGGCCATCGAGGCGGGGCACGTACAGCGGGTCTTCCTGCGTCACCGAAATGCTGCCCGCGGTGTTGGACAGGGTGATGGGCCCGAGCTTGTTGTACAGCAGGCCATTGACGCGGATCTCCGGCGCGCGCAGCTGGTCCTGGCGCAGGTCGATCTGGCTGCCATTGGACGCGGTGACCAGCACCGCGTCGGTCGATTGCGTGGTGGGCACGTAGCTGTTGATCACCTGCAGCTTGGGCAGCTGCTCGGTCGCGGCCCCCCCACGGGTGTCGATGCTGTCCACCGTGAAGGCCACACCGGTCTTGCTGTCGCGGTTGTAGGTGGCGATGTCAGAGCCATTGCTCTGGGTCAGGTAGACGCCGTTGTACTTGGCAAAGCCGCCCGAGCTGTCGACGATCAGGTCCTTCACCCGAATGTTCATCGGGCTCTGGTTCTCGATGCGGATCTCCGAGTCGGCGCGCGCCACGATGTTGGCGTTGCCGGTCACGTTGTTGCCGAACAGCTCCACGTTGCCGCTGCCCGCGCGCACGTTCTGCACCGTCAGGAAGGTGCCGGGTACGCTTTCCAGCGCCACCACCTGGGTCTGGCCCGTGTCGGGGTTCACCTCGCGGGTGGCAAAGCCCTCGCGCACCAGGGTTTCCAGGTAGAAGGCAATCTCGGCCTTCACGAAGGTTTCCACCTCGTTGTCGGTGTTGGGGTCGTTGTCGCCGTAGTTCTTGAGCTGGGCGTACAGCGTGTCCAGGTAGGCCACGCCGGTGGCGGCCAGGTCTTCCGTGGTGATGGTGTAGCGGATGTTGCCCAGCGCCTGAGTGGTGTCGAGCTGGCCGTTGGGCTTGATCACGATGACCTGCTTGTTGCCGTAGCCCGCCTCGAACTCACCGCTGAGGTAGGTGTTGGCGTTGAGCGTCTTCTTGGTGCTGCCGTATTCGCTGCTGATGCCCATCAACTGGCCAACGTCGCGCGTCCAGTCAGAGACCTTGCCCTTGCCCTCCACCACGTAGGTGCCTTCAATGCCACCCAGCTGGATGGTGCTGCCCGAGCGCACCGCGTCGCCCAGCACGGTCACGTTGTTGTTCAGCGCGAGCTGCGCGTCCGCATCGGGGTTGATCGACACCGGCACCGCCGCGTGGTTGAACAGGTCGGCCCGCGCGGTCACGAAGCTCTTGTTGCGCCAGTAGTCGCGGTCCTGGCCAGCCAGCAGCGACACCGCGCCCTCGGCCACCAGCACGGAATCTGTGCCCACGGTCACCAGGTTGTTCACCGTGGCGTGGGCCAGGGCATCGCCCTGGGCACCGGCCGCCGCGCCGTAGGTTTTGGTGATGGTATTGGCCTCGATGTCCACGTAAGACATCGCGTTCACGTACACCTCGCCCGCCACCTGGATGTCGTTGCGCGCGCCCACCTTGGCGTTGGCGTTGGCGGTGGAGCGGATCTCGGTGTCCACCAGGGCAATCGGGATCGCGCCGCCCACGTCCAGGCGGCCCACCGAGGAGCCGCGCAACTGGTTGTAGGCCCGCAGCTCCAGCAGGCCGGTGGTGCTGCCGCCCAGCACCAGGGTCACGTCGTCGCCCAGCTCGGCCGTGGCCGTGCCGTTGATCACGGTGCTGGCGTCGGCGCCCGCACCCGAAATCACGCCACCGCCACCGCCGCGCGCGCTCTCGGCCGTCAGGTCGCGGCGCTCCACGTCGTTGGTGGCCAGCAGGCGCAACTGCGCGCCGGTGAGCTTGGCGTTGTTGCTGAGCTTGGCCAGGGTCGAGCCGGTGAGGCTGGCGCTGGTCACCGCACCCGAGCCGCCAAAGGCCGAAGCGTTGGCGGTTTCGGTCTGGCTGTCGTAGCGCACCTTGCGGTCGGCGCTGATGGTGGTGGCGCCCGCCACGCTCAGGCCCGCAGCGGCCGTGCCGGCCACCGCGCTCACGTCCTGCTGGTGGGTCACCGTGGCCTCGGCGCCCGCGCCGGCCACCACGCCACCTGTGCCGGCCACGGCGTCGGCGTCCACCACCTCGTCGCCACGGGCACTCACCGTCAGGTTGCCCGCCACGCGGCCGCCCAGTGCGGTGATCTGGTTGGTCACGGTGGACGTGCTCTGGGTGGTGGCCACGGCCACACCGGCGCCCACGAAGCCCACGCCCACGCCGGTGGAAGCGGCGCTGGCGGTCATGGCGTCGTTGGCCGAAATGCCCACGTCCCCGGTGGCCGCCAGGGTCACGCTGCCCAGGCTCACCATGGCAAGACCCTCATTGGTGGCGCTGGCCCCCGCGCCCTGCAGGCCCAGCAACAGGCCGCCGCCGCCTGCGGTGGCATCGGCCGTGACCGAGCCGTTGCCGCTGCCCAGCACCGCGCTGACCAGCAAGTCATCGCCGCTCAGGCTCACCGGCCCGGCGGCCAGCACCTTCACCTCGGTCTGCACCTCGGACAGCGCCACCGACACGCCCACGGCCGCACCGGCCGCCACCGACACCCCAAAGGCTTCGGTCTGGGCAGACGGGTTGGACTTGGCCAGCAAATTCAGGCTGCCGCTGCCCGCGTCCACCGCAGTGCCGCTGGCCAGGTTCAGGGTCACGGTGCCGGCGTCGGTGGCCGTGGCCGCCGCGCCCGATCCCGCCACCACCCCGGCCACACCGCCACGGGCCTTGGCCACGGTGCTGGCGTCGCGCTCGGCCGTGGCGCTGAAGCCTTGGCCGCCGAGCGTGCCGCCCAGCGAGGTGGTCACGCTGCCGGTCTGCTCGGCGGTGGCCACCACCGCGCCCACCGCCAGCGCACCCACCGAGGCGCCGTAGGCCTCGCTGAGCAAGGTGGTCTGGTCCAGGGCGCGCACATTCACCGCGCCCCCAGCCTGCAGGCCGCCAGACAGCGAGGCGCTGCTGGCCGTGGCGTTGGTCGCCACCGACACGGCAGCCCCCACGCCCACAAAGCCGCCCGAGCCGGCAATGGCCCGGCTCTCGATGGCCGGCTTGCCGCTGGTGGGCGTGCGCATGCCCGATTCGATGGACACGCCATCGGCCACGATCAGGTCGCTGGAAGACACGGCCGCGTTGTTCGCGCCGCCCAGCAGCGTCACCGCCACGCCCGCGCTCACACCTGCCGCGCCGCCCACGCCCACGGCACCGGCGTTGTTGTCCACCGCCGTGCGGTCCAGGCTGCGCACCGCCAGCGAGCCCGCCACGATGGCGGGTGACGAAACGGTGGCCGAGGTGCGGTGCCCACCCGTGGCGCCGGTGAAGGCGGCCTGGGTGTCGTAGCGCCCGCCGCTGTTGAGCGAACTTGTCTCGGCCGCGCTCAAGCCGCTGCCGGTGCCCTGGGCGCGGTCGGCCTTGGTGGCCCCGCTCACCTGGCTCAGGGTGCCGCCATTGCCATTGAGTTCGGTGCTGGCGTTGCTGTCGGGGGCGCTGCCAAACAGCAGCACGCCCACCGCCCCGCTCACGCCCACGTTGCCGCCACCGCCGGCGGTGGCGGTGATCATGTCGATGTCGGCCGAGCGCTCGGCCGCCACTGTCAAGGCGCCAGACACGCGCACGCTGGTGGCGCTCACCTTCGCGTCCACCGTGCTCTTGCCCACGACCACGTTGGCCGAGGTGCCCACGCCATTGAGCCCACCCACGCCCACCTGGCCGGCGTTGTGGTTCAGGGTCACGGTTTCATCGGCCGTGACCGACAGCGACCCCGCGCCCGATTCCTTCTGGAAGGTCACGCGGGCGGTCTGGGCCGCCGTGGTGCCCGGCACCGACACCACCGCCGTGAGCAGGCCGTCGCCCAGCGAGCTCACGTCGGCGGTGTACGAGCCGTCTGAGTTCAGCACCGCCGTCACCTGGCGCGTGCCGTCGGAGACGATCACGCTGGCGGCGTTGTTGGCCGTGGGGCCGGTGTCTGCCTTGAGCACGAACACCACCGCGTCCTGGTTGCGCGCGTCCACCTTGGAGAAGCTGGAGAGCGTGCCAATGCGCGTCTGCGCCGCCGGCAGGCTGGCCGCCACCGGGGCCGTGTCCGAGGCATTGATGCCGGTGGACTTGCTCAGCGTGGTGGTGGCCACCTTGTTCACGCCGCCCTCTGCGATGACCACCTGGGCCATCAGCACACCGTCGTTCAGCGTGGAGGCGTTGGCCAGGTAGCTGCCATCGGACTGGCGCACCGCGGTCACGGTGTTTTCGCCATCGGTCAGGGTGACCACGGCGGTGGTCGAACTGACTTGCCCGTTGAGGTCGCTCAGCACCAGGCGCACCGCCGACTGGTCGGTGCTGTCCACCAGGTCGTAGGGCGAGGCCAGGTTGAGGGTGAAGGGTGCGTCGCCCGCCGAGGCCACCACGCCGGTGGCCAGCGTGCGCCGGCCAATGGTGCTGGTGCCGGTGACAGCGGCCTCGGTGGCGCCTTCCATCACGCTCACCGAAGCGCCCACGGCCACCCCGGTGGAGCCGCCCACGGCGGCCGAGGAACTGGCCGAGAGCGAGGTGGTGCGGTTGTCCGCGTCCACCACCACCGCGCCATCGGCGCGCACGGTCGAGTTGTTGACCAGCGCCCGCACGGTGGAGCCCGAGACGTTCACCGTGAAGCTCAGGCCAACGCCTGAGCCCAGCAGCGCCCCGCCCCGGCTGGCCGAGCCGGCCACCAGGTTGGAGGCGTTGGTGCCATCGGCCACCACCGACACGCTGTTGGCCCGAACGGCCGAGTTGTCCACCTGCGCCAGCGTCAGGCCCTTGAGCAGCACCACGTCGCCACTGCCGGCCACGCCGTACAGCTCGCCACCGGCTGCGCCAGCGGCAATCTGCGCCACCGCGTTGGTGGAAACGGCCTTCACCGAGGCCGCGTCCTGCGCGTACACCCGGGCGCCGTCGACCACCTCGGCCTTGGTGCTGCGCTCCACGATCTCGGTGCCCATGGCACCCGACACCCCCGTGCCGCCAATGGCCAGCGCCGTGGCGGAGCTGGCGATCATGGCGTGGTTGGCGGCCATCACGTCGGTCGCCTGCTCGGCCCCGGCGCTGGTCGTCCAGTCGTTCACAAAGCGCGCGCTGTCGATGTAGGCGCGCGTGGTGCCGCCAATCTTGTCCACGTTGATGGACGCGCCGGCCGCCCCTGCGGCACCACCGCCGGCCACTGCCGTCAGCGCGCCGATCTGCTGGATGGCGGTGGCCTGCACCGCCAGGCCCTTGACGGTGCGCGTGTCAAACTGGGCGTCGCCCAGCACCGAGTCGGACAACTCGGTGATGCTCATGAGGTTGGGCGCGCTGTCCAGCGTGGCGTCGCGCACCGTGAGGCCACTGCCCTTGCCCAAGGCATTGACGTGGCTGTCCGCGCCCATGATGCCCGCGGTGGTGGAGCTGGTGACGATGTTGGTCACCACGCCGCCGGCCGCGCCCACCCCCAGCGCGCCCAGGCTCACCGCACCGGCCAGTGAGCGAATGCGGTCGCGGCTGTTGGCCGTCACGGCCACCGAGTCGTTGGCGATCACATTGGTGACGTAGTTGTCGCCGCCCATCGTGGCGTGGGTCTGCGACTCGATCACGCTCACTGCCACCGAGCCCTGCACGCCAGCCACGGCCGATGCGCTCATGCCCACGGCCACGGTGTTGATCTGGTTGTCGCTCTCGGCCGTGAGCAGCACGTCATCGGCGGTGAGCGTGCCGTAACCCTGGCCCAGGAAGAAATTGGCCAGCGTGATGCCGACCATATCGGCCGTGGTGCGAGAGCCGATGCGGTTCACCGCCAGGGCTGCGCCCACCGCGGCGCCCAAGGCACCCGACACGTTGCCAGCCATGGAATCGATCTCGGCCGCTTGGCGGGCGCTCACCGTCACGGTGCCGCCCCCCAGCAGGCTGGTGGCGTCCCACAAGGCGCTGATCTCGTCTTCCAGCACGTTGGTGGCATTGGAGCCGTTGATGGCCGCCGTACCACTGGCGCCAGCCGCCACACCCACCGACTCGATGGTCGAGGTGGAATAAGCGTTCACCTGGGCACCGCCGCTGCTGCGCAACAGGCTGTCCAGTACCTCGGCCCGCACCACCTTGCTGCTGTCAGCGTCGTCGGCGGTGCGACCCAGGAAGTTCAGCGCCAGGGCCGCGCCACCGCTGGCGGTGCCGCCCCCCGTGACCGTGCCCGCGAACGATTGGATGGTAGACAGGTCACGCGCCTGCACCAGCACCGAGGCCGCGTTCACCGCCAACTCCACGCCGTCCACCTGCGCCAGCACGGTGGAGGTGATGGCGTTGGTGGTGTTGGAGCCCGCCAGGGCCGCCGAACCACCGCCCGCCAGGCCAGCGGCCACCGACTGGATGGCCCCTGACGAGGTGGCCTGCACCGCCACTGCGCCGGTGGCGCGCAGCGTGCTGTCGGCCAGCTTGGCCGTCACGTCCCCGCCAATCTCGTTCACCGCCACCGCCACGCCGGCCGCGGCCGTCCCCGAGCCGCTGATGGTGCCGGCCAGCGAGAAGATGTCGGCGTCGTTGTCGGCGGTGACGCCAAAGGCCGCGCCGTTGGCGCTCTGCGTGAGGTTCAGCGCCTGCGCCTTCACGCTGGCGTTGACCTCGTTGGTGGTGAAGCTGCCGTTCACCGACGCGCCCCCCGCGGCCGCCCCCGAGGCGGCCACCGACCGGATCTCGCCGCGCAGGTCGGCGTCCACCGACACCGCCGTGCCGGTGCTGCCCAGCGTGATGCCCGACAGCGTGGCGTGCGCCAGGCTGCCCACCTGGTTCACCGCAATGGCTGCGCCAAAGGCCGCCGCCCCAGCGCCCGACACATTGCCGGCCAGGGTGCGCACGGTGGCCGCGTCGTCTGCCTGCACCGTCAGCGACGTGGCGCTCCCATTCAATGAGCCCCCCGTCCAGGTCGCCGCGATCTCGTCTTCCAGCAGGTTGGTGGTGTTCGAGCCGGTCACGGCCGCCGAACCGCCGCCGCCCACGGCCAGCGCCATCGACTCGATGGTCGAGGTCGACAGCGCCTTGACCTGCACCGCGCCGCTGGTGTTGAGCGAGCTGTTGAGCACTTCGGCCTTCACCACCTTGCTGCTGTCGGCGTTGTCGCCCGTGCGGCCCAGGAAGTTCAGCGCAAAGGCCGCGCCACCGGAAGCCGTGCCGCCACCCGTCACCGTGCCGGCGAGCGACTGGATGGTGGAGCTGTCCAGCGCCTGCACCCGCAGCGACGACGAGGCCGCCGACTGCGTGACAGCGCTCATCTGCGCCAGCACGGTGGAGGTGATGGCGTTGGTCGTGTTCGAGCCGGCCAGGGCCGCCGTGCCACCGCCGGCCACACCGGCGGCCACCGACTTCACCAGACCCGAAGACGTGGCGTCCACCGTCACCGCGCCCGTGGCGCGCAAGGTGCTGTCGGCCACCTTGGCCGTCACGTCGCCGCCCATTTCGTTCACCGACACGGCCACGCCGGCCGCTGCGGTGCCGCCACCGCTGACGGTGCCGGCCACCGAGAGGATGTCGGCGTCGTTGTCGGCGCTCACCGCGAAAGCCCCACCGTTGGTGCTCTGGGTGACGTTCAGGGCCTGGGCCTTGACGCTGGCGGTGAGTTCGTTGGTGGTGAAGCTGCCCGTGGCGGCCCCCGTGCCGCCGGCGCCGCCCGAGGCGGCCACCGACTCGATCTCGCCGCGCAGGTCGGCGTCCACCGTCACGGCGGTGCCCGTGCTGGCCAGCGTCATGCCCGAGAGGTTGGCCTTCACCACGCTGCCCACCTGGTTGACCGCAATCGCCGCGCCAAAAGCCGCCGTGCCACCGGCCGACACATTGCCCGCCAGCGAGCTGACCGAGGCCAGGTCATCGGCCTTCACCAGCAGCGAGGTGGCGCTGCCATTGAGCGAGCCGCCCGACCAGCTGGCCGTGATCTCGTCTTCCAGCAAGTTGGTGGTGCTCGAACCCGAGCCCGCCGTGGTGCCGCTGCCGCCCACGCCCAGGGCGATGGACTCGATCACCGAGGTGGACAGGCCCTTGACCTGCACCGCCCCGCTGGAGCGCAGCGAGCTGTTGATCACCTCGGCCTTCACCACCTTGCTGCTGTCTTCGTCCAGCGCGGTGCGGCCCAGGAAGTTCAGCGCAAAGGCCGCGCCACCGCCGGCCGACGAGCCCACGCCAACCGAGCCCGCGAAGGACTGGATGGTGGAGCTGTCCAGCGCCTGCACCCGCACCGAGGCCGAGGCCGCCGTCTGCGTCACCCGGGTCATCTGCGCCAGCACGGTGGAGGTGACGGCGTTGGTGGTGTTCGAGGCCGAAACGCCCGCCGTGCCGCCGCCGGCCATGCCCGCTGCGGCCGCCTTGCTGGTGCCCGAGGAGATGGCGTCCACCACCACCGCGCCCGAGCCGGCCAGGGTGCTGTCGGTCACGGTGGACGACACTTCCCCGCCAATCGAGTTGGTGGCAATCGCCACGCCCACGGCCGTCTCGCCGGCACCGCTGACGCTGCCGGCCAGAGAAGAAATGTCGGCGTCGTTGGTGGCGCGCACCGTCACGGTGCCGCTGTTGGCCGTCTGGTGGGCCTGCAGCATTTGCGCCTGCACCTCCGCCTCGATGGTGTTGGTGGTGACGCTGCCGTTGGCGGCCACCGTGCCCGCGCCGCTGCCCGACACCGCCACCGAGCCGATGGCGCTGGTGAGCGAGGCGTCCACCTCCACGCTGGCCGGGGCCAGCAGCTGAATGTCTTGCAAAGACGCGCGCACGCGGTGGCGCGCATTGCCCTCGCCCATGCGGTTGACGGCCAGCGCGCCGCCGATGGCGCCCGTGCCCGCGCCCGAGACGGCGCCGGCAAAGGATTCGATCTTGCCCGTGCCGCTGGCCAGCACCTTCACGCTGCTGGCCGTGCCGCGCAGGCTGTTCTGGCCGCCCGTGTCGCTGGTGCTGTCGTACAGCGCATAGATGTCGGCGTTGAGCGTGTTCACGCTGAACGAGCCAGCGCCGGCATAGGTCTGGCCACCGGCCAGCGTGGCCGAGATGGTCTTGATCGAGCCCTCGGCATTGGCCTGCACCGTGACCGCGTTGGACACGACCAGGTTGCTGCCGGTGATCTGGGCCGAGCGCACCGTGTTGATGGTGTTCACGCCAAAGGCCAGGGCACCCGAATAGCCCTTGGAGGCCGACAGGCCACCCGCCAGCGACTGGATGCTGGCGGTGCGGCCCGCGCCGGCCTCGCCGGCGCGCACCGTCACCGTGCCGGCGGTGACCAGCGAGTTGTCGATGATGGCCGAGGTGTTGTCGCCCAGCTCGTTGGCCGTGACGGTGCCGGCAAAGCCGACGTTGCCGTCGGCCGCCACGCCCGCGGCGGCCACCGACTGCGTGTTGCTGGTGTTGTTGGCCTGCAGCCGCACCGTGCCGGTGCCCACGTCGACGGTGGCGGACTCGATGCTGGCCGTGTTGCCGGCCGCGCGGGTGCCCAGGGTGCTGCCGTTCGATTCGTAGGTGCGCGTGCCCGTCTGGGTGACGGCCACGGCCGCCCCGCCAGCTTTGCCATTGCCGCCGCCCACGGCGAAGCTCAGGTTGCCCGCCAGGGCGAAGCTGTTGCCCTTCGTGTCGGACTGCAGGGCCAGACCGGCGGCCTTCACCTTGCCGCCGGTCACCTGGGCCTGCGTGCGCTGGCCGATCAGGTTCACCGAGGCCGAGCCCATGCCCGAGAACTTGCCCTTGGTGGCGCCCACGCCGGCCGACACACCCACGATGTCGGCGCGGCTGAGCGCCGTCGCGCTCACCTGGCCGGTGGCCGTGATGTCGGCGTTCAACTCGGCGTCGTAGGTGGTCTGAATGTCGTTGTGCACATAAGACAGGCCGGCACTGGTGGCGCTGTTGCCCAGCGTCACGCTCAGCGTGCCGGCCACGCCCACGATGCTCTCGCCACCCACCGCGTTCTTGAACTCGCTGGTGTAGCCGTTGCTGGTGGAGGCCATCTCGTAGTCGGTGACCGCCGAGGCGCGCGTCGCGCCCGCTGCCAGGGCATCGAGCGTGGCCTGGGTGGGGGCACCGCCGGCCTGCAGCGCCAGATCGCCCGTGAGGTTCACCGTGGTGCCACCCCGCACACCGGCCGTGAGCGTGTTGCCGATGTGGTTGTAGACAAAAGAGCCCATGAGCTGGCCCTTGGACGAGGCATCGGTCTGCACGCCGCCCACCGCCGCCACGCCCACCACCTTTTGCGCCGACAGGGCCAGCACGGCCAGGTCATGCGCCTGCTGGACGGAGCCGTCGTACACCAGGGCCTGGGTGGTGCCCTTGGCGTTGACCACCGAAATGGCCGCGCCCACGCCGGCCGCGCCCTTGCCGTTGGAGACCGACAGCGCGCCGCCGCCGGCGCCCATCACGCTGCGGTCGTAAGCCACCACCTGCACGCCCATGGCCGTGGGGGTGGCCACGTCGCCGGTGACGTCGGTGTTCTCCAGCAAGGCGCGGGTGTCGTCGGTGCTGGTGGTGACCGAGGCCGAGCCCGCCACCGACCAGTTGCTGGTGCTGCCCTTGGAGAGGCTGGCCGAAATGCCCGTGGCGACCGACGTGCGCTCACCCGACTTGATCGCCTGCACCACCAGGCTGCCCGACTGGTCGGCCAGGTCTTTCAGGGTGCTGTTGACGATGCGCGCGCGGGTGTCGTCGTCCGACTTCTGGATGGCGATCGCGCCGCCAATGGCCGCCGAGAAAGTGGTGGAGGTGTTCTTGGCCACGGACAGTGCCCCACCGCCGGCCACGCTCACCTGCGTGAGGTCGGAGAGGGCGCGCACGGCCACGGTGCTGGTGCCCGTGCCGATGCCGGTGACCATGGCGCCGTCCACCAGGGCGGTGGTGTCCAGGTCGCTGAAGTTGGTGACGATGGCCCCTGCCCCGGAAATGGCCATGCTCGGCGGCTTGTCGGCCGCGGGCTGATCGGCAGCGGCCTGGTCGGTGCCCTCGCCCTTGGCCGGTGCGGCGGCCTCGTCCACCGGCTTGGTGGTGGCGGCATCGCCGTCGAGCTGCTTTTGCTCGTCTTCCGACTTGGCGGCCACCTTCTCGGCCAGCTTGTCGCCGGTGCTCGGGGTCTCGGTGGTCGTGGTGTCGGTTGCGGGGGCCGGCGCTGGCGCTGGCGCTGGCGACGGAGCCGGTGCGGGGGCCGGCGCTGCCGGGGTGTCGCCCGGGTCGGGCTCGGCCGGCGGCGGTTCCTTGCCCGCCAGTGCGCCGGCCACGCCCACGGCCAGCAACATGCCCTCGGTGCGTGACTTCACGCCCAAGGCCCCGGTGCGCACATAGCCCTGCGCGCCTTCTGCGGTCTGGGCACCGCCACCGTCGGTGTCGTTGTCGCCCACGTAAGCGCGGGTGTCGCCGCTCACCTCGTTGATGGCCAGGCCAATGCCCACGCCAGAGCTCTCGCTTTGCGTCACCGCGCCGGTGACGGCCACCACGCCCACCGCCAGGCGCGCGTCCACGTTAACCGCGGGCGCGGTCACCAGCGCCTCACGGCTGATGGAGGCGCGCGTGGTCTCGCGCAAGGTGTTGTACGAGGCAATGCCGTTGGCGGCCAGGCCCGCGCCCTGGCCCGAAGTGGGCGAGAGCGACCACACCCAGTCTTGCGTCTCGGCCTTCACGTCCAGGCGCTGGGTGTTGATCTCGGCCCGGTCGGCAATGCCGGCCATGGTGGTGTTGTCGTGGCTCACCATCGAGAAGGTGCCACCCACCGCCTTGCCAGCGCCGGCCGACTCCGGCCCGTTGCCGCCGGCGTAGTGCAGCGTCTGCATGTGGTTCTGGGCGCGCACCACCACGGCGGCGTTGAAGCTGCGCTCGAAGTCGATCTGCTCCAGCGGCGAACCATCGGGCGCCTCGCGCGTTTCCGCCACGAAGTCGCCCAGCACGCTCAGGTCTTTGTCGAGCGTGTACTTGATGGCGGGCGGCAAGACGGTGATCGTCTGCACCACATCGGACTCGAAGTTCACCTCCCGCACGCCATAGGTCCAGGCCGCGCCATCGGTGGCGCTGGTGGTGATCTTGGCGTCGGTGTCCACCCAGGCGCGGGTGTCGTTCTTCACGAAGAACAGGCTCACCGCACCCGAGGCGGCCAGGTCCTGGGCGCTGGAGGTGGCGCCCACGCGGGTGTTGAAGCCCTCGAACAGCACGTCGGTGCCGCCCATGTAGGTCTCGAAGGCCCCGGTGAAGGTCTCCCACTCCAGCGGCGGCGGCTCGGGCGCCAGGGGGTCGATCGGCAACATCGCCGTGTAGAACTGCGGCAGGTGAGTGGCCGCGTTCACGGCCACGTGGGCCGCGTTGATCTGCGCGCCCGCGCCTACCAGGGCGCGGGTGGTGTTGGTGTGGCTGGCGTAGTTGACCGACATGGCCAGGCCATAGCGCTGGCCGTCTTTCTCCACCGAACCGGCCGCTTCGGTCTCGGCCACGCTCTGCAACATGCCCACCAGGGCCTGCGCGTCCACCACCACATCGCCCACCGCGTTCACCACGGCGCCGGGGCTCAAGACGGCGCGGGTGGTGTGGTCAGACTGCGACCAGGTCAGCGCCCCGGCCAGCGCCAGCGCGGGCGCCGGGGCGGG
>Ga0255127_1000291_pt1 | contig 26753 bp, 21 predicted proteins | sample Law_Miss_RepB_8d_FD_188555 | JGI IMG/M metagenome (GOLD analysis project Ga0255127, IMG submission 188555) | Freshwater microbial communities from St. Lawrence River, New York, United States - Law_Miss_RepB_8d | ecosystem: Environmental > Aquatic > Freshwater > River | place: USA: New York...
ACAGCGCGAAAAGCCGCAACCTCCCCCGAGCTTCCCTGCGCGCGCAGGACCGGCCCCGCAGAGCCCTGCACACAACCGGCGACCACACCCTTCAAGACACCTCAGTCAGTCACCCAACAAAGAGAGTATAAACTGGCACCTTTTGTGTAAAAATGAGGGGCCGACCCCGGGGCTCGTCACAGTCCCAAGGAGCCTGTCCCCAAACCGCCAACGGCACATACCCAGCCGAGGCGGCAGCGGGGCCGGGCCGGAGCAAGCACTGGAAGCGATCCCGCCTCTCCCTCGCGCACAGCGCGAAAAGCCGCAACCTCCCCCGAGCTTCCCTGCGAGCGCAGGACCGGCCCCGCGGAGCCCCGCACACAACCGGCGACCAGAACCATCAAGACGCCTCAGTCTGGCATCCAATGAAGAGGGTATGGAGTGGCACCTTTTGTGTAAAAGTGAGGGACCGACCCCGGGGCTGTCCCCAAAGCACAAGCACTCCCACGCTTGCGGGAAGGGCTGGGCTCTCGGCAGGATTTGGACCGTGATCGCCGCCTCGCTGTTGCCAGCCCCGAAACTGTCGCCCGTTCTCGATCCGGGATTCCGGCCCGCCGCACTCGCTCGCCGCGCCTTTGGTGCTGAGGCCAAAATCCCCGTGCTCATCGCCCTCGAACAGGCCGACGGCTCCGTCTTTCACCACCGCACCGCCGTCCTCGAAGATTCCCATCCCCAAGCACAAGCCAACGGGTTCTTCATCGAACGCCTCTGCAAGACCCTCCTCTGGGCCTACGGCGGCCGACGCCTCTGGATCGATGGCCCCGCCGCCCTCGTCGCCGGACTCCAGGCCCACTACCGCGACACCGCCGTCGGACGCTTCGACTCCGAAATCATCGGAGAGCGCATCTACGGCGGCCCCATCGAAGTCATCCACACCGCCACACCGCCCCCGGCCCAGGCCACTTCGGCTCCGCTCGGACGCCACCTCGACGGCTGCCGCATCGGCTTCGACCTCGGTGGCTCCGACCGCAAAGTCGCCGCCGTCCAAGACGGCAAAGTCGTCTTCAGCGAAGAAATCGTCTGGGACCCGTACTTCCAGTCCAATCCCCAGTACCACCTCGACGGCATCCAGGATTCGCTTCGCCGCGCCGCCGCCCACCTGCCCCGCGTCGATGCCATCGGAGGCAGCGCCGCCGGCGTGTACGTCAACAACCGGGTCAAGGTCGCCTCCCTCTTCCGCGGCGTCTCCAAGGAAGACTTCGCCACCCACGTCCAAGACCTCTTCCTCACCCTCCGCAAGCAGTGGAATGGCATCCCCTTCGACGTGGTGAATGACGGCGAAGTCACCGCGCTGGCCGCGTCCATGTCGCTCGGCGTCAACTCCGTGCTCGGCGTCTCCATGGGCACCAGCACCGCGGGAGGCCTGGTCACCGCCGAGGGCAATATCACCAGCTGGCTCAATGAACTGGCCTTCGCACCGGTCGATTACCGACCTGACGGCCCGGCCGACGAATGGAGCGGCGACCGCGGTTGCGGCGTCCAATTCTTCAGCCAACAAGCCGTCGGACGCCTCATCCCGGCCGCAGGCCTCGACATCGCCTCCACCCTCCCGCTGCCCGAGCGCCTCGTGAAAGTTCAGGAACGCATGGCCGCCGGCGATGAACGGGCCGCACGCCTCTACCAAACCATCGGCACCTGCTTCGGCTATGCCGTGGCCCATTGGTCTGACTTCTATGACTTGCGCCACGTGCTCATCCTCGGCCGCGTCACCAGCGGTGCGGGAGGCGAAGTGATCTTGCGCGAAGCCCAGTCGGTGCTGGCGGCTGAATTCCCGACCCTCGCCGCCCAGATCCGCTTCCACATGCCCGACGAAAAGGACAAACGCCACGGCCAGGCCATCGCCGCCGCCAGCCTGCCGGCCCTCGGATGATGCCGTTCATCCGCGTCCCATTCCACAGATCCGGAGCCCATTGCCATTGACCCTGCGCGAGTCTCGTCCACCGTTTGCAGATGAACATCTGCGGGGGTACACCTTTCGACTCAGCCTTTTCGGCTCCGGCGGAATGGAACCCTCCAAGCCCTGGGGACACCACTGTCTCGCCCCAAACAGCCTCAGCCCAGACGGTCACAACCATAACCGCCCCGTCGATCGTTGAGTAGACTCCTGACTTTTTGAACCTGCGTCCCCACTCCGGAACCTACGAATGAACGTCACGCTCTTCATCCCCTGCTTTGTTGACACCTGCTTCCCGCAGGTCGGCATGCACATGGTCCGCATCCTGGAACGGCTGGGCCACCGGGTCACTTGTCCCGAGGCGATCGCCTGCTGCGGACAACCCGCCTTCAACTCCGGCTACTGGGACGAAGCCCGACAAGTCGCCGGCAAAACCCTCCATCACTTGCGCGATGCCGAAGCGGTGGTCATCGCCTCCGGTTCCTGCGGGGCCATGCTCAAAGTGTTTTATCCCCAACTTTACGCCGGTCGCCCGGAAGAAGCGGCCGCACAGCGTCTTTCCGAACACACTTGGGAATTCTCCGACTTCTTGGTGAGCAAGCTCGGTGTCACCGACCTCGGCGCCCGCTTCCCGGCCAAGGTCACCTTCCACGACGGCTGCCACGGACTTCGAGAACTGGGCATCAAATCGGGCCCGCGAAAACTCCTCGAAAAAGTGCGCGACCTCGAACTCGTCGAGATGAGCGATGCCGAAACTTGCTGCGGATTCGGCGGCACGTTCGCGGCCAAGTTCCCGATGATTTCCACGGCCATGGGTGAGGTGAAGTGCGCCAGCGCCGCCGACACCGGGGCCGAGTACATGGTGTCCAACGACTCCAGCTGCCTCATGCACCTGCAAGGGCTGCTGAGCCGCCAAGGCAAACCGCTGAAGACCCTCCACCTGGCCCAAATCCTCGACTCGCAATGAGCAACGCCGCCCAACAGTTCCTCGAGGCCGCCGGGACCATCACCCGCAACCTGCGCCACCGCGGCTTGATCCAAACCGCCTTGCGCAAGTACGAGGTGGCCCGGGACCGCAAGAAGTCGGCCTTCAACGACTGGTCATCGGCCCGCCAGTCGGCCGCCGAAACCAAGTGGGATGCCATCAACCACCTCGACACCTACCTCACCGAGTTCACCTCGAAGATCGAGGCCCGCGGTACGAAGGTGCACTGGTGCCCCACCGGCCCGGAGGCGCGCGATACGATTCGTGGGATCATCCGGGACGCAAAGGCCAAGTGCGTGGTGAAGTCCAAGGCAATGACGGCCGAGGAAATCCACCTCAACGAGGCCCTCGAAAAAGACGGCTTCGAAGTCGTGGAATCCGACTTGGGCGAATACATCGTCCAACTCCGCAAGGAGCCGCCTTACCACATCGTCTTCCCGGCCATGCACCTGACCCGGGATGAAATCAGCGACCTCTTCGAGCGCGAGTTGGGCAGTGCGCCCACGCGGGAACCCGAGGAGTTGACGATGATCGCCCGGCGGGCCCTACGTCGGAAGTACATCCAGGCCGATGTGGGCATCACCGGGGCCAATTTCGCCATCGCCGAAACGGGCATGGTGTCCATCACCGAGAACGAGGGGAACGCCCGTCTCACGGCCGCATTGCCCCGGGTGATGATCACGCTCCTGGGTATCGAAAAGGTGCTTCCCAAGATGGAAGACCTTGCGCTCTTCCTGCCGCTTTTGGCCACGGCCGGCGCGGGCCAGACGGTCACCGGCTACAACACGCTTTATGGTGGGCCCCGCCAACCCGGCGAGTCCGACGGACCGGTCGAATGGCATGTGGTGCTGCTCGACAACCGACGCACCGAGCTGCTGGCCGATCCCGAGCAGCGCGACGCCCTGCACTGCATCCGCTGTGGAGCCTGCCTCAATGTGTGCCCAATTTTCCGCAACGTGGGCGGTCACACCTACGGCACCACCTACAGCGGCCCGGTCGGCAGCGTCATCACGCCGCACCTGCGGGGCCTTCAGGACTGGAAGCACCTCAGCAACGCGTCGTCGTTGTGCGGGGCCTGCACCGAGGCCTGCCCCGTGAAGATCGACCTGCACCACCACTTGTTGCAGAACCGCCGCAACGCGGTCGGTGAGACCCCGTCGTGGATCGAACGCCTGGCCTGGCGGGCGCATGCCTTCGCAGTCAATACGCCCGCCCTGTACCAGTTCGGCCAAGAGGTCGCCCGCATCGTGGAACCGTTGCGCCAGCGCCTGCAGGGAACCCCGTTGGATCCGGTAAAGACATGGACCAGCACGCGGGACCTGCCGCCCGTGGCCCCGGAAAGTTTCAAGGAATGGTGGAGGAATCGCCGATGAACGCCCAAGAACGCATCCTGGCCCGCATCCGCGAGGCCCTCACCGTCCCGGCCCCCATGCCCGGATCCCACGGACACGGACACGACCAGGGTCGCGTAGAAGTCCCCGCTCCAGTCTTCGCATTCCAGGGCCGACCGGTTCATGTGGCCCGCGCGTGGTTGCCTCCGGGCGGCACCACACCGGAGGAACAATTGACCCGCTTCTCCGCCGCCTCGGCCGAATTGAAGACCGACTTCCGCTGCGTGGCGTCGGAGGCCGAAGCCCATGAGCAACTGCGCGGCATCGCCGACAGCGAAGGCTGGAAACGAGTCGCCAGCCACCATTCGGCACTGACCGACGCCGCAACGACCGCGTTGGGACGACCCACCCTGTTCACCGATGGCGGCTACGTGCCCGACGACTTGGAAGCCTGCGAAGCCGGCATCACCACTTGCGATGTGCTGGTGGCGCAGACCGGGTCGCTGGTGGTTAATAGTCGGACCTCTGGAGGCCGGGCCCTGAGTGTGTTGCCGCCACACCACGTGGTGTTGGCCCGACGCGATCAATTGGTCTGCGACCTGACGGCCGCGTTCCAACGGTTGGAGGAACTGCACGGTCGCAACTGGCCCTCGATGATCTCGCTGGTGACCGGCCCGAGCCGGACCGGCGACATCGAGCGCATTCTCGTGCTCGGCGCGCATGGCCCGAAGAAGCTCACGGTCTTGATGTGGTGAGGAAATGACCGGCCTCTGGAGAGGTTCCCTGCCGGAACCGAGGCTAGGCCAAATTCAACGGTTGACCGGCTTGGCCCCGAGGGTTGTGCGCACCAACAGCTCCATGGCCAAGGGTGCCATCCCGGAAAGGTCTGTGATGTTGGTCATCACCCGCCGGTTGATGTTCAACGTCGCCACCTTTTCGGAGAGCGGGTCTTTCATATCCAAAAAGCGGACCCGCCCCACGGTGAGTTCCAATCGATCCAAACCGGTGAAGGTCGCATTGCCAATACGCTGGGCGCTGGCGAGGTCGAGTCGGTTGGTGACTTCGCTCAAGCGATTGGTGTAGGCGACGATGAGTTCCGAATAGCCTTGGAGGCGTTGGAACATGTTGGTGTCTCCCCCGGCAAACCCATCCACCAAGGTGAGTTCATTGAGTCGGATGCGGAGCAGTCGCAGCTTCAACTCCTGCGCCTTGAAGGCGTCGCGATCGTACTCCACGCGCAATTCCGGCAGATCGAGTATTTGAACGCCACCGAACTGGGACTGGCCAAAGACCTTGAGATTGCGGACTTCCAGATGAGGGCGGAGCAATCCGATATTCAGGCTTCCGATCTCCACTTCAGCCACTCCGCTGGCATTGACTCGGGACTGGATCGTGCGCTTGACGATCCAATCAAAACTCAACAAACCCACCACCAGCAACGTGATGAGCACCGCCAAGCCACCGAGGAGAATCTTGAGCGCGATCCGCAGCCATTTCGGAAGCCCCGGAGCGGCCGGAGGCAAGGGCATCTCCGCATTCTGACTCACAAGACCACATCCTCCGGACGGACCTCCAAGCACTCATCCTGATCTTCCCAAATCACGGCCGGGTACGACTCCAGAAGCGGTGGCATCAATTCGGTGGCCGCCTCGATGAGCAGCTTCTCGGCGTCCTGCGCAGCGTCTTCGAAGGCGGCGTCGTAGTCCTTGGATTTGCGCCGTTGCTTGTCGTCCCAATGAGCCACCTGGTGGGCCTCTTCATATTGATTGGCCCAGCGCTCAAACCGGGTTCGGAAGGCTTCCGGGATTTCTTCGAAGGGCACGCACGTCTCGCCGCAATGGTGGCATCGCAGGCCGTTGGCGATGACATCGCGGGTAAAGAGCGGCAACAACGGAGCCCGGCAACAGGGGGCCTCGATGTAGCCAGCGGGAATGCTGACCAAGCGCTTGAGCCAGATCTGCCGATCGTGGGCGAGTTGGGAACCCAGACGGTAGGCTCCCACCAGCGGATGCGAGAGTCGCCACACCTGACCATGGAGTTGGCCCAAGGTTTGAGAACACCAGCGAGCCAGCGTCAGGTCGTCGAACTGCCGGAAGGTCCGCGCGTACTCTTTCCAGAGTCGGTCCAACGGTGAATCTTCCTGCATTTCGGACATAGCAACGGGACGCTAGCGGATCGACGCTGGGAATCCAAGAGCGCACCGCGGTCCCGGCGTCTGATTGGACCCGACAGGTCAACGGCCCAAAATCCTTGGATCTCGCCCGGCAACGGCGTGAGAGCCGGTGACAGAGGCCAAGGCACGCAGGGCAGAGTTCGGACAGAGTCCTCTGGCCTCGAAGCGCGCCGAGGTTGTAGCCTAATGGCATCGCCCGCTTCGGCCTCGCTTTGGACCTCGACCCGCAGGGTGGTCGTCCGGAGAGCCTCACCCGGGCCGACGCATGCTCACCCAACTCGTAGCACATGGCATTCGGCGCTTCCTCGGGGGGATATTGGCCTTCGTGGGGCTCTGGTTGGGCCCTTGCCTGTCGGCAGCCGGGGTGTATGAAAGTACTTTGAAGCCCCTGCTGCGGGAACGTTGCTTCTCCTGTCATGGCGCGCTCCAACAGAAGGCTGGCCTTCGACTGGATACCCTCGCTGCCATGCTGCGTGGTGGAAAACACGGGCCCGTTGTGATGCCCGGGAAACCCGGCGAATCGCCCCTGCTTTCTCGCGTGACCAGCACGGATCTGGAAGAGCGCATGCCGCCCGAACACGAGGGGCAACCGTTCAGCTCCGAGCAAATCGCACTCCTGACCCGTTGGATCGCCGAGGGCGCAAGCGCTCCCGTGGGCGAACTCCCCGAACCAGATCCGCGCGACCACTGGGCCTTCCGCCCACGCCAACGACCGACCGTGCCCGCGGTGAAACAGGCCGACCGGGTGCGAAACCCGATCGATGCCTTCTTGGCGCAGGGACTTGAAACGGCCGGGCTGACCCCGCGACCCGAAGCTCCACGACGGCTACAAATTCGCCGCCTGTACCTCGACCTGATCGGGTTGCCGCCTACTGAGACCGAGATGCGGCAGGCCCTGGCCGATGGGTCCGAAGAGGGCTACCGGCGCACCGTGGACCGCTTGCTCGACGACCCGCGCCACGGGGAACGCTGGGCTCGGCACTGGATGGACGTGTGGCGCTACAGCGACCCGTGGGGCCTGGGCGACCAGCACCGCAACAGCGCCAAGCATCTATGGCACTGGCGCGACTGGATCGTCGAATCGCTCAATGCCGACCTGCCCTACGACGAGATGATCCGCCTCATGCTCGCCGCCGACGAGACGCACCCGGACGACCTTGAGCAGCTGCGAGCCACCGGTTTCCTGGCCCGGAACTACTTCCTCTTCAATCGCAACCAATGGCTCGACGAGACCGTGGAGCATGTCGGCAAGGCCTTCCTGGGCCTGACGCTCAATTGCGCCAAATGCCACGACCACAAGTACGATCCCCTGCCCCAGACCGACTACTACCGGATGCGGGCCTTCTTCGAACCCTATCAAGTGCGCATGGACCTGGTGCCCGGCGAGGCCGACATGGCCCGCGATGCCATCCCGAGGGCCTACGATCGCGATCCCGAGACACCGACCTACCGCTTCGTCCGAGGTCAGGAAACCCAGCCGGACCGCTCGCGCGTGATGACGCCGGGCGTGCCCGCGGTGCTGGGGGTTGGGCTTCCGGATATCCGGCCCGTCCACCTGCCACCGTCAGCCTGGCAGCCCGAGCGGCGGCCATGGGTGTTTGAGACGCAGGTTCGTATCGCACAGCAGGAACTGGAGACGGTGCGAACCGAAGCGGCCCGAGCCTCGACAAACGCCGCCGCTTCGGTGATTGCGTCCGCAAAGATCGCCGTGGCCGCGGCGCGGTTGGAGAGCGTTGTCCGACGCGCCGAAGCTCAGCGTGCTTCTTGGAATGACGGCCCGGCTTCGGCCACCGCCACCGACGCTGCCCGACGCGCCGCCGTGACGGCCGAGCGTCGCGAAAAGCTCGCGCGCCATCGACTGACCCTGGCCGAGACCGAGCAAAAGCTGGCCACCGCCGAGGCTGGCAAAAAAGACACCCTAGCGAAGGAGGTGGCGACGCAAACCGAGCGACTCGCCGCCCTCGAGAAGGAAGCTACCCAGGAGCCGGCGCCCTCGGAAACCTTCTCAGTCCTGTCCGGGGCGGCGTGGGTCCCGACTCGATTCCTCGACTCAACCAAAGACGACCCCGCAGTGCCGGCCCAGCATCACAGCACCGGACGCCGCACATCCCTGGCCCGCTGGATCACTGACCCGGCTAATCCCCTGACTGCACGGGTGGCGGTGAATCAGGTGTGGAACCGGCATTTCGGCGCGGCCCTGGCCCCGGCGCTGTTTGATTTCGGTCGCAAGGGCGGCACGCCTGAACACACCGACTTGATCGACTGGCTGGCCTGCGAACTCGTGGACACTCGCTGGAGCCTCAAGCACCTCCACCGGCTCATCGTCACCTCGGCGGCCTACCGCATGGACTCCACGCTGGCCGGCGCCGGGGCGGAACTCACCCGCGATCCCGACAACCGACTAGGGTGGCGACGCACGCCCATCCGCCTCGAATCGCAGGTCATCCGGGATGCACTGCTGGCCCACGCGGAACGCCTCGATACGACCCGAGGCGGGCCTACGGTCGGCTCGTCGGATCAGGCGCAATCCCGCCGGCGCAGCCTCTACTTCCACCATTCCAACAACGACCGAAACCTCTTCCTCACCACCTTCGACGAGGCCTTGGTCAAGGAGTGCTACCGGCGCGAGACCAGCATCGTGCCCCAGCAAGCGCTGGCCCTGCTCAATGGCCGACTCGTCGGCGACTGCGCCCCGGACATCGCCCGCAACCTGACGGCTTCGGCCCCGGACCCGGGTGATGAAGCCTTCGTGCGCCACGCCTTCGAGCAACTCCTGGGTTTCGAACCCAGCCCCGCCGAACTCCAGACAGCCCTCGAGGCGCTGCGTGAGCCCTTCGCAGGATCTACCGGAGAGGCGGGCGTCAAAGTCGGTCCGGCGACGGGCACATCGGCCGCAAAAGCTGAGAAAACTCCAGCCCAGTCGCAGCAGGACGCCCCCATGCCAGCCCGAGCCCGACTCGTCTGGTCGCTGGTCAACCATGGTGATTTCGTGACGCTCCGATGAACCCAAGGCCGTCCACCCCATCCATCCCGTCCATGAATTCCGCTCCGTCGGTCGGGCCCTCGCACCCACTGTCCCCTGCCGATGGGCAGACGTCGCTTCGCCCCCGACGGGCCTTCCTCGCCGACCTGGGCATGGGGTTCACCGGCCTGGCCCTCGGCACGCTCCTCCAGCGAGAAGCCGGAGCGGCCAGCTCGGCCCTGTGGACGCCCCCCGACGGCCGCCCACACTTCACGCCAAAGGCCAAGAACGTGATCTGGCTCTTCATGAACGGCGGGGTCAGCCACATGGAGAGCTTCGACCCGAAGCCCATGCTCACGAAGTACGCGGGCAAGACCATCGCCGAGACCCCGTTCGCCTCGGTGCAAGATCCGAAGAAGCTGGCCCTCGAGCGCCTGGTGGTGCCCGACGCCAACGGCAACCAGCGCAACACCCTCTTTCCGCTCCAGGTGGGCTTCCGAAAGCACGGACAGAGCGGCATGGAAATTAGCGACTGGTTTCCCCACATCGCCGCGCACGCCGACCGGTTGGCGCTCGTGCGCTCGCTCTGGACCACCGACAGCAACCACGGCGCGCAAACGCAGTTCCACTCCGGCCGCCACCAGAACGACGGCGACTTCCCCAACCTCGGCGCCTGGGTGCATTACGGGCTCGGGTCGCTCAACGAGAACCTCCCGCAGTTCGTCTCGATGGGCACGCGGGAGTATTGGAACCAGCGCGACGGCCACTACCTCGGGCCCGCCCACGACGCCGTGCCGCTGCGGATCGACCCGGACCGCCCGCTCGACTTCGCCCGGGCCGAACACACTTTGGTCGGAGCAGGCCAACGCGGCGGCATCGACCTCATCCGTCGGCTCAACGAACTGCGGGGCATCGAGTACCCCGACGATCCGGCCATCGCCGCGCGGATCGCGTCTTACGAACTGGCCTACCGCATGCAATCATCGGTGCCCGAGGTGGTGGACTTTTCAGAGGAAACGGCCGAAACGCAGGCACTCTACGGCTTGGACCAGCCGCACAGCCGCGAGTTCGGCCGGCAACTCCTCGCTGCCCGCCGAATGGTCGAGCGGGGCGTGCGGTTCATCCAAATCCAGCATGGCGGCGGCGGGGCCGGAGCCTGGGACGCGCACTCGGGCCTCAAGGCCAACCACGAGGGGCTCGCGCGGGCCGTGGACCAACCCATCGGCGGCCTGCTCACCGACTTGCATCGACGGGGCCTGCTCGACGAGACGCTAGTGGTCTTCGCCACCGAGTTCGGCCGCACCCCCGGCACTCAGGGCTCCGACGGCCGCGACCACCACATCTTCGGCTTCAGCGTCTGGATGGCCGGAGGCGGATTGCGACAAGGCATCGTGCATGGGGCCACCGACGAGATCGGCTTCCACGCCACCGAGAACCGCCACTACGTCACCGACATCCACGCCACCATCTTGCACCAACTCGGCCTCGACTCCCGCCGCCTCGAAATCCCCGGCCGCAAGCGCCTCGACATCGACCACGGCCAACCCATCCGCGAATTGATCGGGTGAGCGCCGCCGGCACAGCCTCTTAACGCCATCCCATGAAAACGATTCCCTGTCGGTGCGACGCATCTCGGCACAAGACTCTGCTCAGCGTGGCGAGAAACTCCGGGACGAGTGTCCAACGACTCTTCGACAACTTCATGACGCATGTCCTCGCCGAACCTCAGGCAGAAGCCCGCTTCGTCGCACGCCAGCAACGCGGCAACCCGTCCCGCGGTCGCAAACTGCTTGCGGAGATCCGGCACCGCCTCTCGCAGAAATTCGATTAACTGCAGGTCGACTGATGAATCGAAGGTGCGCCAGCGGTGAGCTATCCACCTCGATGTAGACCTGCCACCGCAGGGGTCCCGACCCAGTTTTCGGCATGGTATGGCCCCGGCCCTCGAGTCTCATGCCTTCGGGAACGTCAGCCGGTGAGTTTTCTGGATCTTGTCCCGCCACTCATCGGGTAGTCCGGCCGGTGCCACGTCACTCAGGGACGATGTCGATGAATTGGGGCTTCTCGCGGTGCCTCAGCGGTTTCGGAGACAAGCCCAGGGCGTGATTCAGGGTGGTCGGCTCGCCCAAGGCCCAGTGGACCAGCACGGCAACCCCCAGACAGACCGGCAAGACACACCGGAACCGGAACCTCGTGCGCCAAGAGATCAGGACCGCGATCGCAAGGGTCATCAGCAAATCCACCAGGGCGAGATTCAGGAACCGAAGATCGTGGATGCTGTTCATGGACGAATACCTCGTGACCCTTCGAGATTTCTCGGGCGTGTCGGTCGTCGGGACGGGTGGGCTGTGCCGGACCCGGTGCCGGCCCCCTGCCCTGGCATGACGTTGGATCAGGAAGCCTTGCCGAGGCAATCCCCGCACGAAATCCGGCGACGCCTGCCCCGGGTGACATCCCCAGGTGGCGGGTGCTCATGTTCACCGGGGCCGCCAGGGTGCGGGAGACATTGGGACTCGGTGCCCCAAGAAAATGCCCCAGTAAAGCGACAGGGCCGGAGGCCTGGGTGATTCACCCAGTTCCTCCAGCCGTTGCAGGGCGAAGTTCGCCCGTTGATTCGGATCGCCAACCGATCCGCCCCCTCACCAAGGAAAGGTCACGTCAAGGGGCTCGGGCGGCAGGATCCGGTACATGCGCATCACCGCGGCGTCGAAGGAGTCGAAAGCGTAGCGCTCGGTATCGGCACCTTCGAAGCGCCAGTAAGGCCGCCAGGGGCCCGCCGCACCCGTGTCGGAGCACTCCAGCAGCACTTGATACCCGCGGGCAACCCGGGTCGACAGCATCACGCCGCGCTGGCCGCCCCCGGCGTCATACTGAGAGATTATCAGCGGCTCCGCCGAACTAGGGGTCTCGTCGTCGGCCACGGTCAATACCGTGCTCTCCAAGCCCTTCATGAGCTTCAGGCCCCCTTCGGCCGACTCGAGCGTCAGCGTGACGTCCTGCACCCCTTGGGCGGTGGTGTCGTTGACGAGCGGGATCTGGACGAAGATCTGGGAATCCCCAGGCTGGAAGGTCGCGGTGCGGCGAGTTTCGCCGCCGAGCACGGCCAGCGCCGAAGCCGGGCCCTCGAGCCGGTAGGAAACCGTGGCCGCCTGCCGGGTGTTGAGGGTGCGCCACAGGCGGATCTGGGCATAGCCGTTGATGGATCCCTCGTTGATCTGGAAGCGGGGCGAGATAAAGCCCACCTGGCCCGGGTTGGAGTCCTCGAGGAGCGTCGCCTCGATCCGGATCGGCGCATTGGTGCTACCGACGATGAACACCTCGAACACGGCCGTCTCATCACCCTCGTTCACCTCGTCGAGCAACGTAGGCACCGAAATCCAGTCCATCGTTGTCAGACCGCCCTGGGCCGGCAGGGACCGCTCCGGTTCCCCGAGTTCGAAGTCCGCTCCCGGGGTGGCGGTGCCGCTGATGAACCGGGCCCGCACCACGACATCGTTGGTGCCGGTGTAGGTGCCCAGGACCTTGAAGAAAAGGGGGATGTAAGCCTTGTTCTCGGCGACCTCAATCTTCGGATTATCGGCCTGGAGCGTGAGCCCCTGGAGGCCGCCGTTGGCGGTGAGGATGGTTTCGGTGGCTGCCGGGGTGGTGCCGGCGGGAGCCGCGGCCAGTTTGGCCAGCGCCTGAAGGGTGCGCTTGAGGTCCAGGATCAGCTGGAGGCCGGGGAACTCCGACGAAGTCTGGTAATCGCCGCTGATCCCGAAATAGGAAGGATTGGCCTCGCTGGACACGATCTCGAGGTTGGGATAGCTCCCCAGGGCGGCCTTGATCTTCTCGACCGACAGGCTGGACCCTGCCGTGCCATCATGGGCCAGTGTCGCCGAGAAACTGAGCGGACGACCCGGATTCCAGCTGGCGGCCGAAATATTGAAGTCGGCATCCCACACAGACAGTTGGCGATCCTCCCCAATCGTGAAATTGGCAGGATCGCGCAACTGGGCTTCGTCCGTGAGCTCGGTCGGGATGAACCGGTCGGTGGCCAGGAAATTCAGGGCCGACGGGTTGTTGGACGGGTAGGCCCACATAGCCCAGACCTGCAGATTGTCGGCGCTGAGATAGCGCCAGGTGCCTGACACCCAGCCGGCGGCGAACGGCTTCCGCAACCGCAGCCTCAATCCGGGTTCCGTCGTGGAGATCTTGAGAAACTTGCGCAACTCGCCCTCGACGCGGGAAAGGGTGTCAGCCACCGAGGCGTCCGGGACGTACACCTCGTCCCCCGCCAAGTCGATGATGTCCAGCACCGGCGCCTTCGCAGCGGGTCTGGAAACGGCCGGATCGGAGCCGTCGGTCTTCGGCGGGATCGTGGCTGGCCGTTCCCCAGGAGCGGCACCGGGGTGGTATCCGGCGTCAGGAAGACCGGCGGGGTCCTGACCTGCGCCGTCAGGGAACCGCTCATCAGGGTGGCGGTGGCGACGACCACGGCCCAGAGGGGCCGCACGGCAAGGAGGCGTTCGAGGAACACCGGTTTTCGGGTGTGTTTGGAGTTCATGGAAGGGGCAGCGTTGAGGTCTTTGCTCATCTTCGTGGAGCTACTATGCATTGCAGATCAATGCATGCAAGCCCTTGGTACCAGTTTTTGATACCTCCGTTGCGGAATCGCGCAGAACATTTCAAATCCCTCGCCGCCCCGCTCTGCCAGCCTACCCGATTCGATGCGGGTCTCGGATGTCCGCTTCCATGGGGTTTTAGGTACCCACTGGCATCCAACTCAAGGGCAACCGACTCGACATCCGCTGGAAACACCCAAACCCGCTGTGCTGGGACCGCATCGAGGGGCGACGCCAAGAAGACGGGTGGGGCATCGAGAAAGCCGCCCACGTCTGCTCCTCACCCGTCAATGCCCACATCGCCATACAGCGGCCTTCCCAAGGCGCATCGCTCGCTCGAGCACTGGATCTTCCGCCCGAAGGCCACCGGTGGCACGATGACGACGATGCGGACCTCGAACACGCCACCTCTTGCCTCTCCCGCACCGGCAGGCCTACGCCTGCCCGAGGCGCCTCGGTCCATCTTGAAGGGCAGTTCCTTGGCGCACCTCCTCGACCGCGAGGCCATTGAGTGTCTCGCCCACAACCTCGAGCTCGTTCATCCGGGCTTCGATGCCGCTGGGTTCCAACGGGATGCTCAAGAGGGCCTGTCCCCGCTGTCCATCCTTCGGCGCGGCGAACACCTCGCACGCGTCCTTCGGCGGCATCTGCCACCGGCCTACGACGACGCCATCGAAATCCTCACTCGCTCCCTCACGCCGGTGCTGTCTCGCACCGAGGGGCTCGGGTTGGGGGTGTTCTTCTACCTGCCCCACGTGTCCTTCGTCGCCTTATACGGGCTCGACCCGGCGGAAAATGGTGGGCGCGATCCGTTCGAGACCTCCATGGCCGCTCAGTATGTGCTGACCCGCCGCTTCAGCGCGGAGTTCTCCATGCGCCCGTTCCTCATCCAGTGGCCGGAGCGCACCCTGGCACGACTGCTGGAATGGACGAAAGACCCGGATCCGCATGTGCGCCGGCTGTGCAGCGAAGGGGCCCGCCCCCGACTCCCTTGGGCGATTCGAATCCCTGCCCTCATCCGGGATCCGCGTCCAGTGATCCCGATTCTGGAGGCGCTGCGGGATGATCCGGAAGCGTACGTCCGACGCAGCGTGGCCAACCACCTGGGCGACATCGCCAAGGATCATCCGGAACTGGCCTTCGAGATTTGTGAACGCTGGGTGTCCGGTGCTAGCGAGGACCGCAAGTGGCTGATCCGTCACGCGGTCCGCCATCCCGCCAAACACGGTGTCGCGGCGGCGTTGCGACTGCGAGAGCTCGCGAAGGCTTCCTCGCGGGCCCGGTAGGATCGGTTCCCTTCGGACGACCCTTTTCGCGGTTTTTTCGACCACTCCCGGTTTCTCGTCTTGGCTCCGCGAGTGACGGGGGCATGATCACGGGAGATTCCTCATGAGCCAAGAAACCAACACGGTCGCCTGGTGGCGGCTCCTGAACCGCTACCAGTGGTTCGTCCTCATCGTCGCCGCCGCAGGCTGGCTGCTGGACTGCATGGACCAGCAACTCTTCAACCTCGCCCGCACCCCGGCCATGAAGGAACTGCTCAAGGGCACCTTCCCGCCCGATGCGACGCCGGCCCAGATCGCTGGCACGGTCCAGGAATACGCGGGCTATTCGACGGCCATCTTCCTGCTCGGATGGGCCACGGGCGGCCTGATCTTCGGCGTGCTCGGCGACCGCATTGGCCGCGCCAAAACGATGCTCATCACCATCCTCATGTACTCGGGCTGCACCGGCCTGAGCGCGCTGTCGCAAGCCTTCTGGGATTTCGCCCTCTACCGCTTCATCACCGGCCTCGGCGTGGGCGGCGAGTTCGCCGTGGGTGTGGCGCTGGTGGCCGAGGTCATGCCCGATAAGGCCCGCCCCTACGCGCTGAGCCTCCTGCAAGCCCTGTCCACCGTGGGCAACATCGGCGCGGCAGTCACCAGCATCAGCCTCGGGCATCTGGAAACCACCGGTGTGCTTGGATCCCTCGGTGGCTGGGCCGCTTGGCGCTGGATGTTCATTGTCGGCGCCTTCCCCGCTCTGCTGGTGGTGGTCATCCGTCGCAACCTGAAGGAGCCAGAACGCTGGGTGCAGATGAAGGCCTCGGGCATGGACATGAAGAAGCTCGGCGACTACGGCGAACTCTTCGGCAACCCGAACTGGCGTCGCCCCGCCACGGTGGCCGGACTGCTGCTGCTGACCGGCATCCTTTTGGGCTTCCTGGGGCCCGCGTCTTGGAGCAAGACCATGGTCCTGCCCGGCTTTTCGCTCCTCAAGACGGTGGTCTTGGGCTTCTCGCTCGCGGCTTTGGCGGCAGGTTTGTGGGTGGTGTACGGCGGCGGTGGTGACACCCGTTACCGCAGTCGTGCTGTGGTGGGATTGCTGCTGGCGCTGGCCGGCGTGATCGGTGTCTGGGGCATCGCCTTCTTCAGCTTCGAACTGGTGCGACTGGTGCTGACCCAGAAGTTCCAGGCGGAGGGCCTGAGCGGGGCGCAGCTGGCCGGCAAGCTGACCTACTGGACCGGCATCACCTCCATGATCCAAAACCTCGGTGCCTTCTTCGGAGTGTACGGGTTCGGGTTGCTGTCGCAGCGGGTCGGACGCAAACCGGCCTTTGCCGTGTCGTTCCTCCTCGCCATGACTTCCGTGGCTTCCACGTTCTGGTTTCTTCGCGACTTCAGCGACCTGTGGCTGGTGCCGCTGATGGGCTTCGGCACCCTGTCGGTCTTCGGCGGGTATGCGATCTACTTCCCGGAACTCTTCCCCACCCGCTTGCGCAGCACGGGAACCAGCTTCTGCTACAACGTGGGGCGCTTTGTGGCCGCCAGCGGTCCGGCCCTGCTGGGGTTACTGACCGGGGTGGTCTACAAGGACACCGGCACCACCGACCCGGCCATGCCCTTGCGCTATGCCGGAGTGACCATGTGTTCGGTGTACCTCATCGGCCTCGTTGCACTGAACTTTGCCCCGGAGACCCGGGGACAACCGTTGCCCGAAGAAGAACCCTCCCGCTGATCGCCCCGCTCCAAAACAGCCCCCTTACCCCAATCCACCATGTCTGAATGGCTCTTCGCCGCACTGCTCGGCGTCATTGAAGGTGTGACCGAGTTCCTGCCAGTGTCCTCCACCGGTCACCTGCTCATCGCCGAACGTCTGGCCGGTCGCCACTATTCGGATCTCTTCAACACCTTGATCCAGGTGGGCGCGGTGCTGGCGGTGGTGGCGGTCTTCGCCGATCGGGTCCGCAGCCTGATCACCCGCTGGAGCGAGCCGTCCAATCAGGACTATCTCCTCAAGTTGGCCGCAGCCTTCGTGGTGACCGCCATCGGTGGGTTGGCCATGAAAAAGGCGGGATTGAAACTCCCCAAGACGCTGACACCGGTGGCCTGGGCGACTCTGGTGGGTGGCGTGCTCTTCGTCGGCCTTGAACGCTGGCTGCACGGACGTCGCACTTCCGACCGAATCACCTGGGCCATCGCCTTGGCCGTGGCCGGAGGACAACTCATTGCGGCGGCGTTTCCTGGGGCCTCGCGCTCTGGAACCACCATCCTCATCGCTCTGGCGTTGGGCCTTTCGCGCAACATGGCTGCGGAATTCTCCTTCCTGCTGGGCATCCCGACACTCATGGCGGCCGGCGCCAAGGAAACCCTGGACGCCCTCCGTCACAGTGAACCCCACGAACCGTGGGCCATGATCGCCCTCGCCTCCGTGGTGGCGGCCCTCACGGCCTTCGTGGTGGTGAAGTGGCTCCTGGGCTACGTCCGATCGCACACCTTCAGCGTCTTCGGATGGTACCGGATCATCGCGGGCGTGGGATTGCTCATCCTGGCCTATCGGGCTTGAGGAAAGAGGGGCCGTGGAAGGGCCCGTTGGAAGGCTCGTTCAAACAAAGCGCACTCAGGCCCCGACTGAAAGTGCCGGGGACTCAGTGCTCTTCCCGGACGGACACTATTCCAGGCGAACGCGAACGCGTAAGAATCGGGCATCGGACGGCGAATCATCGGTCCCGGTCCAAGCGGCCACACCCGTCGCCGGATAGCTGAGTTCGCCGGGCACGGGAACCCAGGTCGACAGGTCATTGCTGCGTTCGACCGAGTAGAGGCGGTTGGGGCGGATAGGAAACTGGAGCGTGGGTCGCGTCTCCGTACCGCCCAGCGTGAGTCGAAGCACCTCCACAGCCGACAGGGGATCCGTTCCGGCCATCCACTCGGCCAGGTTCGAGGAACCGTCCCCATCGGGATCGCCTGAGCCTCCCTGCTCGAGGTTCGCAAAGGCCAGGCGTTCCCAGTCGTCGGGCAATCCATCGCCATCGGAATCGGTGTCGCCGAGAACCAGGCCCTCCACTTCCAACACGGGGCCCGGAAAGAGATTATCTTCACGGGTGGACCATTGCGGGTAAGCCCCGGTGCCTCCCAATCCGGTGCCTCCCGGCGTGACTTGCTTGGCCGGCGACAGCGAACTGACCATCAAGGACAACCGTCCCGACGCCAGAGAGCGCGCCACATAGCCGGCGATGAGCGGATCGGACAAATCGAGATCGAAGCGAAAGGTGCTGCCCAAAGGAACACTCTCACCGGAATTCACGCCATCGGTTTGACCCACGGCCCAAGGCCGGGCCTCGAAGGGCGCCTGTGTCCAAGCGGCGTTGGCCTGCCCGACATGATTGGCGATGTCGATGAGTTCGCCCTTCGGATTGAACACGGCCGCGAACGAGTTGCGGGTGCCGATGGAGATGGTGTTCGAAGTGAAGGCACCAACCACACCGAAGGGGCTGTCCTCCGTGTAACCCACCGCATCGAATCCATTGCGAAAACCCACTCCGAAGATCTCAACCGGTCGGCCAGCGTCCTGATCGGGTTGATAGGAAGGGTCTTGGGGAGCGAGGTGGGTTTTGTAGCTGTCGAACGACGGGTCATACAAAAAGGTCACCCGTTCCCCGGTGGCATTGTTCACCAAATCCCGGCCCACCGTGAGGTTGAGGCGAACGCGTTTCAGGAGGTATCGGCTCGGGGCGGCATTGGTGGGAATCACCGATTGGGTCTGCCAACCCAAGAGAAACTCGGCATCGCGGGTATCGAAGCGCGGATCGAACGAGGCGAAGGTCGGGGCCACCGGCCGGGAACCGCCGGTGCCGAATTCGAAGGGATACATCCACTTGTCCATCGACGGGCCCAACTGGGCTTTGAACTCGCCAGCCATCACGACGGCCGACGTGCACAAACCCGCAATGCACGCCGGGTAAATTCCCCCACTCCACCGACTCGATTTTCCTGATCGCATGACCCGGCAAACATCGGACTCTGCCCGCCGACCGCAAGTCTGGGGTTGAGTGATGCGCGAGATGAACGCGGCTTCTGGTCGGCGATTCGGCGGAATCGGTGTGCCCCGGAACCTAAGAGTCACCGGAGCCCGGGTTCGAAACGCAGGTAGACCGCCTTGAGATACCGGGCCTCATCGAAGGTGGCCGGATGATCCGGAGCATGACCTGTGTAAACTTCGTCGCCAAACGGACGACCGCTGCGCTGAGCAGCTTCGGTGACCGCGGCGTAGAACTCCTCGGGCGTCACATGAGCCGAGCAAGAGGCCGCCAAAAGCAATCCGCCGGGACGAACTCGAGCGATAGAATGCATGGCCAATCGGTGATAGGCCTCGATGGCCCCGACGCGCTCAGTCTCGCGCTTGGCCAGCGAAGGCGGGTCACAAATGACGATGTCGAATTGTGCGGTGCTGCGTTCCAGCCAGGCGAAGGCGTCGGACTGCACCGATTCATGACGGGCCGCAGCGATGCGGGGATCGGCCGCATTGAGTTCAAAATTGCGGCGGGCCGACTCGAGGGCGTGCGGGGAAATGTCGAGGTCGGTCACACTGCGGGCACCGCCGCGGGCCGCGTGGAGTGAAAAGCCGCCGCTGAAGCTGAAGGCGTTGAGCACGTCCATGCCGGCCGAGCACTGACCGATGCGGCGGCGGTTGTCGCGCTGATCGAGGAAGAACCCGGTCTTCTGCCCCTTCACCACGTCGGACCAAAACCGGATGCCGTCCTCCAGAAACACCACGGAGCCTGCGGTGTCGTCACCCCAAAGATTTTGCCCATCCTGATAGCCGGCCTGCTCGAAGCTCGTGGCGGCGTTGCGACTGAGCCTCAAGATAATGCGCTCGGGCCTGAGGATAGCCTGAAGCCAACGGGTCAGGTTGGCCACGCGGGGAAGCCAGACGGCCGAGTACAGTTTGAGAACCAGCGTGCCCGCGTACTGGTCGACCACCATGGCCGGCCAACCATCGGATTCACCGTTGATCCACCTCAGGCCATTGGTTTGGTCGGTGGCTACACCTTGCCGTCGGGCCAGTGACGCGGCCATCCGATCATGCCACCAGGCGTCATCGACCATCACGGGTTTACCGGAGTGGAGGACTCGGAATCGGATCGGTGAATCCGGATCATAAAGACCCAGCGCCAGAAACCGGTCCTTGCGGTCGTACACCACCGCAATCTCGCCCGACACGCCTTCCCGGTTCATCTCACGGATACGCTCGCCGTAGACCCAAGGGTGCCCGGTGCGCACCGCGTACTCGGCGGCTGGGGTCAATCGCAATCGCAGACGAGGCTGCGCAGGCCCACCCGGAGCCGCAGGGGAGAGGCTCATGCCTGGAGCGAGGCCAGGACCTCGGGGTCACGGACGTCGACCCAACGGCCGGCTATTTGAAGCCCGGCCAGCACCTTGCTCTCGGCGATCATGGCCGACAACGCGTCGGTCAACTCGTACTCACCGCGCGGCGACTTCTCCAATCGGGCCGTGTACTCGAAGACCGACGGACGGAACAAATAAATGCCCGCGTTGTACCACACTGGCTTGCCCGGACGAATCCAGCCTTCGGAACGAAGCGTCTCCAACTGGGCGGCACTGGGCTTTTCGACCAAGCGGGTCAGGCAAAATTGAGCTTCATCAAAGAAGAACAGGCCTCCCTTGGTCACATCTTCACCAGCGGTCACGGTGAGCACGCCGTCGAATCGGCCGGATTGCCAGCGCTCGATCATGTGCCGGTAAGTCTCGGGCTTCACCAGGATGTCGCCATAGGTGAGCACGAAGTCGTCGCCCCCCACGAAGTCTTTGGCCAGTTCCGGAGCCTTGCCGGTGCCGTCTTGAACCACCTGACGGGAATAGCTCATCTGGACACCGAAGCGGGATCCGTCGCCGAAATGCGACTCGATGACCTCCGCGCGCCAACCGGTGATCAGGTGGAACTGGCGGACACCCACTTCCTTCAACCCTTCGACAATGTGCTCCAAAATAGGACGCCCCTGCACCGAGAGCATGGGTTTGGGGATCTCCTGGGTGAGGTCGCCCATGCGGGTTCCTTTTCCAGCAGCGAGGATGACAGCCTTGGTCATGATGCAAGCCAGTGTGACCGAATCCCCACCGGGAAGGAAGCCTCAGCCGGATTCGATCCTGAAAAGACGAAGGGCTCCGGGAGTTGGAAACCCCTCGGAGCCCTGTCTTGAAATGACTGAAACGGCGACGAATCAGGCCAGTTTGACGGCTTTCTTCAGTTGGGCGCTCTTGACGGCCGCATCGACGATTTCCTGACCAATGCGGCTGATGGGAAGGCTCACCGGCCCCTCCAGCGGCACATTCTTGTCGAGGCAATGCAGCAGGTATTGGACAGGGTTCTGGTGGGGTGCCTTGGTTGCCGGCGCAGCAACCACGTGCGGCACGGGCTTTTTGCGAGTCTGCACAGTGACGTAGTCGTCGTAGTCGTAGCTGCTCACCGAGCCCTCGGTGCCCAAGATCACAAATCCGCACTTGGGCTGCGGCTGGATGATCCACGGATCGGTGAAGGTGCCCCAACGGGTCTCGAATTTGGACAAACCATGGGCATAGCGCGCGACGACAATGCTGTGTTCATCCACTTCAAGCCCGGCCGGTTCGTCAACCACGGCCGTCACTTCGATCGGGCGACGCCCACCCTGATACCAAGTACCCAAGGTGGTGCCATAGCCCAAATAATCGAGCAAAGATCCACCGCCGTGAGCCTTCTTGTAGAACCAGGAGTTCGGCTTCTCCTTGGCGACTTGGGCCGGAGTCTTCTCATCCTTGTCGGCGCCGTGGAACAACGGGCCGCGATTGCCACCGATATGCCACACATTGAGCACTTCGCCAATCTTGCCACTGGAAACCAGCTCGTAGGCCTTGCGATGCGAGGCGACCCATTGGAGCGGCCAGTTGATCATCAGGCGCTGATCCTTGCCCATGCATTGGACCATGGCATCGGCTTCCTTCAGCGAGGCCGCAAAGGGTTTCTCAACCATGAGGTGCGCGCCGTAAGGAGCCACCTTCTTGACCCACTCTCCGTGCTTCGAGGCGGCCGGGCACAGCAGCACCACATCCGGCTTGGTCTTCTCGAGGCATTCCTTGTAGTCGGTGAAGGCACGGTCGCGGGCGACTAATCCCTTGCGAACCGCCTCTTCCATGCGAGCCGGCTGTTCGTCGCTGATCCCGACGATCTCGGCATTCGGATGCTCGTGGGCGTACCGTAGCAAATCGCCCATGTGGAAGTGGTCGAAGTTGATGCCAGCAATTTTCCAGGATCGTTTTTTCATTGGTCGAGGCCTTGGTCGAAGTGTTGAGCGAAGCGTGGTGAGAAAGGCATCGTGTGCGAAGTGCAAAATGGCGCAGCACTCCAGGGAGAGCCCCGGCCTTGAAGACCCTCGTGCCGAGCTTCTTGTAGACCTTCCGATGGACGGAGGCGTGCTCCACGAGGCATCCTCTCCGGCGATGAAGTGCTGGCACTGGATCTCACTCACAGCGGTCGCTTGGGCCATGGTCGCCTGTGCGGGCCGACGTGGCGGTGGCGAAGGCGCACCGGTGGCCAGCACCGGCGGTGCCGCACGTTCCGGAGAAAGCATTTACCGACTGGACTGCGCCCGCTGCCATGGCCCTCAAGGTGAAGGGGTCGCCGGCCAATACGACGAGACCTTGTATGGCGAACAGTCCGTGACTTCGCTGGCCCGGTACATCCACCGGACGATGCCAGATGACCGCAAGGAGAAGACCTCAGAAGTGGAGGCGCTTGCGGTGGCCGAGTTCATCCACAGCGCCTTCTACTCCCCCCAGGCCCGGGCCCGGAATACACCGGCCCGGATCGATTTCAGTCGCCTCACCCAACGCCGCTATCGGGAATCGGTGGCCGATTTGATCAGCGGATTTACTCCTGTCCGACAAACCTCCCAATCCGGCGGCCTTCAGGCGGAATACTTCCAATCGAAGGGCATGAACAAAAAGGACAAGTCCGCCCTCAAGCGGATCGATCCCTTCATCCGCTTCGACTACGGGACCAACTCTCCGACCCCGGACATCACGGCCGACCAATTCTCCATCGCTTGGAGCGGGTCGGTTCTGGCGCCGGAGTCGGGTGAGTACCAGTTCCGGGTCACGACCCCGAATGGAGCTCGACTCTACGTCAACACCGACCTCGCGGCCGGTGACAGCAATCGGCGCGACGACTCCGATGCCAAACGCGAGGCCGCACTGGTAGACCTGTGGGTCAGTTCCGGAGGCGTGGAGCGGCAGGCAACGGCGTCGTTGTACCTGCTGGGTGGCCGGAGCTATCCCCTTCGGCTCGATTACTTCAAGTTCAAGGAGAAGACCGCCGCCATCCGTCTAGAATGGAAGCCACCCCAAGGCCCTTGGGCGGTCATTCCTGCTTCAGTTCTCTCTCCGGAAAATTCCTCGGCGACTCCGGTCATCGGTACGGCGTTCCCGGCCGATGATTCCAGTCTGGGCTACGAACGCGGGCATGCCATTTCCAAAGAGTGGTGGCGGACGATCACCCGTGCCGGCACCGAGACCTCGGAACTGGTCGCTGGCCGAATCCACCGCTTGGCCAATATTCCGGCCAGCACGACCAACCGCTCAGACTTGAGCGCGCGAATGCAAGACTTCTGCGGGCAGTTCGCGGAGCGGGCTTTTCGGCGCCCCTTGGATACCGAGCTTCGGTCCCGTGTGGTGACCCGTTGGTTCCAACCGGGAATCGCCCTCGAAGACTCCGTCAAACGATCGGTGCTGGCGACCATGACCTCGCCCCGATTCCTGTACCCAGACCTGGCTGGACAACAAGACAGCCATACCGTCGCCGCCCGTCTGGCATTGGTGTTGTGGGATTCGCTCCCGGACGAAGCCCTGCGAAAGGCCGCCGACCGGGGCGAGCTCATGACACCCGAGCAAATCCGCGCACAAGCCCAGCGCATGGTGCGCAACCCGCGGACCCGGGCCAAGATGGGGGGATTCTTCGACCATTGGCTCGACACCGATGAAGCCCAAGACCTGGCCAAGGATCCCAAGACCTATCCAGGCTTCGATGCCGAATTGATTCAGGATTTGCGCACTTCCCTGAACCATTTCGTGGAATCAGTGGTCTGGAGCGACGCGTCCGACTACCGCCAACTACTGCTGTCCGACGAACTCCACCTCAACGCCGCGCTGCGCCGGTATTACGGAGTGGAGAAGAACGAGCGACCTCCGGTGGCCACCCATGCGCCAGCCGAGGCCGATGCGTTCATCCCGGTCCGTTTTGATCCGGAACAGCGCGCCGGAGTGCTCACGCATCCTTTCCTGCTCTCGACCCATGCCTATTACCGGTCGTCGTCGCCCATCCATCGCGGTGTCTTCCTGACCCGCAATGTGCTGGGCCGTTTCCTCAAGCCACCGCCCATGGCCATCGAGTTCATGGACGACCGCTTTGATCCGTCGCTCACCATGCGCGAGAAGGTCACGCAACTGACCGAAAAACCTCAGTGCATGGCCTGCCACGCCACCATTAATCCGCTGGGCTTCAGCCTGGAGCAATTTGATGCGGTCGGACGATTCCGCTCCGAAGACAACCGAAAGCCGGTCAACGCCACCTCCGAATACCTCACCGCGGACGGCAAGACCGTGACGTTGCGGGGCCCGCGCGACCTCGCCCGACACGCCGCTGAAAGCCCCGAGGCGCGCCGTGGTTTTGTCCGACAACTCTTCCAATACACCGTCCAGCAAGCCCCCACGGCCTACGGACCAGATCGACTTCAAAAACTCGATTCGGCTTTCCAAGAGTCCGGGTGCAACATCCGCCAGCTTCTGGTTGAGATCGCCATCCAATCCGCCACCTTCGATCCGAAGAACCCGCCCGGAAAATGAAGAACGACATCGCCTCCTCCACACGTCGCCGATTCCTGCGAGATCTGGGCCTCTCTACAGCGGTCCTGCCGTTTCTGGGTGGGCTGCCCTCGCTTCAGGCCGCCCCACGGAAACGGTCCGCCCAGCGTATCGTCTTCGTCTTCACCCCCAACGGAACGGTGCCCGGTGAATTCTGGCCCGAGACCGCCGGGTCCGACTTCCAGCTCAAGCCCATCCTGGAACCGCTGGCCGCTTATCGGGACCGGATGCTCATCGTCAAAGGCTTGTGCAACCGGGTTCGCGGCGATGGCGACGGGCACATGCGCGGCATGAGCTGCCTGCTCACGGGCATTGAACTGCTCCCCGGCAATATCCAAGGCGGCTCCGATACTCCGGCCGGTTGGGCCAGTGGTCCTTCCATCGATCAAGAGTTGAAGGGCTTCCTGCAAAGCCGACCCGAGACGCGGACCCGGTTTGGCTCCCTGGAACTGGGAGTCGGCGTGCCCCATCGCGCCGACCCGTGGACGCGCTGGACCTACGCGGGATCCAATCAGCCGGTGGCGCCGCTGTCCGATCCTTACGAGGTATTCGAGAAGCTGTTTGGTCAGGTGAAAGACCGGGAGAACCTAGGCAGTGTCCTCGACCAAGTGCGTTCGGATCTCCAGCGGGTTTCGCAGAAATTGGGTCGAGAAGAACGAGCGCTGCTGGAGCGGAATGCGACGTTGGTCCGCGAGATGGAACGGGAAATCTCCGAGGCCGGCCGCCAGAAACTGCGCGTGGCGGCACCGGTCCTCGAGCCCGGTATCGGCAATGAGAACGACACCATTCCCCAGGTTTCGCGCATGCAAGCCGACTTGCTGGTCAATGCCTTTGCCAACGACATGGCCCGGGTGGCGTCGCTGCAATACACCAACTCGGTGGGCCAAGCCCGCATGCGTTGGCTCGGTATCGACGACGGCCACCACTCGCTCTCCCACGACCCGGACCTCAATACGGGTTCGCAGGAAAAGCTGGTGAAGATCAACCGGTGGTTTGCAGGCGAGATTGCGGCGCTGGCCAAGAAACTGGCCGACACACCGGAGCCGGGCGGCAATGGCTCACTGCTGGATCACACCACGATCTTGTGGACCAACGAACTGGGCAAAGGCAACAGCCACACCCACGAGAACATCCCCTTCCTCATGGTCGGCGGCGGACTGGGCTTCCGGACCGGCCGATCCCTCCAGTTGGAAAAGATGCCGCACAACCGGCTCTGGTTGTCCATCGCGCAAGCCTTTGGTCACGGCGTGAACACCTTCGGCAACCCCTCACTCTGCACCGCGGGCCCCCTGTCACTGGCCTGAAATCCGGGGAATTGGCCCGTCGGAAACCCCAAACGAGGGGCTGAACAACCCGATTGGGGCGCAAGAGAGGATTCGCCCCCGCACTTGACCCAATCCAAGTCCAATCTAGGATGCAATCCGAACCGCAACGTCTGCCGTTGGAGTCTTGCCCTACTGCTCCGCCCTCAGATTTTTGCCGGACAGTCACATTTATTTGAATCAATGAGCACTGCTGCTTCTCCGCAATCTTCGCCCAAGATTTCAAAAATCTCCGAGGCGGTCATCCGTATCGCCGGCAATTCACAGGACGG
>Ga0255127_1000298_pt1 | contig 26480 bp, 17 predicted proteins | sample Law_Miss_RepB_8d_FD_188555 | JGI IMG/M metagenome (GOLD analysis project Ga0255127, IMG submission 188555) | Freshwater microbial communities from St. Lawrence River, New York, United States - Law_Miss_RepB_8d | ecosystem: Environmental > Aquatic > Freshwater > River | place: USA: New York...
GGCTTGGACGCACCGCCTGACCCGGCTCGGCCCCCGGTTTTTCACGCGCCTGCAGCCCACCCCTGTGGCGGCGCCCCGGTGGGCGGCCCGCAACGAAGCCTTGCGCAGCGCGCTGGGCTGGCCCGCCGAACTGTTTGACGAACACCACCTGCAGGCCTTTGCCGGCAATGCGCCGATGGCCGGCTCGGACCCGCTGGCCACGGTGTACAGCGGCCACCAGTTCGGCCAATGGGCCGGACAGCTGGGCGATGGCCGGGCCATCTGGTTGGGCGAGGCCGCTTCCGAAGAAGGCCCGCAGGAAATCCAGCTCAAGGGCGCAGGCCGCACCCCCTACTCGCGTGGCGGCGATGGCCGGGCCGTGTTGCGCTCCAGCATCCGGGAGTATTTGTGCAGCGAAGCCATGCACGGTCTGGGTATCCCCACCACACGGGCCTTGGGGCTGGTGGCCTCGCCCGAGCCGGTGCGGCGCGAAACCCTTGAAAGCGCCGCCGTGGTGACCCGGGTGGCCCCCAGTTTTTTGCGCTTCGGACACTTCGAGCATTTCTGGGCACAGGGCGACACAGACGCGTTGCGCACGCTGGCCGACCATGCCATCGATCACCACTTGCCCATCTGCCGCGAACGCAGCGCCCTGTGGCAAGGCAATCTGTACGCCGCCTTGCTCGACGAGGTGCAAGAGCGCACCGCCCGGCTGCTGGCGCAATGGCAGGCCGTGGGGTTTTGCCACGGCGTGATGAACACGGACAACATGAGTCTGCTGGGCTTGACCATCGACTACGGCCCCTTCCAGTTCATGGACGGTTTTGACCCGGCCCACATTTGCAACCACTCGGACCACCAGGGGCGTTATGCCTACGGACGGCAACCCAACGTGGCCTACTGGAACCTTTATTGCTTGGCCCAATCCCTGGCCCCCCTGATCGACGACCAGGAGATGACCTTGCAGGTGCTGGAGGGCTACAAGACCCTGTTCCCGCGCTTGCTGGGGGATGCGATGCGGGCCAAACTGGGCCTGACCGGTGAACGGGCCCCCGAGTCCGAGCGTGAAGCCGACTGGGTGCTGGTCGAAGACCTGATGCAGTTCATGGCGGGCGAACAAGTGGATTTCACCCTGTTTTGGCGGCAACTGAGCCAGGCGGTGGTGCACCAGTCCCGCACCGCCAACCCGACAGATGCCGACTGGAGTGCCGTGACCGACCTGGTGCTCGACCGCCCTCGCCTGCTGGCCTGGCTGGCGCGTTACACCACACGGGCAGGCCGAGGCAACCTGGCCTCCATGGGCCAGCAGATGCTGCGCACCAATCCCAAATTTGTGCTGCGCAACCACCTGGCGGAATTGGCGATTCGCCGGGCCCAGCAAGGAGATTTTTCGGACATCGAGACGCTGCACAACTTGCTAAAGTCCCCCTTCGACGAGCATCCGGGCTTTGAGGCCCATGCCGATTTGCCGCCCGACTGGGCCAGCCAACTGGAAATCAGCTGTTCATCATGAGCAAAATCTTTAAAACCGAGCAGGAATGGCGTGAATTGCTGGCCAGCAAGCACGCCGAGCCCATGGCCTACGCCGTGACGCGCCAGGCCGCCACCGAGCGGCCATTCACCGGCAAATACGAAGGCCACTGGTCCAGGGGCATTTACCGCTGCATCTGCTGCGAGGCCGAGTTGTTCACCTCAGACACCAAATTCGATGCCGGCTGCGGCTGGCCAAGCTTTTTTCGGGCCACCAGCGCACAGGCCATCGAAGAGCGTGTGGACACCAGCCACGGCATGCGCCGTGTGGAAACCGTGTGCGCCCAGTGCGGTGCCCACCTGGGCCATGTGTTCGAAGACGGCCCGGCCCCCACAGGTTTGCGTTACTGCATGAACTCCGCTTCGTTAGACTTCCAGCCTTCCTGACCGAATCCGCGCCCCCCTTCAGGGTGCCGGCCACCGACCCGTTTCATGAAATTCATCCTCGACTTTTTCCCCATCCTGCTGTTTTTTGGGGCTTACAAGATGGCCGACATCTACACCGCCACCGCGGTGCTGATGGGGGCCACCGTGCTGCAGACCGCCATCATTTACAAGATGGACGGCCGGCTGCAAACCATGCACAAGATCACTCTGGTGCTGGTGCTGGGTTTTGGCGCGCTGACACTGGGCCTGCACGATGAACGCTTCATCAAATGGAAACCGACCTTGCTGTATTCCGGCCTGGCCATCGCGCTGGCGGTGGCGCACTGGGTCCTGAAGAAGAACTTCCTGCACATGCTGCTGGGCACGCAATTGCAGTTGCCACCCGCGGTCTGGTACCGCCTGAACCTGTCGTGGATGCTGTACTGCGTCTTCATGGCCGCCATCAACGCCTATGTGGCGCACTTCTTCAGCACAGAGGACTGGGTGAACTTCAAGCTGTGGGGTTATGTGTTCCCCTTGGTGTTCATCCTGGGCCAGGGCGTGTACATCTCCCGGTACTTGCCCAAGGACGAGGGTGAACAGAAATGAGCGCCTCGGCCATCCCACTGAGTGCCCAAATTCATGCCCGGCTGACGGAGCGTCTCGCGCCCACCGCCTTGCGGGTGATCGACGAAAGTGCCCAACACGCAGGTCACGTCGGAGCCAATGAAAGTGGCGAAGGCACCCACATGCGGGTGTGCATTGCCTCTCCTTTGTTCACCGGCATCACCCGCGTTCAGCGCCACCGTCTTGTGTATGATGCGCTGCAAGATTTCATCGACCAAGGCCTGCACGCCCTGGCCATTGAACTGATCTGAACACGGGCCGTCACCCACGGGTGGCAGCCCCTTTTTTTGAACCCCCGATTCACTTCTACCGACCATCCTTGAGGAAATAACGATGAAAAAGCAAATGCTCAGCGCCGCCCTGGTGGCCCTGCTGGCCGCACCGGCCCTGGCACAAAACCTGGCCGTGGTGAACGGCAAACCTGTGCCCTCCTCGCGCGTGAAGGCGCTGCAGCAGCAGGTCGAAGCTTCTGGCCGCCCAGTCACACCCGAGGTGATGGTGCAGATCAAGGAGGAATTGATTGCGCGTGAAGTCTTCATGCAGGAAGCCAAGAAGCGTGGCCTCGATGCCAGCGAAGATTACAAAATGCAACTGGAATTGGCCCGCCAGACCCTGTTGATCCGTCAGTTGTTTGCCGATTACCAGAAGAAAAACCCGGTGACCGATGCCGAGATCAAGGCCGAATACGACAAGTTTGTGGCCGCCAATGGTGGCAAGGAATACCGCGCTCGCCACATTCTGGTCGAGAAGGAAGACGAGGCCAAGGCCTTGATTGCCGACATCAAGAAGGGCGCCAAATTTGAAGACTTGGCCAAAAAAGCGTCCAAGGATCCGGGTTCCGGCGCCAACGGGGGTGATCTGGACTGGGCCGCTGCCGGCAGCTATGTGGCCGAGTTTTCGGACGCCATGGTCAAGCTGGCCAAGGGCCAGATGACCGATGCCCCTGTGAAGAGCCAGTTTGGCTTTCACATCATCCGTGTCGACGATGTGCGTGAGGCCGAACTGCCCAAGTTGAACGAAGTCAAACCACAAATTGCCCAGCAGCTGCAACAGCAAAAACTCAGCAGCTTCCAGGAAGGTCTGCGCAGCAAAGCCAAGATTCAGTGAGCGGGTCTTTGCGCCCCTGAAAAACGCGACTTCGGTCGCGTTTTTTGTTCTTGCGACTTATGTGACGTGCGCACTGGGGATGCGGGCGCTGGCCGGGGCTCAGAGGCGCTTGGCTTTGCCACATCGCCCCATCCAGCGCCCGCAGCCCCAGTGCGGGTGGTCTGCCCGTATTGCCAACTTCACAAGCTGGGATAATCCCAGCCCATGCAGCCCCACCACCTCGAACTTTTAGCCCCCGCCCGCAACCTGGAGATCGGCATCGAAGCCATCCACCATGGCGCTGATGCGGTCTACATTGGCGGCCCCTCGTTCGGGGCGAGGTCCACCGCCGACAACTCGGTGCAGGACATCGCCAAGCTGGTGCAGCATGCCCACCGCTTTCACAGCCGCATCTTTGTCACGCTCAACACCATCTTGCGCGACGATGAGCTCGAAGGCGCCCGCCAACTGGCCTGGCAGCTGTACGACGCGGGGGTGGATGCGCTGATCATCCAGGACATGGGGCTGCTGGAGATCGACATGCCGCCGATCCAGCTGCACGCCAGCACCCAGACCGACATCCGCACGCCCGAGAAGGCGAAGTTCTTGCAGGATGCGGGCCTGTCCCAAATCGTGCTGGCGCGCGAGTTGACGCTGCCGCAGATCAGCGCCATCCGAGACGTGATCGACACCGAGCGCACCGTGATCGAATTTTTCGTGCACGGCGCCCTGTGCGTGGCCTACAGCGGCCAGTGCTTCATCAGCCATGCCCACACCGGCCGCAGCGCCAACCGGGGCGACTGTTCGCAGGCCTGCCGCCTGCCCTACGAGGTCAAGGACGCGCAAGGCCGCATCGTGGCGCACGACAAGCATGTGCTGAGCATGAAGGACAACAACCAGAGCGAGAACCTGCGCGCCCTGGTCGATGCGGGCATCCGCAGCTTCAAGATCGAAGGCCGCTACAAGGACATGGCCTATGTGAAGAACATCACGGCGCATTACCGCAAGCTGTTTGACGAGGTGCTCAGCGAGCGGCCCGAGTTGGCGGCGGCATCGCACGGCCGCAGCACCTTCAGCTTTGTGCCGGACCCGAACCAGAACTTCAACCGCGAATTCACCGACTACTTCGTGCAAGGCCGCCAGGAAGACATTGGCGCCTTCGACACCCCCAAAAACCCGGGCCAGCCGATTGGCTGGGTCAGCAAGGTGACGGCCGAGCACGTTGAGATCACCACCGACGACCCCGCCACAGCGCTGCACAACGGCGACGGCCTGTGCTACTACGACCTGCAAAAGGAACTGGTGGGCCTGCAGATCAACCGCGCCGAAGCGGCCAAAGCCAAAGGCGTCTGGAAGCTTTTCCCCAAAGACCCGATGGCCGGCTTCAAGGACCTGCGCCCAGGCGTGCAGGTCAACCGCAACCGCGACATGAGCTGGGTGCGCACGCTGGACAAAAAGTCGGCCGAACGGCGCATGGGCGTATGGATGCAACTGGCCGAACACACCGACGGCCTGCAGCTGACGCTGACCGACGAAGCCGGACACAGCGCCAGCGCGCAGATGGCCATCGGCTGGCAAGCACCCAAAGACCCGACCCAGGCCGAAGACAAACTCAAAAGCGCCTTGTGCAAGCTGGGCGACACCGTGTTCGAGCCGCTGGATGTGCAGTTGAGCCTGCCCCGCCCCTGGTTTGTCCCGCCCTCACAGCTCAACGCCTTGCGCCGTGATGCAGTGCAAGCCCTCGAAGCCGCCCGCGCCGCGGGCCTGCAGCGCCTGCCGCGAGCCATGCCGGTGGCGCCACCCGTGCTTTACCCCGAAGACACCCTCACCTACCTGGCCAATGTGTTCAACCAGAAGGCGCGTGATTTTTATGCCAAGCACGGCGTGAAGGTGATCGCTGCCGCCTATGAGGCGCAGGAAGAACACGGTGAAGTCAGCCTGATGATCACCAAGCACTGCGTGCGCTTCAGCCTGAGCCTGTGCCCCAAACAAGCCAAGGGCGTCACAGGCGTGCAAGGCACGGTCAAAGCCGAACCGATGCAACTCATCAACGGCAAGGAAAAACTCACCCTGCGCTTTGACTGCAAACCCTGCGAGATGCATGTGGTCGGCAAGATCAAAAAGTCGGTGCTGAACGCGGTGCCCGAAAGCCCGGTGCAGTTCTACAAGACGCGGCCTGTGGTGGGCTTGCACTGACGGGCCGGATCAGTCGAGCCAGTCCCACGCCTGCAAACGGTAAGTCCCCCCGGGCTGCCGCCACACCGTGGCCTGGACGTTTCTGTGTGCGCCGTCGAGCGTCACGCGCAGCTGCAACTCATGGTTCACGCCGGACACCACCTGCTGGCGGGCGTGTGTGACGTCTTTGAAAAGCACCCTGGCCCTGTTTTGCACGGCATAGGTCTGCACAGCGAAGCGGGCCGCTTCCTGCACCTCGGGGCTGTACGCATCGGCTGCGGACCAAGCACCCACCGCTTGAGTGGGCATCACATGGGCCGTCTGGTCGGGGCTGCAGGCACTGAGGCCCAGCCCAACCAAGCCGCACAAGACTTTCGGCAGCAAAGTCATCCCCCCTGTTCAGCCCAGCGGCTTGAAGAGTTCGTTCAAGTCCGACTCGCCAAACAACGGCTCTTTGCGCTGCACCGCGCCCGAATACATGTCTTGCGCCAGTTGGGCCTTGCGCTCTTGCAGGGCCAGCATGCGCTCTTCAATCGTGCCCTGGGCCACCAGCTTGAGCACCCACACACTCTGGGTCTGGCCAATGCGGTGCGCCCGGTCGGTGGCCTGGTTTTCCACCGCAGGGTTCCACCACGGGTCGTAATGGATCACCGTGTCGGCCTGCGCCAGGTTCAGGCCCACGCCACCGGCTTTGAGGCTGATCAGGAACAGCGGCACCTGGCCGGTGGTGAACCGATCGATGAGGGCGTCCCGGTTTTTGCTTTGGCCGGTGAGCTTGACCCACGGGATGCCCAGACGCGGCAACTCGTCCTCGATCAGGCTGAGCATTTGTGTGAACTGCGAGAACAGCAATATCCTGCGGCCCTCGGCCACCATCTCGGGCAGCATGTCGAGCAAGCGCTCGAGCTTGGCCGAAGGCTGCTGCTGGCTGGCCGTGCCCAGCTTGAGCAGGCGCGGGTCACAGCACACCTGGCGCAGCTTGAGCAGCGCGTCCAGGATGGTGATTTGGGATTTGGCCAGGCCTTGTGTGTTCAGCGCATCGCGCACGGTTTTTTCCATGCTCAGGCGGATGGTTTCATACAGGTCGGCTTGCTTGCCTTGCAGGGGCACGGGCATCAGGGTTTCGACCTTGGGCGGCAGCTCGCTGGCCACCACGTCCTTGGTGCGTCGCAGCATGAAGGGCGTGATGCGATTGCGCAACTGGTCGATCTTGTCGCGGCTGCCCTGGCGCTCGATCGGGTGGCGAAACAGCTCGCCAAAGCGCTTTTGGCTGCCCAGAAAACCGGGCATCAAAAAGTGGAACAGGCTCCACAACTCACCCAAGTGGTTTTCCATGGGTGTGCCCGACAGGCACAGACGGTGCTGGGCCGGAATGCTGCCCACGGTCTGCGCCGCGTGGGTGTGGGCGTTCTTGATGTTTTGCGCTTCGTCCAGCACCAGCAGGTGCCAGTCGGTGGCCAGCCAAAGCTCGCGGTCGCGGTGCAACAAGGAATAAGGCGTGAGCACGATGTCGTGGCCGCTGAGCGCCTGTGCCGCGCCGTGCCGGGCCAGACCGTGGTGGATGTGGGTGCGCAAAGTGGGGCAAAAACGCGCTGCTTCGCGCTGCCAATTGCCCAACAAACTGACCGGCGCCACGATCAGGGCCGGCTGCGTGAGGCGACCGGCTTCTTTTTCGGTCAGGATGTGGGCCAGGGTCTGCAGCGTTTTGCCCAGGCCCATGTCGTCGGCCAAAATCCCGGCCAGGTGGTGCGCGCGCAAGAACTGCAACCAGTTCAGACCCTGTTGCTGGTAAGGCCGCAATGTCGCTTGCAAACTGGCAGGCACGGGCACTTCGGGCAGGCCCTGTTGGGTGCGCATGTGCTGCACCAGGGCCATCAGACTTTGGGCCCCCGCCCAGGTCACCCCCTCGCCCAGCGAGGCGGCCGTGCGCAAGGCCTCCAGACGCGACAGGCGCAGGCCTTTGGCGTTCCAGTCCCGTCCACGCTCGGACACCAACTCCATCAGGGTGTTCAGCCAGGGCGCGATCTTGGCGGTGGGCAACTTCACAAAGCCATCGCCCTGCAAGTCGGGCAGGTACAAACTGGGCGGCAAGCGGGGGGTCTCGCCATCGGCGCTGCCCCCGGTCAAACCGGCCAAGGTGCTGAGGAGGGTGGGCACCCAGGGCAGGATGTTCACACGCTGCCCATCGATGTCCATGCCCAGCGACAAATCGAACCAGTGCGAGGTCTCGGGGGCTTCGGCATCGACCTCGCCATCGCCCGAGAGGTGGATGTGCACATCGTCGGCCTGGCGCAGCCAGCGGGTCTGGCCCGAATCAAAACGCACATCGAAGCCCGCCTCGCGCAGGGGCGCAAAGTCATGCTCCAACCACTCCAGCCAACGCTGCTGTGGCCCGGGCGGCGCCATGCCCAGCGTGTTCTGGGCACGCACGGTCAGGCCCAATCGGTCCAGCGCCTGCCAGGCCTCGCCCTCTGCCGCCAGATCGCGCACCACCCGGCGTGCCTGCGGGCCATGGCCGACCATGACGCGCAGCTGCTTGTCTGGCCAAAAGCCGCGACAACCGGCGTAATCAAAACTCAACTCGGCCATGAACAGCCCCAGCGTGTCACGGTCCTGGGGCTGAACGGGTGCGATCTCGAGCACGGGACGGGGGCGCACATCGCGGATTTCTGGGGTCTGGGCCATCACCGGCGGCAAGGGCACAGGCCCCAGACTGGCCAACAACTGGTTCTGGAGTTTGAACACCACACTCTCGGGCAGCACGGGTGAGGAAGCCATCACCTGCAAGGCGTTGGCACTCAGGCCTTGGGTGTCGAGCGGTCCGCACAGGCCTTGCTGCAGGTCCATGTAAAAAGGCGGCTCGTTCAGGCCATACACCACCCCCGCACGCCGGGGCTGCAGGCTCAGTTGCCAGCCCCCCGGCAAGTGGTCTTGCGCGGCCACTTCATGCCAACTGCCCACCAGGGCTTCGGCCGCGTCGCTCCAGCGCAAGCGCACCGCACCCTCGGCAGACATCAGGCGACCGGTCTGGCTGCACAGCTGCAGCAGCCATTGCCCCGGCATGCCCTGCAATTTGACTTCGCCCTGAAACCCATACGAGCTGAAGCTGTTGGCCGCCGGACAGGCTTTCATCAAGCCCAGAATGTCACGGTCCCGTGGGGTGCTGTTGTGCCAGATGGGGTCCAGCCGGGACGGGTCGTGGCCAATTTTCTTGGGCTTGCCCCATTCGCCGTTGCGCTTGGGCGTGGCCCGTTTGACACTGAGGTGAAACATGGGCTTGGGGCCTGTGTGCACCACAGACAGCAAATAGACGAACTGGTCCTGCGTGCTGCCAGGCCATGCCATGGCCTCAGGGCCATCGGCGTTTTCGAGGCGGTTGAGCCATTCGCGGGCCTGGTACTCGGCATGCCCCAAGGCCCGCTCCTGGGCCATCTGGTTGCGCCGCGCCAACGCCTGCGCAGAGGGCCCTTCGCTGCCCCACTCATCCAGCAGGGCCAGGCCCTGCATCGAGGCCAGAATGCCCAGGGCCGCCCCGTGCTTGCAGTAGCGCCCCACAGGGCAGGTGCAACCGCTGCGCCACTCACTCAGGTTACCGCCTGCGCTCACGCGCAGTTCGGCGTTCACCTTGTAAGGCGTCCCCTCGTTGCTGTCCACCTGGCCCTGCAGACGCCAGCCGTCGCCATCGGGCATGAGCTGCGATGACACCACCTTGTTTTGCAGGTACAAGGTGGTGCCCCGCGACCAGGCCCCCTGGTCAAAGTAGAAAGCCAGTTGGGAGGGCGGAAACCACTGCCGGGGGGTGTCGGACTTCATGCGCTCGGGCTTCTCAACCCACCCACTTGCGGGCGTTTTGCCAAACGCGCAGCCAGGGGCTGTGGGCGCCGATGCCGCCCGTGGCCTCCAGGTCCGTCCAGCTCATCTGCACATTTCGAAACACCCGCTCGGGGTGCGGCATCATGGCTGTGAAGCGTCCGTCCGCCGTGGTCACGGCCGTGAGCCCGCCTGCGCTGCCATTGGGGTTGAAGGGGTAGGCTTCGGTGGCCGCGCCGTGGTTGTCGACAAAACGCATCGCGGCAATGGCCTGCGCCGCGTTGCCCCGGTGCTTGAAGTTGGCGAAGCCTTCGCCATGCGCCACGGCAATCGGCAGACGGCTGCCCGCCATGCCCTGCAGGAACAGGCTGGGCGAATCGAGCACCTCGACCATCGACAGCCGGGCTTCAAAACGCTCGCTCTGGTTGGTGGTGAAGCGCGGCCAGGCCTGGGCGCCCGGGATGATGTCGGCCAGTTCGGCAAACATCTGGCAGCCGTTGCACACGCCCAGACCGAAGGTGTCGCTGCGGCCAAAAAAGGCCTTGAACTGCTCGGCCAAGGCCGGGTTGAAGGTGATGCTGCGCGCCCAACCGATGCCCGCGCCCAGGGTGTCGCCATAGCTGAAACCGCCGCAAGCGACCACGCCTTTGAATTCGGCCAAATTGGCGCGGCCCGACTGCAGGTCGCTCATGTGCACATCGTGCGCCTCGAATCCGGCGGTGTGAAAGGCGTAGGCCATCTCCACATGCGAGTTGACGCCCTGCTCGCGCAGCACGGCCACTTTGGGGCGCGACAGGTTCAGGTAGGGCGCCGCCACGTTCTCGGACGGGTCAAAAGCCAGCGCCACATGCATGCCCGGGTCGTCGGCGCGGCCAACGGCGGCGTGCTCGGCGTCGGCACAGGCAGGGTTGTCGCGCTGCTGGTTGATCTTCCAGCTCACGCTGTCCCAGACCTGGTGCAGGTCTTCCAGCCGGGCGGCAAACACCTCTTTGGTGTCGCGCCAGATGCTCAGTTCGCCCACGCCTTTGGCAATGGTCGACTGGGCAGGCCGGGTCTTGCCGATCACATGGGTGTGCTTGGACAGGCCGTGCTCACGCAGGGTTTGCAGCACCGCGTTGCGCTCAGACGTGCGCACCTGCAGCACCACGCCCAGCTCTTCATTGAACAGGGCTTTCAGGGTGAGTTCTTCGCGCCGCGCGCTGACCTGCCCTGCCCAGTTCTTGGCGTCGCCGTGGTCGGCGCGGCTGTCGCTGATGCCGTCGCCCTCCGTCACCAGCATGTCCACATTGAGCGCCACGCCCACATGGCCGGCAAAGGCCATCTCGGCCACAGCGGCCAGCAGACCGCCGTCGCTGCGGTCGTGGTAGGCCAAGATCTGGCCCTGGCTGCGCAAGGTGTTGATGGCTTGGACCAGCTGGACCAAGGCTTGCGGGTCGTCGAGGTCTGGCACCTGGTCACCAAACTGACCGAGCACCTGGCCCAGCACGCTGCCGCCCATGCGGTGGCGGCCCTGACCCAGGTCGATCAGCAGCAGGCTGGTGTCGTCGGTTTGGGCGTCCAGCTGAGGCGTGAGCGTGCCGCGCACATCGCTCAGGCTGGCAAAGGCGGTGACGATCAGGCTCACGGGCGAGGTGACCTGGCGGGGCTGGCCATCGGCCTGCCACTGCGTGCGCATGGACAGGCTGTCCTTGCCCACGGGGATGGAGATGCCCAGCGCCGGGCACAGTTCCATGCCCACCGCTTTGACCGTTTCATACAAGGCCGCGTCTTCGCCCGGTTCGCCGCAAGCGGCCATCCAGTTGGCCGACAGCTTGACGCGGGGCAGATCGATCGGGGCGGCCAGCAAATTGGTGATGGCTTCGGCCACCGCCATGCGCCCGGATGCGGCGGCGTTGAGCGAGGCCAGCGGCGTGCGCTCGCCCAAGCTCATGGCTTCGCCGGCAAAGCCGGCGTGGTCGGCCAGGGTCACGGCCACATCGGCCACCGGCACTTGCCAGGGGCCGACCATCTGGTCACGGTGGGTGAGGCCGCCCACCGCGCGGTCGCCGATGGTGATGAGGAAACGCTTGGACGCCACCGTGGGGTGGCTGAGCACGTCGATGACGGCTTGCTGCAAAGCCACGCCTGTGAGGTCCATCGCCGGCGACTGGCGCGCCACGGTCTTCACATCGCGGTGCATTTTGGGCGGCTTGCCCAGCAGCACGTCCATCGGCATGTCGACTGCGACCGCCCCGCTCCCCGAGGGCGGTGTGGGGGCTTGGGACGAGGCGCTGGGCAGCGCATCCGCCTCGGCGACCAGCAGACGTCGCTCGTCGGTCGCCACACCGATCACCGCAAACGGGCAGCGTTCGCGTTCGCAAAAGGCTTGGAACTGCGCCAAAGACTCGGGCGCGATCGCCATCACATAGCGCTCCTGGCTTTCGTTGGACCAGATTTCTTTGGGTGCCAAGCCCGATTCTTCGAGCGGAACCGCACGCAAATCAAAACGGGCGCCCCGGCCGGCGTCGTTGGTCAACTCGGGGAAGGCGTTGGACAAACCGCCCGCGCCCACATCGTGGATGGCCAAGATGGGGTTGGCCGCGCCCTGCGCCCAGCAGTGGTTGATGACCTCTTGTGCGCGCCGCTCGATCTCGGGGTTGCCGCGCTGCACCGAGTCAAAGTCGAGCTCGGCCGCATTGGTGCCGGTGGCCATGGAGCTGGCGGCGCTGCCGCCCATGCCGATGCGCATGCCAGGGCCGCCCAATTGGATCAACAGGGTGCCCGCTGGGAACTCGATTTTTTTCGTCTGAATGGCGTCAATCTGGCCCAGACCGCCGGCGATCATGATGGGCTTGTGGTAGCCGCGCACCACGCCGTCCACGGTTTGTTCGTACTCGCGGAAGTAGCCCAGCAGGTTCGGGCGGCCGAACTCGTTGTTGAAGGCGGCGCCCCCCAGCGGACCCTCGGTCATGATCTGCAAGGGGCTGGCGATGTGCTCGGGCTTGCCGCCCGCTTGGTCGGACAGGCCGCCCCAGAGTTTGGACACCGTGAAGCCCGCCAGACCCGCCTTGGGCTTGGAGCCACGGCCGGTGGCGCCCTCGTCGCGGATCTCGCCGCCGGCACCGGTGGATGCGCCGGGAAAAGGCGAGATCGCGGTCGGGTGGTTGTGGGTTTCCACCTTCATCAGCACATGGTGCAAGGCCTGTTCTTTTTGGTAGGCCGCGCCATGGCCGCTGGTGCGGGCCACAAATCGCTCCACGCTGTGGCCTTCCATCACCGAGGCATTGTCCGAGTACGCCACCACCGTGTGCTGGGGGTTGACCTGGTGCGTGTGGCGGATCATGCCGAACAGGCTTTTGGATTGGGCCACGCCGTCGATGGTGAACTCGGCGTTGAAAATCTTGTGGCGGCAGTGCTCGCTGTTGGCCTGCGCGAACATCATCAGCTCCACATCGGTGGGGTTGCGCTGCAGGCCCTGGAAGGCATTGACCAGGTAGTCGATCTCGTCTTCGGCCAGCGCCAGGCCCCAGGCCTGGTTGGCCTGCACCAGCGCGGCGCGGCCGCCGCCCAGCACGTCCACATGCGCCATCGGCGCGGGCGCCAGCGCGCTGAACAAGGCGGCCGCTTCATCGCGGCTGGCCATGGCCGACTCGGTCATGCGGTCGTGCAGCACGGCAGCCACCTGACCCAGCTGCTCGGGGCTGAGTTTGGCGCTGCCCAGCAGGCCCGACTTCATCGTCAGGCGGTACTCGGTCAGGCGCTCGATGCGGCGCACCGCCAAGCCGCAGTTGTGGGCGATGTCGGTGGCCTTGGAGGCCCAAGGCGAGACGGTGCCAAGCCGGGGGCTGACCACGATCACCGGGCCGTCTGCGGGGCCGGCATAAGGCTCGCCATAAGTCAGCAAGGCGGACAAGGTCTGTTGTTGGGCCTCTGCCAAAGAGCTGGTCGTGGCCACCAGGTGCACAAAACGGGCCGAAATGCCCTGGATTTGAGGCGAAATCAGCGAAAGGCGGGGCAAAAGCTGGGCAGTGCGAAAGTCGCTGAGGGCGCTGGCGCCTTCAAAAGTCGTGATGTGCAGGGACACGGGGTGGCCTTGTAAAGAGACGGGTGACCGTTGTGCCGGGGCCGCTGACTGGGGCTGACCGGCAAAGGCGGTATTTTAGCCGGGGAAACCCTGATGTGACGGCCCGCAAAGACCGCCATGCACCCGCGCAGGGCGGCGCATGGCCAGCACCGCCCCATCAACCTGGCAAGCAAGTCGCTTCCATCTCGCGCCGGATTTGGTAGGCGTGGGTGCGGGTGTCCATGGCCACATCGTCCCAGGTCAGGCTTTGGCCTTTGGCCACGGCTCGGAGCACTTTCACACCGTGCGCCAAGCCCAGGGGCAGGCCACCCATGCGCTTGGAAGTGGCGGCCGGCAGCAACTTGCCCCAGACGGTGTAGCCGCCCTCGCCGTCCAGCATGTCGCCGGGCCGCAGGTCGCGCTTGGCGGTGGCCACCACGTCGGCGTTCCAGCCGATGGCCACGCCAGTGGGTTCGTTGCGCAAGGCCACACTGGCCACACTCACGCCCACTTCCAGCCCGATCAGGTGCCAGCGTTTGTAGAGGGTGAAGTAGCGGCCCGTGGGGTCGGTGTGGGCGTTGTATTCTTCAAAGCAGTTCTTGATGTAGTTGGTCTCGGCTTCCACCGTGACCCACACGCCCATGCGGATGTCGTAGGGAATTTTGCGGCCATCGGTCTCCAGACTCGAGATCACCTCGACCATGCCTTTGCGCTCGAGCACACCGCCTTCCGACTTCGGCCGGGTGACGTAGGGGATGTCTTCCACGCTGGCTGGGGGATAGAGCAAACCGTTGCTGGGCACGCCCAGACCGGTGGCATTCGAGACCGCCGTGCTCTCGATCGAGGGCTTGGAGCCGTCCAGAAAGCTGTTGAACATTTTCGGGTTCAGGCCCCCGCGCTCGGCTTGTTCCGGCGTCAGGCCGTAATGGCCCCACACGGTCTCGGGCGTGGATTCGCAAAAGTGGGGCAACCACTTGTGGCCCCTGCCCGCCGCCACCACCGGGAATCCGCAGGTGCGGGCCCAATCCACCAAATCGCAGATGAGCGCGGGCTGGTCGCCAAAGGCCAGCGAATAGACCACGCCCGCTGTCTGGGCACGCGTGGCCAGCAAGGGGCCGCAAAAAGCGTCGGCCTCGACCGTGACGTTGACGACGTGCTTGCGATGGGCAAATGCCTCGAGGATGTGGTCCACCGCGTGCAGGGGTGAGCCGGTGCACTCCACGACCACGTCCAGCGCCGGGTGGCGCACCAGGCTTTGCCAGTCGTCGCCCACATGGGTGGTGCCGTGTTGGACGGCGTCGTCCAGGCTGCTGGCCGACAGGCGCTCGGCATCCCAGCCGACACGGGCCAGGTTGGCACGGGCATTGTCCGGCGAGAGGTCGGCAATGCCCACCAAATGCACGCCCGGAGTCCGCGGGACTTGGGCCAAATACATGGCGCCGAACTTGCCCGCGCCAATCAGGCCAATGCGGATCGGGCGGTTTTCTGCCGCACGCTGCAGGAGTTTGGCATGCAGGTTCATGCGGTTTCCTTGAGTTCTTCGAGGGAGGTTTGCAAGGCGCTTTCGGGCATGCCCTGGGCCCATGGCAAGTCCACCGGGTAGTCCCGGACCAGGCAATCGTCGGGCAGGCAGCGGATGGGCGTGAAGTCGCGGTGCGCGATGTACTCGGGGCGTTTATGGCGTCGGATGTGGTTGGAGACCGCGCACAGACTGAGGTACACGCTCACCCGGTTCCAGGGCGAGAGATTGCTGGTGGAGGCATGCACCAGGCAGCTGTGGAACAGGATCATGGAGCCGGCGGGGCCGGTGGGGCTGACGATGCCCCCCTCCTTGTCGCCTGCCCGATGAACCAGCTGACGGATCAGGTCGTTGTCCACCGTCCACAGCGGGTAGCTGGTGGTCGACAAATCGTGCTTGGCTTCGACCACACCCTTTTTGTGGCTGCCAGGGATGAACATCAAGGGGCCGTTGAAGGGGTTCACATCGTCCAGGAAAATCGCCACGTTCATGGCCCGCTCGGTGGGCATCAGGTCGTCGTTGAGCCAGGTGCCGTAATCCTGGTGCCACTGCCACACATCGCCCTCAAAGGCCATCTTGCCGTTGATCTTGAACTGGTGCATGTACAGCTCTTCACCAAAGAGGTCCTGGACCGGCTCGATCATGCGGGGATGACGGGCCAGCCGGGCAAAGGGCTCGCTGTACAGGTGGGCCGCAAAGTTGGTGCGCACGGCGTCGCTGCCTTTTTCGCGCACGTTGTAGGCCTCGCGGCGGCTGTACAACTCGGGCACCGCATCGGTCAGCTTGCGGGTTTCTTCAGGTGTGAACAGTCCCGGAAAAAAAAGATAGCCATCGCGGTCAAATTGGGCCAGTTGTTCAGGGGTCAGTCTCATGCGTGTGCTCCGGTACTTGGGGAAATGAAAAGTTGTTCGGCCAGGCGGGCCGTCAGTTGAATGCTGGCGGCATGGGCATGCTGCTGCACCAGTTGTTCGGCCAGATCGGCGTCGCCTGTGTGGATGGCTTGCGCAATCGCCTCGTGTTCCTCCCAAACCGATTGGCGCTGGCGGGAAGACTGGAGCACCGCGCCCATGACGCGCTTGAGGTGGTGCCAATGCAGCTGGATGCTTTGGTCGATCAGCGGGTTGCCCGAGGCGATGTAGATGGCTTTGTGAAAAGCCAGGTCCGCCCGGATCATGGCCTGGACATCTCGGCGGGATTCAGCCCGGCGGCCCTCCGCCATCACCGAAGCCGGGATCTGTGCGCTCGCTTGCGCCGCCAGCCGCACGGCCAAGGTGTCCAGACTTCCGCGCACTTGGTACACATGGGCAATCCAGTCGACATCCAGGGGCGTGACCCGCACCCCGCGGCCCGGCGCGTCCTCTACGAATCCGTCTTTTTTCAGCAAGCGCAAGGCCTGCAGGACCGGCTGACGCGACACGGCAAACGCGCTGGCCAACTCCTCCTGGTTCAATCGGGTGCCGGGTTGCAAACTGCCCTCACTGATCGCATCGAGCAAACGGGCATACACCTGTTCCACCAGATCGGGGGCGGTTTCGAGTTGAAGGGCAAGCTTGGTCATTTGTGTATACAGAATACACAAAGGCCAGTGGCTGGCACAACGGGGTAAACCCGGGATGGAGGGCCCACCGGCGGGAAGAACCCAGCCCCGGGCCAGTCAGCAGGGGTCTTGTCGTCCGCAGGACTCTGGGGCCAGACGCCAATGGGATAATTGGGCCATGAGCATCACCATCAAAAACGCCGACAACATTGCCGCCATGCGCGTGGCCGGCCGACTGGCCTCTGAAGTTCTGGACTTCATCACCCCCTTTGTGAAACCCGGGGTCACGACCAACGAACTCGACCAGCTGTGCCACGACTACATCGTGAACGTGCAAAAAGCCATCCCCGCGCCGCTCAACTACGCACCCGGCGGCTACAAGCCCTACCCCAAATCGATCTGCACCTCGGTCAACCACCAGGTCTGCCATGGCATTCCAAATGACAAGCCCCTCAAAAAAGGGGATTCCGTGAACATCGACATCACCGTCATCAAGGACGGCTGGCATGGCGACACCAGCCGCATGTTCATGGTGGGCGAAGGCACGATCGCCGCCAAGCGCCTGGCCGCGCTCACCTATGACGCGATGTGGAAAGGCATCGAGCAAGTCCGGCCCGGGGCTTTCTTGGGCGACATTGGCCACGCCATCCAGAAATTTGCCGAAGGCCATGGCTTTTCGGTGGTGCGCGAGTTTTGCGGCCATGGCATCGGTCAGGTCTTCCATGAAGAGCCCCAGGTGCTGCATTACGGCAAGCCCGGCACCCTCACCCAATTGGTCGCCGGCATGGTCTTCACCATCGAACCCATGATCAACGCGGGCAAACGCGACATCAAGGAGATGGGCGACGGCTGGACCATTGTCACCAAGGACCATTCGCTGTCGGCCCAGTGGGAGCACACGGTCCTGGTGACCGAAACGGGCTATGAAGTGCTCACCGTTTCGGCAGGCTCACCTGCTGTGCCCCTTTTTGTGTCCGACAAAGTCAGCGCCTGAGATGGACGCCCCAGCCCCGCTGGCCGACATGGCCTCGCTGCGCGAGACCTACCGGCAAGACAAAGCCACCGTGCTGGCCACGCTGGCCGGCAGCGGCTCTGTGACTCGGGGCCTCAAACAAACCCTGCGGCAGTTGTCCATTCTGGCCGATGGCCTGTTGATTCAACTTTGGCAAAACGCAGACTTGCCCGCCGACCTCAGTTTGGTGGCGGTCGGCGGTTTTGGCCGGGCCGAACTCTTTCCGCATTCCGATGTGGATGTGCTGGTGCTGCTGCCGGACCACCCGTTCCAGGAGCAGGCGCCTGGCTTGCAGGAAAAACTGGAAAGCTTCATTGGCAGTTGCTGGGACGCGGGTCTGGACATTGGCTCCAGCGTGCGCACCTTGCACGATTGCCTGGCCGAGTCCGCCAAGGACATCACGGTCAAGACGTCTTTGCTGGAAGCTCGGCTGGTCACGGGCAACAGCCGCTTGTTTGCCGAATTCCAGCAGCAGTTTCAGGCGTCCATGGACCCGCAGGCCTTTTTGGTGGCCAAAACCCTGGAAATGCACCAGCGCCACACCAAATTTGACAACACGCCCTACTCGCTGGAGCCCAATTGCAAGGAATCCCCCGGGGGCTTGCGCGACCTGCAGGTGATCCTGTGGGTGGCCCGCGCTGCGGGCTTGGGCCACAGCTGGGATGAACTGGCCCGCAAAGGCTTGGCCACACCTTTGGAGGCGCGCCAGATCAAGCGCAATGAGGCCTTGCTGGGTCTGATCCGCGCCCGATTGCACCTGCAGGCCAAGCGGCGGGAAGACCGCCTGGTGTTTGACCTGCAAACCAGTGTGGCCGAATCGTTTGGGTTCAATTCGGACGTGACGCCCGATGGCCGCTTGGCATTGCGTGCCAGCGAGAAGCTGATGCGCCAGTACTACTGGGCGGCCAAGGCCGTGACGCAGCTCAACCAGATCCTCTTGCTCAACATCGAAGACCGGCTCAAGACCCAACGCGGCGAGAGCATTGACCATTTGCGCCCCTTGAATGAACGCTTTTTTGAAAAAGCCGGTTTGATCGAAGTGGCCAGCGACGACCTCTACCAAAAGCAGCCCCACGCGATTCTGGAAACTTTCCTGCTTTACCAAACCACCCCGGGCCTCAAGGGTTTGTCGGCCCGTACGCTGCGCGCCCTGTACAACGTGCGCTCGGTGATGAACGGGCGCTTCAGGGCCGATCCGGTCAACCGCCAGACATTCCTGCAGATCCTGCAACAGCCACAAGGCATCACCCATGCCCTGCGCTTGATGAACGAGACCTCGGTGCTGGGCCGCTACCTCTGGGTGTTCCGGCGCATCGTTGGCCAGATGCAGCACGACCTGTTCCATGCCTACACGGTGGACCAGCACATCCTCATGGTGCTGCGCAATGTGCGCCGTTTTTTCATGGCCGAGCACACCCACGAATACCCCTTTTGCTCGCAACTGGCCAGTGGCTGGGACAAGCCCTGGATCCTGTATGCCGCCGCCTTGTTCCACGACATTGCCAAGGGGCGCGGTGGCGACCACTCCAAGCTCGGGTGCGCCGAGGTGCGCACCTTCTGCAGACAACATGGGGTGCACAAGGACGACGCCAAACTGGTGGAGTTCCTGGTCAGCGAGCACCTGACCATGAGCCATGTGGCCCAAAAAGAGGACCTGGGCAACCCCGAGGTGATCGCCCGATTTGCAAAACATGTGGGCGACGAGCGGCACCTGACTGCGCTGTATTTGCTGACGGTCGCCGACATTCGGGGCACCAGCCCCAAGGTCTGGAATGCATGGAAGGGCAAACTGCTCGAAGACCTGTACAAGGCCAGCCTGCGCGTGCTGGGCGGCAATGCCCACGACGCCAACACCGAAGTTCAGGCACGCAAACGTGAAGCCCTGATCGAGCTGGCCCGCCAGGCACAACCCCATGAGGGCCACAAGGCCCTGTGGGACACCCTGGACGTGAGTTATTTCATGCGCCACGATGCCTCGGACATCGCCTGGCACGCCAGGCAGTTGTCTCGCCATGTCGCCCTGCCCGATACGGCCCACGGCCGAACCATCGTGCGGGCTCGCCCCTCGCCTGTGGGCGAAGGGCTGCAGGTGCTGGTCTTCTCCCCGGACCAGCCCGACCTGTTTGCCCGCATCTGTGGCCATTTCGACCAGTCGGGCTTCAGCATCCTGGACGCCCGCGTGCACACCACGCTCAGTGGCTGGGCTTTGGACACGTTCCAGATCGTCACGCACATGCTGCCCGAGCATTACCGCGAACTGATGACCATGGTCGAGTCCGGCCTGACGCAAACCCTGGAAAAACAGGGCCCCCTGCCTGCCCCTTCCCGCGGCCGCGTGTCGCGCCGGGTGAAAAGTTTCCCGGTCACGCCGCGCGTCAGCCTCAGCCCCGATGACAAGGCCCAGAAGTGGCTGCTCAGCATTTCGGCCAGCGACCGCATGGGCTTGCTCTACAGCATTGCCACGGTGCTGGCCCAACACGGCATACGCCTGCACCTGGCCAAAATCAGCACGCTGGGCGAACGTGTTGAAGACAACTTCCTGATCAGCGGTGCCGCACTCCAGCACAACCGGGCACAGATAGACATCGAAACCGAGTTGCTGCAGGCGCTGCAGCCCGCCTGAATGAACCCCATGAACCAGCCCCTGCCCAAGACCTCCCGCATCCCCACCACGGATCCTTATGCCTCAGACCGCGACCTGCCGCCTGGACGCCCCGATGACACCGGCGATTACAAAAAGGCCCTGGCCTGCTTTGGCACCGGGGTGACGGTGATCACGGCCCACCACGAGTGGCAGGACGTGGGCATGACCTGCAATTCCTTCAGCTCGGTCTCGCTCAACCCGGCACTGGTTTTGTGGAGCATCCGCAAGGCGGCCGGCAGCCTGATCGCATTCACCGAATCCAATGGCTTCATGGTCAATGTGCTGGCGCACGACCAACAGGCCTTGGCCGCGCAATTTGCCAGCGGCAACATGACCGAGCGCTTCATGGGTGTGCCCGCCGAGCGGCACCACAGCGACCGCCTGCGTCTGACGGGCACAGTGGCCTGGTTTGACTGCGACTTGCACCAGCTGGTGGACGCCGGTGACCACCTCATCGTGCTGGGCAAGGTGCGTGACTACGGCTGGAATGACAAGCTGGCCCTGGCCTACAGCGCCAGCCAGTTCGGGGTTTTCAGCCCCATGCCTTCCAACTGAGTGGGCCGGCTGGCGCCCTGCGTCAGCTTTGACGCCGGGGCGGCAAACCCGTGTGCTGGGTCAACAACTGGCCTTTTTGGGGCCGTTTTTTGGAGACGGGCGCGGCGCGCTTGGCGTGGGTCGACAAGGACACCGACGACTTGGCCCCTGCGCCCGTGCTGTTCTTGCGCCGAGCACTCTTGTAGCCCTCTTCGGCCAGCGGCTGCCAATTCGGGATCAGGTGGTGTTTGCCGTTGCCGATCAGATCGGCCCGGCCCATGGCCTTGAGGGCCTCACGCAGCAGGGGCCAGTTGTTGGCGTCGTGGTAGCGCAAAAACGCCTTGTGCAGCCGGCGGCGCTTGTCGCCCTTGACGATGTCGACCTTCTCGCTGTCGCGGGTGATCTTGCGCAGCGGGTTGCGGGTGGTGTGGTACATGGCCGTGGCCGTGGCCATGGGGCTGGGGTAGAAGGTCTGCACTTGGTCGGCGCGAAAGCCGTTCTTTTTGAGCCACAGCGCCAGGTTCATCATGTCCTCGTCGCTGGTGCCCGGGTGGGCGGCGATGAAGTACGGGATCAGGAACTGCTTTTTGCCGGCCTCTGCGCTGTACTTGTCGAACATCGACTTGAAGCGGTCGTAGCTGCCGATGCCCGGCTTCATCATCTTGGACAGCGGGCCGCCTTCGGTGTGCTCGGGGGCGATCTTCAGGTAGCCGCCCACGTGGTGCTGCACCAGCTCCTTCACATACTCGGGCGACTGCACGGCCAGGTCGTAGCGCAGGCCCGAGCCGATCAGGATCTTCTTGATGCCCTTCAAGTTGCGCGCGCGGCGGTACATGTGGATCAGCGGGCCGTGGTCGGTGGTCAGGTTCTGGCAGATGCCGGGGAACACACAGCTGGGCTTGCGGCAAGCCGACTCGATCTCGGGGCTCTTGCAGCCCAGGCGGTACATGTTGGCGGTGGGGCCACCCAGGTCGGAGATGACGCCGGTGAAGCCCTTGACCTTGTCTCGGATGTCTTCGACCTCGCGGATGATGGAGTCTTCGGAGCGGCTCTGGATGATGCGGCCTTCGTGCTCGGTGATGGAGCAGAAGGTGCAGCCGCCAAAGCAGCCGCGCATGATGTTGACCGAGAAGCGGATCATCTCCCAGGCGGGGATCTTGGTGGCGCCATCGTGGCTGCCATGCTCGTCGGCATAGATGGGGTGCGGGCTGCGCGCGTAGGGCAAGTCGAACACATGGTCCATCTCGGCCGTGGTCAGCGGGATGGGCGGCGGTGTGATCCAGACATCGCGCGCGGTGGCGCCTTCGCCGTGCGCCTGCACCAGGCACCGGGCATTGCCGGGGTTGGTCTCGAGGTGCAACACGCGGTTGGCGTGGGCATACAACACCGGGTCGGATTTGACCTGCTCGAAACTGGGCAGGCGGATCACGCTTTTGTCGCGCGGCGGCACTTTGTGCGTCCCCTTGCCCCGCAAGGCCGGGTTGGGCACAAAATGGAGCGGCTGAATGGCGGCTTGCACGGCCCGGGCCTGGGCCACCGCGGCAGACAAATCGCGCTCGACGTTTTGCGCGTTGTGGCCATCGGCCACTTCCTTGGCCTCTTCTTCGCGTGCGCAGGTGGCGCCCTGCTCGCGCGCCTGGTCCGAGATCATCAAATACGGGTTGATGTGCGCCTCGACATGGCCGGGCGTGTCCACGCTGGTGGAGTCGATCTCGAACCAGCCCTCGGGGGTTTCGCGGCGCACATAGGCGGTGCCGCGCACATCGGTGATCTGCTGCACCGGTTCACGGGCGGCCAGGCGGTGGGCGATCTCGACAATGGCGCGCTCGGCGTTGCCGTACAGCAGCAGGTCGCACTTGCTGTCCACCACCACCGAGCGGCGCACCTTGTCGGACCAGTAGTCGTAATGCGCGATGCGGCGCAGGCTGCCTTCGATGCCGCCCAGCACGATGGGCACCTCGGGGTAGGCTTCGCGGCAGCGCTGGCTGTAGACGATGGCCGCACGGTCGGGCCGCTTGCCGCCGACATCGCCCGGGGTGTAGGCGTCGTCGCTGCGGATTTTGCGGTCAGCGGTGTAGCGGTTGATCATGGAGTCCATGTTGCCGCTGGTCACCCCCCAAAACAGGTTGGGTTGGCCCAGGGCCTTGAAGGCCTCGGCGCTGGTCCAGTCGGGCTGGGCGATGATGCCGACCCGAAAGCCCTGGTTTTCCAGCATGCGGCCGATCACGGCCATGCCGAAACTGGGGTGGTCCACATAGGCGTCGCCGGTCACCAAAATGATGTCGCAGCTGTCCCAGCCCAGTTGGGTCATTTCTTCACGGCTCATCGGCAAGAACGGGGCCGTGCCAAAGCGCTGGGCCCAGAACTTGCGGTAACTGGTCAGCGGTTTGGCGTCGCGCGGGAAAAAAGAGACATCAACAAAGGCATTCATGGGCAGGGCCGGGGGACAGGCCGCTAGTGTAGGGGCTTGGGCTTAGACCTGCTGTCCGGATGGGCATCAGGTGATGACGCAATCTGCAAAATACCGCTTCTTGCCTTCATCGTCCTTGATTTCCACCAAACCGTGGATGTCGGTTTCGAATCCGGGGCATTTCTCGTTGAATTCCCGGGCAAATTTCAGGTAATCGACGATCTTTTTATTGAACACTTCGCCCGGAACCAGCAGCGGAATGCCCGGTGGGTAGGGGGTGACCAAGCCCACGGTGATGCGGCCCTCCAGGTGGTCGATTTCCACCCGTTCGGTCTTGCGCTGGGCAATGTGGGCATAGGCATCGGAGGGGCGCATGGCCGGCGCCAGATCGGACAGGTACATGTCCGTGGTCAGGCGGGCAATGTCGTAGCGGGCATACATCTCATGCACATGCTGGCACAGGTCGCGCAAACCCATGCGTTCGTAGCGTGGGTGCTTTTGGCAAAACTCCGGCATGATTTTCCACATCGGCTGGTTTTTCGCGTACTCGTCCTTGAACTGCTGCAAAGCCGTGAGCAAGGTGTTCCAGCGGCCCTTGGTGATGCCGATGGTGAACATGATGAAGAAACTGTACAGACCGGTTTTTTCGACCACCACGCCATGCTCGGTCAGGAACTTGCTGACAATGGACGCCGGTATGCCGGTCTTGTCGAACTTGCCATCCAGATCGAGCCCCGGTGTGACGATGGTCGACTTGATCGGGTCCAGCATGTTGAAGCCATCGGCCAACTGCTGACCAAAGCCATGCCATTTGCTGGCTTTTTTGCGCGGGTCGTTGCGCAAGATCCATTCGTCGGCACGGCCAATCCCCTCTTCGGCCAGCTTTTCCGGACCCCAGACCTTGAACCACCAATCCTGGCCGTACTCGGCATCCACCTTGCGCATGGCGCGGCGGAAATCCAGGGCCTCGGCAATGCTCTCTTCCACCAGCGCCGTGCCGCCGGGCGGCTCCATCATGGCGGCCGCCACATCGCAGCTGGCAATGATGCTGTACTGCGGGCTGGTCGAGGTGTGCATCAGGTAGGCCTCGTTGAACAAGTGCCTGTCCAGCTTCACATTCTGCGCATCCTGCACCAGCACATGGCTGGCCTGGCTGATGCCCGCGAGCAGTTTGTGGATGGATTGGGTGGCATAGACCATCGACTCCTTGGGGCGTGCACGTTTTTTGCCCATGGCGTGGTAGGGGCCATAAAAAGGATGGAAGGCCGCGTGGGGCAACCAGGCCTCGTCAAAGTGCAGGTTCTCGACGTAGCCATCCAGCATGGTCTTGATGGTCTCGGTGTTGTAGAGCACGCCGTCGTAGGTGGACTGCGTCAACGTCATGACACGTGGCTTGACTTTCTTGGGGTCCACCCCCTTGAGTAAGGGGTTGGCCTTGATCTTGGCCATGATCGCCGCAGGCTCGAATTCGCTTTTGGGAATGGGCCCGATGATGCCGAAATGGTTGCGCGTGGGCTTCATGAACACGGGGATCGCCCCGGTCATGATGATGGAGTGCAGCACGGACTTGTGGCAATTGCGGTCCACCACCACCACGTCGCCTGGCGCGACCGTGTGGTGCCAGACCATTTTGTTGGAAGTGCTGGTGCCGTTGGTCACAAAGAAGCAATGGTCGGCGTTGAAAATGCGGGCCGCATTGCGCTCGCTCTCGCCGATGGCCCCGTTGTGGTCCAGCAGTTGGCCCAGTTCCTCGACCGCGTTGCACACATCGGCGCGCAACATGTTTTCGCCGTAGAACTGGTGGTACATCTGACCCACGGGACTTTTCAAAAACGCCACGCCCCCCGAATGCCCCGGGCAGTGCCAGGAGTAAGAGCCGTCTTCGGCGTAATCGAGCAAGGCCTTGAAGAACGGCGGCTGAACGCCCTCCAGATAACTCTTGGCTTCGCGGATGATGTGACGCGCCACAAACTCGGGCGTGTCTTCGAACATGTGGATGAAGCCGTGCAACTCACGCAGGATGTCGTTGGGTAAATGGCGCGAGGTCTTGGTCTCGCCATAGATGTAAATCGGCACGTCGGCGTTCTTGCGGCGCACCTCGTCAATGAAGGACCGCAAGTTGATGACCGCCGGGTCCAGATCGGGTCCGGGCGAAAACTCTTCGTCGTCGATCGACAGGATGAAGGCACTGGCACGGCTTTGCTGTTGCGCAAACTGCGCCAGGTCGCCATAACTGGTGACGCCCAGAATTTCAAAGCCCTCGGCAATGATGGCGTCGGCCAGCGCGCGGATACCCAGGCCCGAAGTGTTTTCGGAGCGGAAATCTTCGTCAATGATGACGATGGGAAAGCGAAATTTCATGGGCTGATCGGGCGTGGCGCCAATGGGTGGGACAAAGAAATTCAGACAGAGGCGAAGTTTAAGGACAAAAAGCCCATGCAAAGCGCGTCAAATCACAAAATGGCCAAAAACAGGACCGGTGCGGGCCCGATCGCCGCTTCAAGAATTGCCGACTTTCACCGGGAATCGGCTCGATCCACTGCTACAATCTGCCCCTTCGGAGCGGTGGATGAGTGGTTTAAGTCGCACGCCTGGAAAGCGTGTGTGGGTTAATAGCCCACCGCGGGTTCGAATCCCGCCTGCTCCGCCAGAAACCCAGTAGAAACGCGCCTTCGGGCGCGTTTTTCTTTTCTGTATGCCATGCGGTATGCCATTCGATGCCCGATGGATACCTCACAGCAGCCCCTCCTCTGCAAAGCTCAGCACCTTAGAACGTGTGACGATCATGTGATCAAGTACACGTACATCAACCAACGCCAGCGCGCTTTTCAGGGTCAGCGTGAGTGCTTCATCTGCCCTTGATGGTTGAGCAGAACCACTTGGATGGTTGTGGCACAAGATGACTGATGCAGCGTTACGCTTCAACGCCTCCAGAACTACTTCTCTTGGATAGACCGAAGTTTGTGTCAGAGTGCCTCTGAAGAGCTCTTCGCAAGCGATGACTCGGTTCTGTGAGTCCATGAACATCACCGCGAATACCTCATGCGGTCGGTCACCAAGCCTTAATCTCAAATAGTCTTTGACTGCAGCGGGTGACTGCAGCGTGTTTGTCTGTTGGATTTCACATGCAAGTAATTCCAATGCCTGCCGGATGATGGGATGCTCCGCGTAATTTGCCATTCGTACTCCTTTGGGGTTGTACATATGGC
>Ga0255127_1000305_pt1 | contig 25995 bp, 23 predicted proteins | sample Law_Miss_RepB_8d_FD_188555 | JGI IMG/M metagenome (GOLD analysis project Ga0255127, IMG submission 188555) | Freshwater microbial communities from St. Lawrence River, New York, United States - Law_Miss_RepB_8d | ecosystem: Environmental > Aquatic > Freshwater > River | place: USA: New York...
CGCGATCCAGCACCTGGCGGGCATGAAGGATTCCAAGGTGATCGTGGCGATCAACAAGGACCCTGAAGCGCCGATCTTCAGCGTGGCCGACTTTGGCCTGGAGGCCGATCTGTTTGCTGCGGTGCCTGAGTTGACGCAGGCACTCTGAGTGCGTGGCGCGCCAGCGTGGCGCGTCAGTCTTTTTTCCAGCGTGAAGGCGAGACGCCAAACTGCTGACCAAACCAGCGCGAAAAAGCGCTGGTTTCGCCAAAGCCAACCATCTGCGCGACTTCGGTGATGCTGTGGGCCTGGCCTTCGATCAGGCGCAAGGCCTGTTCACGTCGCACGTCATTGACCAGTGACTGGAAGTTGGCGCTTTCCTCGGCCAGTTGACGTTGCAGGGTGCGCGTGCTCAAGCCCAAGTGCAATGCCACTTGCTCGATGGTGTGCCGCCCGCGCGGCATCAGCAGGTGCACGGCCCGGTGCACCGCGTGGCTGACTTTCTGGGCTTGTCCGCGCGGTTGCAGTTCAATGAAGTCCCGGGCATAGCGGGCCATGTTCGGGTCACTCAGCGCGCGGTGGCGATCGAGTTCTTCCTTGCCCAGTACCAGCCCATCAAAGTCGGCGCCGAACTCCAGGTAGGGGCCAAACACGCGCTGGTGGATCAGGGTGCTGGGCGGGGCGGCATGGGCGAAGTGGACGCGCCGCGGCATCCAGTCCGCCCCCAGTTGGTGGCGACACAGCGACAGCAAGGCGGCCACGGCCAGTTCCATGGGTTGGCGGCCCGGGTGGGTGCGCCCGGTCACCAAGGCGCATTGCACCACGGCCACCTGCTCGTGTTCGGTGATGTCCACCGCCACCGAATCGCTCAGCAGGTGGCGGTAATTTTTGAACTCCAACAAGGCCTGGCGCAAGGTGGGCTGGTGCTGCAGCAAGAGGCTGAGCACACCGAAGTCCGACAGCCGCCAGCTTTCGCCCATGAGCAAACCCAATGAACGGCTGTCGCCTGTTTTGGACGAGGCTTCCAGGAGGTTGGCCAAAGCGACTTCGGGAATGCGCAGGTCGGGGGTCAGCAGGCAGCTTGGGTCCAGACCGACGTGGCGCAGCATGCTGACCGGGTCAATGCCCAACTCACGTGCAATGGCCGAATATTTGGCCAGGGAAACGCTGCGTACCTGGATGGTCATGTGGTGTTTAAGGGAAATCCCTGAGCGGATCGGACAGCTGTTTGGCGTGATGGGTCAATTCATGGCGCGGCAGGTCAAGAGACATTCTTCATGCTGCAGAAAAATCACACCCGCTTGCGCACCGAGTTGGATCGCCATGCGCTTTTTTAATCATACAAGCAGGAGACGAGATTGGCCAAAGTGATTCGATTTGACCGTGTGGGTGGCCCCGAGGTGCTCTACAGCACTACCGCAGAAGTGGGTCGCCCCGGCCCGGGGCAGGTGCGTCTGCGCCATGTGGCGGTGGGCCTGAACTACGCCGACACGTACTTCCGCGATGGCACTTACCCGATCCCGCTGCCCAATGGCATTGGTGTGGAGGCGGCAGGCATCGTCGAGGAACTGGGCGAAGGCGTGACACAGGTGGCGGAGGGCGACCGCGTGAGCTACACCGGTTTCACCAACACCCTGGGCGCGTACAGCACCGAACGTTTGGTGGACGCCGCGCCGCTGATCAAGCTGCCCGATGCGATCAGCCTGGAAACCGCCGCCGCCATGACCATGCGCGGCCTGACCTCGGCCTACCTGATGACCCGCATCTGGGACTACAAACCGGGTGACACCATTTTGCTGCACGCAGCCGCTGGTGGCGTGGGCCTGATCGTGTCGCAATGGGCCAAGCTGCTGGGACTGAACGTGATTGGCACCGTGTCGACCGAGGAGAAAGCAGCCTTGGCCCGTGCTCACGGCTGCGACCACACCATCAACTACAGCCACGAAGACGTGGCCAAGCGCGCGCGCGAGCTCACGGGCGGTGTGGGCGTGAACGTGGTGATCGACAGCGTGGGCAAAAACACCTTCGAGGCTTCGCTCGATTCGCTCAAGCGCCGTGGCCTGATGGTGTGCGTGGGCACGGCCAGCGGGCCGATCCCGCCATTCAACCCGCACATCCTGGCGCGCAAGGGTTCGCTGTACCTCACACGTCCGGCTCTGGCCGACTACATCGCCGACCCCGCAGAAAAAGCCGAGCTGGCGGGCGAGATTTTTGGCCACATCGCAGCAGGCCGCATCCGCATCGAAATCAACCAGCGCTATGCCCTGGATGACGCGGTGCAGGCGCACCGCGATCTGGAAACCCGCAAAACCACCGGCTCGTCGATCTTCGTGATCTGACACCCCCCTTCAGGAGACCCTCATGCATGTTCGACAACTGACCCCCGCCATCGGCGCCGAAATCAGCGGCGTTAATTTGGGCGACGCCAGCCGCGACGCCGATCTGTTCGCCAAGATCAAGACCGCTTTGTTGCAACACCGTGTGATTTTTCTGCGCGATCAAGAAATTACCCGCGCCGAGCACGTGGCGTTTGCGCGCCGCTTTGGCGACCTCGAAGACCACCCCGTTGCTGGCAGCGATCCGGAGCACCCGGGCCTGGTGCAGATTTACCGCAATGAAAAGCGCGAGAACTACGAGAACAACTACCACTCGGACGGCCTGTGGCGTGAGACCCCGGCCATGGGCTGCGTGCTGCGCTGCATCGAATGCCCGCCCATTGGTGGCGACACGATCTGGGTCAACATGGTGGAGGCCTACAAGAATCTGCCCGACGAGATCAAGCAGAAGATCGATGGCTTGAGCGCCCGCAGCAGCATTGAACATTCCTTCGGTGCAGTGATGCTTCCCGAGGCCCGCCGCAAGCTCGCCGCAGCCAACCCGCCGGCAGAACACCCGGTGGTGCGCACCCACCCAGAGACTGGCGAAAAAGTGCTCAATGTGTGCAGCTTCACCACCAACTTTGTCAACTTCCACACGCCCGAGAACGTGCGCTTTGGCCTGGACAAGACCCCCGGTGCCAGCCACTTGCTCAACTACCTGCTGAGCCAGGCCAGCATCCCCGAATACCAGGTGCGCTTTTCCTGGAGGCCCAACAGCGTGGCGATTTGGGACAACCGCAGCACGCAGCACTACGCAGTCATGGACTACTGGCCTGCCCCCCGCAAGATGGAACGCGCCGCCATCATCGGCGACCGCCCGTATTGATTCAATTGACCTGACTTCGGAAACACCACATGAATTTCCTCGACGGACACCTTTTTCCTGAAAACCAGCAACCGCTGATCATCACGGCCGCGCCCTATGCGCCGGGCTGGCTGCCTTCGGACTTTCCAGAGGACATTCCAGTCACCATGGAAGACCAGATCCAGAAAGCGGTGGATTGCTACAACGCCGGTGCCACCGTGCTGCACCTGCATGTGCGTGAACTCGACGGCAAGGGCAGCAAGCGCCTGTCCCAATTCAACGAACTGATCGCTGGTGTGCGCCAAGCCGTACCCGAAATGATCATTCAGGTGGGCGGCTCCATCTCGTTCGCGCCCGAGAGCGATGGCCAGGCGGCCAAGTGGCTGAGCGACGACACCCGCCACATGCTGGCCGAGCTGGACCCGGTGCCCGACCAGGTCACGGTAACGGTGAACACCTCGCAGATGAACGTGACCGACCACATGGAAGACGGCGATGTGATCGGCACCTCGCGCGAGAACCCCAAGCTGTTCGACACCTACAAGGACATGATCGTCCCGGCCAACCCGCTGTGGGTGGAAGAGCATGTGCGGCGCCTCAGTGCCGCGGGCATCCAGAGCGCCTTCCAGTGCTACAACACCAACAGCTTCGAGTCGGTCGAGCGCCTGATCCGCCGCGGCTTCTACAAAGGCCCGCTGGTGATGAACTGGGTGGCCATTGGCGGTGGCATGGACACGCCCAACGTCTACAGTCTGGGCAACTTCATGCGCGGCGTGCCCGATGGCGCAGTGGTGACGGTAGAGAGCAATGTGCGCAACGTGCTGCCCGTGAACATGATGGGCATTGCCATGGGCCTGCATGTGCGCTGCGGCACCGAAGACGTCATCTGGAACCAGCGCCGCACCGCCAAGCAAAGCACCGTGAAGCAAATCGAGCAACTGGTGCGCATTTCGCAGGAATTCGGCCGCGACATCGCCACGGCCAAGCAGGCCCGCGAGATCTGCAGGATCGGCGTGTTTTACGAGACCGCCGACGAAGCACTGGCGGCCAATGGCTTTGCCCCCAACCGCAATGGCGGCAACCAGGGTTATTTGCACAAATCGCGTTGAGTCGAGGGTGTCCGCGCCTCGCGTGGATACCCTGTAGATACACAGGAGACAAACATGAACTTTTTACAGATGAGCGCACGCCGCAGGTTATGGTCGACCATCGCTGCCGTGGTGCTGGGTGCAGCCGCATCCACTGCCCAAGCGCAGGAGTGGCCCAGCAAGCCGGTGCGCATTGTGGTGGGTGGCCCGGCCGGCGGCACGGCCGATGCGCTGGCCCGCATCGTGGCCGAAGGCCTGGGGCAGTCCACAGGCAAACCGGTGATCGTGGAGGCCAAGCCCGGCGCTGCCGGTGCGATCGCTGTGGCCGAATTGCTGAAGTCGCCGCACGACGGCCACACCCTGCTGCTGATCCAGGGTGGCATCGTCACGGAGACGCCGCAAGCCTACCCGGTCACCTACAAACCGTTCTCCGACCTCAAACCGCTGGTGCAGGTGAGTCGGCAAGGCCTGATCCTGCTGGGCAACGCCGATCTGGCGCCCAGGAACCTCAAGGAACTGGTGGCGCACATCAAGTCCCAGAAGGGCGGCATGGACTATGCCTCCTATGCAACCGGCATGCGGGGGCACACCTCCGGGGTGCAGTTTGCGCGCCTGGCCAAGGTGGAGCTCAAGCACATCGGCTACAAGGGCTCGCCGCCGGCCTTGCAGGATGTGATGGGCGGGCATGTGCCCCTGATGTTCGATGCGCCGGCGACCGCGCTGCCTCTGATCAAGGCGGGCAAGGTCAAGGCTTTTGCCGTGAATTTCCCGACACGCATCACGGCCTTGCCCGATGTGCCCACCTTCACCGAACTGGGCTACCCGGCACTCAATGAGGTGGGCTGGATGGGCTTGTGGTCCACGGCAGACTTGTCTGCGACCATCCAGAGCAAGGTGCGCGAGCTGACGCTGCAATACCTGCAGCAGGCCAAGGTGCGCCAGCGCATCGAAGCCATGGGCATGGAGGCCGGTTTGCCTTTGACCCCGGATGAGCTGAGCAAGGACCTGCGCGCTGGTTACGAGCGCCAGGGCGAGCTGCTGCGTTCCATCCAGTACAAGCCCGAGTAAGCGACGGCAGCGCACGCCCTTGGGCGCTGCACCCCTTGATCCTTTCGCAAGGAGAACCGCCATGGCCCAGTCCCTTGTTCGCGCCGCCTGCCTGACGCACTATGCCGAAGTGGCGCAGTCCTCAGGGCTCAACCCCCTGCGCATGTTGCTGGATGCCGGGCTCAATCCTCGTGTGCTGGATGAGCCCGATCTGATGATCCCGGGCGACAAGGTCGGGCGTCTGCTGCAGGAATCGGCCAGCCAATCCGGCAACGAAAGTTTCGGCTTGTGCATGGCCAGCTCCCGCTTGCTGTCGAATCTGGGGCCGGTGGGCTTGCTGATCCGGGATCAGCAGACCTTGCGCGACTCGCTGAATCTGCTGGTGCGTTATCTGGCCACACTCAACAGCGCGCTGTCCCTCGTGATCGAGGAGGCAGGCAACACCGTGGTTCTGCGTGAACGCCTGCTGTCGGGCCGTGCGGGTGAGCCCACGCGCCAGCGCGTCGAACTGGCGATGGGCGTGATGGTGCGGGTCATTCGCCAGTTGATTGGCCGGGACTGGCAGCCCCAGCGGGTGTATTTCGAACACGCCGCCCCTAGGGACGAACGCATGCACACCAAAATTTTGGGTCCGCGCATCGCCTTCAACCAGGATTTCAATGGCATCGTCTGCACCAGGGCAGACTTGGACACACGCAACGAATTCGCCGATCCGGCCATGATCCGCTACGCACAGAAATTGCTGGATTTTGCGCCGCCTGCAGACGAGTCGCACATCCTGGACGATGTGCGTCGCACCATCTTGCTGCTCTTGCCCAGCGGGCGCTGCACCATCGAGCAGGTCAGCGAGCACATGGGGGTGATGCCCCGCACCATCCAGCGCCGCCTGACCGAGCGGGGGCAAACTTTTTCCTGCGCCATGAACGACATCCGCAAACAGTTGGCACTGCGCTATGTGCTGGAGAGCAAGCGCTCTCTGGCCGAGATCGCAGATTTGCTGGGCTTCACCGCAGCCAGCAGTTTCTCGCGCTGGTACCAGAACCAGTTTGGCTGCAGCGCCAAAACCGCACGCGTGCAATCCCCGAAGGTCTTGACCACTCACGCGCTTGTGTAACTGCCCGCCCCGCTGGCGATGAATCTCAAGGGATCCACGCCATCGCTTGCAGGGCAAGCTTCTACAACGAAAGGTCGGCCTGTTCTCAGTCCTCCGAGATGTTGGCCTCCTTGGCAATCGAACTCCAGAGCTTCACATCGCGGGCAATGATGGTCTTGAACTCTTCGGGCGTTTTGGCGGGCGGTGATTCGAGGTTCCAGCCTTCCATGCGCTTGGCCATTTCGGGTGACTTTTGCAACTTGTTGATTTCGGCATTCAGGCGGTCGGTGATGGGCTTGGGCAGATTGGCCGGGCCGAACACACCGAACCAGCCGACCGCGTCAAAACCGTGACCTTGCTCGCCCATGGTCGCAATGCCCGCAGTGCGCGGCACACGGACGTTGCCACTGACAGCGATGCCTTTGATCTGTTTGGACTCGATCATGGGCACCGGCGTGCCAGGGTCAGACCAGGCCACCTGCAGCACGCCCGAGACGAGGTCGTTGATGATTTGCGGCGTGGTCTTGTAGGGAATGTGCGTGATCTTCAGTCCGGCCTGCTTTTTGAGCCATTCCATCGTCAGCTGACCCGATGAGCCGTTGCCCCAGGTGCCGTAGCTGTACTTGTCGGGGTTGGCCTTGACCAGGGCCACCAGCTCCTTGAGGTTGTTGGCGGGCACCTCCTTGTTGACCAGCAGCAAGATGCCACCCGCAGCCGTCTGTGCAATGGGCGTGAGGTCTTTGACCGGGTCATAGCTCATGGTCTTGAGCACAGCCGGGGCCACCGCCACGAAGGAGGCGTTGGAATACAGCAAGGTGTAACCATCGGCCTTGGCACGGGCCACGGTGCCACCCGCGAGCATGCCACTGCCACCGGGCTTGTTGTCCACCACCACCGGCTGCTTGAAGACGGCGCTGAGTTTTTGGGCCATCTCGCGCGCCGCGATGTCCACGCCCGACCCTGGTCCTGAAGCCACCACCAGGGTGATGGGGCGACTGGGCCAGTTGTCGGCGGGTTGGGCATGCGCGGTGAGGCTGAGCGCGCTGACCGCCAAAGCGGTCAAGGCCCATCGGCGTTGGAGGAAATGGGGGTTCATGGGGTGGGTCTCCAGTTTATTTGCGGGGTGCGGTCTCAGGCCATGTCCAGCGGCTTGCGCAGAAAGCCTTGGTGGCCGCCATTGCGGTTAGGGGCAAAGCCGTTTTCGCGCAGCGACTCTTCGACGGTGTCGTAGAACACGCCAATCTTGAGGATGTCGCGCGCCTGCTGGCCCGTGGCGATGGGGCGACCGAATTCGCCCGCAATGCGCACCAGCTGCTTGATCTGCTCGACCGAGCTCATCTTGCCCGAGCGGTCCTGCTTCCACAGCACGTCTTCGATGCCGCAACGCACATGCAGACCCAGGGCCATGCCGATCATGTTGATGGGCAGCACATTCAGCACCGAGCTTTCCACGGTGACCACAGCGCCATCGGGCACGGCGCGCAGCATGTTGGCCAAGTTGTAGATGTTGGCCTGGTCCATGCCACCGCTGATGGCCACCCAGTTCATCACCAGTGGGCCCTTGTAGACGCCACGGCGCATCATGCGCTCGATGGTCTCGAAACTGTTGATGTTGTAGACCTGAAACTCGCTCTGGATGCCTGCCGCCGTGAGGCGGCGGATGTGCTCTTCGACAAAGCTGGGGTTGGACGGGACGATCATGTCCTTATAGGTCTTGTACAGGTGCGGGAAACCGCGCGAGACCCCCCGGAAGTCGTCTTCGCCCGCATGCTCTGTCACGTTCATCTGCGTGGTGTTGACGGTCACCGTCACCTGGTCGGGCTTCGGCGTCAGCTCGGCCAGCATGTGGCGCGTGTCGTCGGACAGCCATTTGGCTTCGCCGTCGGGCCCTTCGGGTGCGAAGCTGATGGAGCCGCCGACCTGGATGATCATCTCGGGCACGGCTTGGCGCACCCCCGCGATCAGTTCATTGAATTTGGACAGGCGCTTGGAGCCTTTGCCATCGTCTTCGCGCACATGCAGGTGCAGCACGGCGGCACCTGCTTCGTAGCAATCGACCGCCTTCTGGATCTGTTCTTCCATGGTGATCGGGATGTCTTCCGGAAAGTCCGAAGGGATCCAACCCGGGGCATAAGGGGCGGCCGTGATGATCAGGGGCTGCTGGTTTTCAGGGTAGAGGTGGCCGTCAAGAAAGTTCATGGTGAAAGGTCTCCAGGTTGTCTTGTGATCTCGGCTTGGATTGCACTGGCGTCACATGCTTGGATAATGCTGGGGCACACCCCAAAGTACTTGACGTGTTGCGCCTTTGAATTGGCTTTTCATGACATCACACAAAAAATTCACGCGACAAACCAAGACAAGCCGTGTACAGCATCCCCGCCATAACAAAGCAACACCCCAATGGAAAAATATGTTGAAAAAAATAGGCTGAAGAAATAAAAAAACCTGCCTTGCAAGGCAAGGCAGGCTCAAAGTTTGCAATGAATTTTTACAGCCAATCAAGCGTCAAAATGTTGTCCGGATTCCCAGATCGTAAGCCTTGACTTTGCCATTGATGCTGCTCACCGCACTGCCAACCGAATAACCTGCATTCGGTGTATTGCGGTAATTGGTGTTGCTCACATGGCTGTAAGTGCCATACAGTGCCGTGCGTTTGGACAGGTTGTGCACATAACCCACAGCCATCTGAGTGACTTGCCCGGCTGTCGCATTGTCGGCCGTGCGGTCCACCTTGCTGTAAGAGAAACGAGCCTGGCCCGAACCCAGGGGAGCAATGGCACCGGCAAGGTAGCCCTTCTTCACGGCATTGGCGCCTGCAGCACCGAGTTCATCGCGGCTGTATTCGAACATCGGCTTGATGGCACCGAAATCATAGGCAGCACCGATCGATGTTGTCTTGATGTCGCCAGAGGAAGCCAGCTTCGTTTGGGCCGAGGCGATATCGGCCATCAACGGTCCCTTGGCATAGCCCAGTTTGATGCTGGTGACACCGCCTTCTTTGGCAGCAGTGCTGACGGTCTCACTCGGAGCGATCGCCACCATGGCGCTCAAGCCTGAGCTGTGTGCCGGTGTGGTGTAAGTGATCAGATTGGATGCGCGCAAGTGGTTGACGCTGCCTGCTGTATTGAAATAAGCAGAGGTCATGGTCAGGAGACTGGCTCCGGCACCGTTTTCACCAAAAGGATCGTAGGCAAAGTCCAGCAAGAACGTCGGTGTGTAGTTTCTGCCAGCGGTCACGGAACCCCAGTGGCCTGAAAGTCCGATGGTGGAAACGCGGTTGAATTGCAGACTGCCATTGGCACTGGCCGATTTGTTGTCGGTAGATGACCAACCTGCGAAGGGCGTGGTGACACCCGTTCCGGTGTCGGCGGCAATGTCTGTTTCCAGAACAAAACTGGCCTTCATGCCGCCACCCAGGTCCTCGGCACCCCGGAAACCAAGGCGAGAAGACATGTTGCGACCAGAAGCCAGTCCTTTCCAGTTGGCCACATCGCCTGAACCACTGACAAAGCCCACATCCATCACGCCGTAGAGCGTCACACTTGATTGCGCATGCGCCTGAGTGGCCAGCAAAGCGGCCAGGGCGATCCATTTCATTTTCATCTGTATCTCCTTGTTTTCGGTTGAAGTCGCACGATTCGGTTTGGGGTACAGACAAGTTGCCCCGAATCCAGTTCGGCAATCTCATCTTGGCCAGTGACATACCTTGAGCCCGTCACGGACTCTAAAGTTGGCACTGTTTTTTTATTTGTCATTTCACGACATTGATTTTTCATTTCGCGTCAAATGATGAGGTCACGAGGGTATTCCCCGTGCCTGATGGAGACGCTCCATCAAGGACAGCGCCATGGGCCATTCGCCATAACCCGAAGCCGGATTCAGGTGACCGACTTCGCCCAGATCCACCGTGTCGCTGCCCCAGTCTTTGGCCAGCGCCAGCACGCGTTCGCGTGCGGCCAGTGGGTCGTTGTCGCTGGTGGCCACCAGGCTGCGAAACGGCAAAGGCTGGCGCGGCACTGGCAGCCAGCCACCGGCCTGCAGCGCGGCCAGCGTGGGGTAGCCCTCGGGCATGGGCCGATCAAAGTCGGGCGGTGTGGCGAGCAATGCGCCCACCACGCGGTGCGCATGCGCGCTGGTGTGCGCCCAGTGCGCCACCATCACGCAACCGCCGCTGTGCGCCACCAGGACCACCGGCCCATCCATCGCGGCCATGGCCGTTTCGATGGCCTGCACGCGCTTGGCGCAGTCGAGGTCTTCGCGGCCCATGGGCGGCACGCTGTGCACCTTGGGCAATTGGGCGGCCAGCAGGGTTTGCCAATGGGCCTCCACATGGTCGCGCAAACCGGGAACGATCAAAACCGTGGGGGACATGGAAAACTTTCAGGAAACGTTCTCAGCGGCAAGCAAGGCCGCCAGCAAGACCTCGGGAGGCTGTGCGCCCGAGATGGCTTCACGCTGGTTGAAAACGAACAGCGGCACACCCGAAGCCCCGCCCGGCAAGGCCCAAACCGGTGGCGCATCGAAGGCCTCGGCCTCGCTGCCGTCAATCCCATGGGCTTGCGCCAGTTGTGCCAGAACCTGGCTGTCGCCAATGTCGAGGCCTTGCACAAAGTAGGCTTCAAACAAAGCATCCAGCAGGGCTTCGTGCTGTTCGGGGTGTTGCTGTTCGGAGAAGGACAGCAGGCGGTGGGCACGCCAGGTGTTGGGGAACACGGCAATGCGTTCGTGGTGGATCGTGAGACCGGCGCTGGCCGCTGCAGCCTGCACCTGCGCGCGGCGTGCGCGCACCGCCTCAGGGCCGCCGAGCCGGTGTTCGTAAAACGCCTGGTAAGGCCAGCCCTGTGGCGGCGTCTGCGGAATCAGTTGCACCGAATGCCAGCGCAGCTGAACCTGCACACCTGGCAGGCGCTCGGCCAGCTGGCGGCGTGCGCTGTCCAGGTGCGTTTTGCCAATCCAGCACCAGGGGCAGATCAGGTCGAACCAGACATCGACCTGCACTGTGGTGGCGAGCGTCACGACCATCAGGCAGCTTTGCGCAAAAAGCCCTGGTTGCCACCATTGCGGTTGGGCGAGAAGCCGTTGGCGGCCAGCGATTCCTCGACGGTGTCGTAAAACACGCCGATCTTCAGAATCTCGCGGGCTTCTTTGCCCGTGGCGATTTCGCGACCAAACTCACGGCTGATGCGCACCAGCTGTTCGATTTGCTCGACCGTGCTGATCTTGGCCGTGCGTGCCTGGTTCCACAGGTTGTCTTCGATGCCGCAGCGCACATGCAGGCCCATGGCGATGCCCATCATGTTGATCGGCAGTGTATTGCGCATGCTGCTTTCCACCGTCAGCTTGGTGCCATCAGGGACGGCGCGCAGGAAGTTGGCCAGGTTGTAGACGTTGGGCGCGTCCATGCCACCGCTGATGGCGACCCAGTTGCAGACCAGCGGGCCCTTGTAGACGCCACGGCGCATCAGGCGCTCGACCGTCTCAAAGCTGTTGAGGTTGTAGAACTGGAAGGCGCTCTGGATGCCGGCGGCGCTCAGGCGACGGATGTGTTCTTCGTACCAGGCGGGGTTGGAGGGCACCACCATTTCGCTGTAGGCACGGCGACCTTCGGGCGTGGCCATGGAGGTGCCGGCGATGTCGGCCTCTTCCATGTGCTCGATCACGTTCATCTGCACGGTGTTGATGGTCACCGTGACCTGGTCGGGCTTGGGGTCCAGCTCGGCCAGCATGTGGCGGGTGTCGTCGCTCAACCACTTGGCGATCTCGCCTTCACCGACCGGTGCGAACGAGATCGAGCCACCGACCTGAATGACCATGTCGGGCACGGCTTGGCGCACGCCAGCGATCAGTTCATTGAACTTGGACAGGCGCTTGCTGCCCTTGCCATCGAGTTCGCGCACATGCAGGTGCAGCACGGTGGCACCGGCGTTGTAGCAGTCCACCGCTTTTTGAATCTGCTCTTCCATCGTCACCGGGATGTCTTCCGGGTAGTCCTCCGGAATCCACTCGGGGCCATAAGGGGCGGCGGTGATGACGAGTTTTTCCTGGTTTTCAGGGTAGAGGTGGCCGTCGAGAAAATACATGGGTTGTCTCCAAAAAAGAGGGTGCAAGAAAAAGGGTGGGGATCAGAAAGGCTTTGTGCCGACAATGCCTGCGCGTTCCATCTTGCGGTGGCAGGGCGGGTAGTCCATGACGGCGTAGTGCTGGGTGGCGCGGTTGTCCCAGATGGCCACGCTGTAGGGCTTCCAGCGCCAGCGCACCTGGTATTCGGGGATGTAGGCCTGGCTGATCAGGTACTGCAGCAGGTCGCCTGCGCCCTGGTTGAAGTCCTGGCCATAGCGCACCTTGTCCTTGTTGTGGAAGTTCACAAAGTGCGTGGTGAAGCCGTTGACGAACAGCACTTTCTCGCCGGTGTCGGGGTGTGTGCGGATCACCGGGTGTTCCGCGTCGGGGTATTGCGCCTTCATGGCCAGGCGCTTGTCGATCGGCATGGCCGCCGCGAAGGTCGAGTTGAAGCTGTGGTTGGCGATCAGGCCTTCGATTTGCTGCTTCACGCCTTCGGGCAGTTTCTCGTAGGCCAGTGCCATGTTGGCCCAGACGGTGTCGCCCCCCACGGGCGGGCATTCGATGCAGCGCAGCACGCAGCCCAGCGCAGGCTTTTCGCGGAAGGTGCCGTCGGTGTGCCAGGAGTTTTCGTAGCGGTCGGGCGGGTTTTCGGGCGTCTTGTAGATTTGCACCAGACCAGGGGCTTCAGGATGGCTGGGCACCATCGGGTGGGTTTCCAGCTCCCCCAGTTTCTGGGCAAATGCCATGTGGTTCTGGCGCGAGAGTTTGTCCAGCGTCTGGTCGCGCAGGAACAGCACCTTGTGCTGGAGCAAGGCCGCGTAGATCTCTTGGAACAGACCCTCGTCGCGCACGGCATCGGCGAGGTTGACATTCACCAGTTCCGCGCCAATGGCGCAGGTCAGGGGTTCGATGCGCATGGCGTTTCCTTAAATCACAAAGATGGACGAGCCAATCGTCTTGCGGGCTTCGAGGTCGCGGTGGGCCTGCACCGCGTCCTGGAGGGCATAGCGCTGGTTGATCTCGATCTGGATGCGGCCTGCGGCGATGTGGCCGAAGATCTCGCCAGCCAGCTCGGCCTTTTCGGCGGGGTCGGCGATGTAGTCGGCCAGGGCCGGGCGCGTGAGGTAGAGCGAGCCTTTCTGGGCCAGCAGGTTAAGGTTGAAGCCGTCGATCGTGCCGCTGGCGGTGCCCACGCAGACCATCAGGCCGCGGCGACGCAGCGAGTCGAGCGAGGCGATGAAGGTGTTTTTGCCCACGCTGTCGATCACCACGTCCACACCTTTTCCGCCAGTCAGTTCACGCACGCGTTGGGCAATGTCCTCGTGGCTGTAGTTGATGGTGTGGTCGCAACCGTGCGCGCGGGCCACGGCGGCTTTTTCTTCGGTCGAGACCGTGCCGATCACGTTCAGGCCCAGCAGCTTGGCCCATTGCGACACGATCAGGCCCACGCCACCGGCGGCGGCGTGCAGCAAGAGGGTCTCGCCTGGCTTGAAGTCATAGATGCGGCGCATCAAATAAGCCGAGGTCAGGCCGCGCATGGTCATGCCTGCGGCCGTTTCAAAGGAGATGGCATCGGGCAGCTTGATCAGTGGTGCGGCGGGGATCAGGCGCTCGGTACTGTAGGCGCCCAGGGTGTTGATGAAGCCGGTGTAGGTGACCCGGTCGCCCACCGCCACGTTGCTGACGTCGGAGCCGATGGCTTCCACCACACCTGCACCTTCGACGCCCATGCCGTTGGGCAGCGGGATCGGGTAGGTGCCGTTGCGAAAGTAGGTGTCGGCGTAGTTCAGGCCAACAGCCACATGGCGCAATCGCACCTGGCCTGGTCCGGGCTGGCCGACTTCGGCGTCGCCGTATTGGAGTACCTCGGGTCCGCCGATGCGGTCAAATGTCACGGCTTTGGCCATTGGGTGATCTCCTGAATCAGTTGGTGTATGAGCCATGGAATTTAGGTCCGTGCCTGTGAATTCCGTTTGCCAATTCATGACTCTCGGTTAACATTTCGTGACATGGCTTGTGATGACCACAGGCCATGAAGATGGGATTGAGGAGACACCATGAGCACCCGCAAAGCCTTGCAGATCCGCGCCGCTTCGCTGTCGCATTACGACGAGGTGGCCAAACGGCTGGGGTTGACCCCTTCACTCATGCTGCGCAAGGTGGGCTTGACGCCGCGCATGCTGGCTTCGCCCACGCAGCTCATTCCCTTGGAAAGCGGTCTCGCTTTGCTGGAAATTTCGGCCAAGGAAAGTGGCTGCAGCACATTCGGTTTGCACATGGCCGAGGCGCGGGTATTGTCGGATTTCGGTCCCGTCAGCCTGTTGCTGTCCCATCAGGGCTCCGTTCGCATGGCTTTGCAGATGATCACCCAGTACCGACACTTGCTCAACGAGTCCCTGGGCATGCACATTGAGGACATGGGCAAGACCACGCTCATCACCGAAGAAATCATGAGTGATTACGCCGGTGGGACGCAGCAATCCACCGACATGGCGATTGGCGTGCTCGTCTTGATCTTCAGGGCCATCCTGGGGGAGCATTGGCGGCCGCAGGCTGTGCATTTCACGCACGCGGCCAACAGCGATGTGCAGGTGCACAGGCGCGTGTTTGGCTGCCCCGTACATTTCAACAGCGACTTCAATGGGCTGGTCTGCCTGAAGGCCGACATGGACAAGCCCAATGCGCGTGCAGATGCGGGCATGGCCAGCTATGCACAGTCCTTCCTCGAATCCATGCCCCAGCGGCAAGGCAGTTCCGTGGTGCACGATGTGCGCCGCTCGGTCTATCTGCTGCTGCCCATGGGGCGCGCCAGTGTGGAACAGATCGCCTCAGGACTGGGCATGAACGTACGCACTTTGCAGCGTCGTCTGGACGAAAGTGGTGTGAGTTTTTCACAGCTGCTCAACGAAGTGCGCTGCGAACTGGCGCAGCGCTACATCACCCACACCCCTCATTCCATGGGTCGCGTGGCCGAACAGTTGGGGTATTCCAACCTCAGTTCTTTCACCCGCTGGTTCAGTGCGCAGTTCGAATGTTCACCGTCACAGATGCGTGAACGCAGCCTTGCCCAATCCCGATCGGTGTGAACCCGAAGTGACGTTTAAAGATAAATGCTTGTCGTGAATGGATAAGCCAGCTGAGGCCGCTTTGCGAACAATCGCACCATCATTCAATCCATGGGACACCCGATCCCGATATCTACTCTGGAGACAAGACATGACATCGTGCACACACACCCGCCGACTTGGCCGCGCCATCCTGATGGTTCTCGCAAGCAGCCTGGCCCTGCCGTCCGCCATGGCCTGGACCGACAAACCCGTCAAGATGCTGGTGCCTGCACCCGCTGGCGGCAACATCGATGTGATTGCCCGCCTGGTGGCGGACCAGCTGACGACAGACCTGGGTCAGCCCATGGTGGTGGAGAACAAGCCGGGTGCCGGTGGCGCGATTGCAGTGCAGGCCCTGCGTGCCGCACCTGCCGATGGTCAGACGGTGATGATGATCGCCAGCAATGTGCTGACCGAAATCCCCCATGTGCTCAAGGGCGGCTTCGATCCGCTCAAGGATGTGAAGCCTGTGGGCATTGTGGCCCGTGGCAATCTGGTGATGATTGCCGCACCCAATGTGCCTGCCAAGGATTTCAAAGGGTTCATGGCCTATGCCAAAAAGAACACTGGCAGTTTGGGTTTTGCCTCCTACAGCGCGGGCACCATCTCGCACTACGCCGGCATGATCCTGAATCAGAAAGCCGGTCTTGATCTGCAGCATGTGCCGTTTCAGGGCTCGCCTCCCGCATTGGCGCAGGTGATGGGTGGTCAGATTCCGATGATGTTTGACGGCTATGCCACCTCGCGCAACCTGATCGCCACCGGCAAGGTGCAGGCCTATGCCGTGGCCGGCAAGCACCGGCTCAGCCAGTTGCCCGAGGTGCCGACGCTGACCGAACTGGGCTACCCGGATCTTGATTTTTCCAACTGGATGGGCGTGATCGTGTCTTCAGGCATGTCGCCTGAATTGCAGGAAAAAATCCACAAGGCGGTGCGCAACGTGGCCCTCAACCCGAAGTTCCGCGGCCGCATGTTTGCCACGGGTTTTGAGGGGGCCGAGGACTGGAACATTCAGCAGCTGACGCAAGCGGCGAAAACAGAATTTGAGCGCAACGCAGCCATCGTCAAACAATTCAACATCCAGCTCAACCAGTGAACGGATTGCCAGGGAAATTTGAAGCATGAACGCCTTGTATGCACGCTGCGCCGTGCTGTGGCCTGGCTTGGCCATGTCTGCGGTGGTGGCGGTGGCGGCACAATTCATGGCCGAGCATTACGGCGCCCCCGTGATGCTGTTTGCCCTGCTGCTGGGCATGGCGGTCAACTTCCTTTCGGAGAATGCGCAATGCAAGCCAGGCATCGAGTTTGTCGCGCGACAGGTGTTGCGCTGGGGCGTGGCCCTGCTGGGTCTGAAGATCACGCTGGACCAGGTGCAGTCGCTGGGCTGGCAATCCGTTTTCATGGTGGTGCTGGCTGTATCGCTCACCATCGGTCTGGGCATTGTGGTGGCCAGATGGATGGGCTTCAAACCCTTTTTCGGTTTGCTGTCTGGCGGATCGGTGGGCATTTGTGGCGCTTCTGCAGCGATGGCGATCGCCGCTGCGTTTCCAAATCATCCGCAAAAAGACCGGGCCACTTTGTTCGTGGTCATCAGCGTGAGCACCTTGTCGACGGTGGCCATGGTGCTGTACCCGGTGCTGGTGCGCTGGCTGGGCCTTGACCCGCTGCAGGCGGGCTTTTTTCTGGGCGGCACCATCCATGATGTGGCGCAAGTGGTGGGCGCGGGTTACAGCATGGGACCGCAGACCGGCGATGCGGCCACGGTGGTCAAGCTCATGCGGGTGGCCATGCTGGTGCCGGTGATCGTGGTGGCGGCCTGGATGACACGGGCCACACATGCCCAGTCTGAGAACAGTGAGGGAGCAGGCGCACCAGCAAGCAGGCCGCCCCTGCTTCCCTGGTTTGCCGTGGTGTTCGTGCTGCTGGTGCTGCTCAACAGCCTGCTGCAGCTGCCCGAAGTCGTGGTCAACACGGGACATGGTTTGTCACGGGCATTTCTGGTGGCCGCGATGGCCGCGATTGGCATCAAAACACATCTGAAGGATATCCTGAGCGTGGGTTGGAAACCCGTGGCTTTGATGCTGCTGGAGACGGTGTTTCTGGCTGTTCTTGTTTACATGCTTTTATTGCAGCACTGAAACCCGAGGGGCGGTGGCCGCATGTCTGCTTACTCAGGCACCACAGCCGTGACCTCGATCTCCACCAAGGCCCGGTCTTCCACCAGATCGGCCACTTGCACCAGTGTCATGGCCGGGTAGTTTTTGCCGATGACTTCCTGATAGACCTTGCCGAGTTCGCGCCCACGGGCGAGGTATTCTTTTTTGTCCTTGACGTACCAGGTCATGCGGGCCATGTGCTGCGGGCCTGCGCCTGCGCACGCAAGTGTGTCAACGATGTTTTGCAGGGCCTGGCGGCACTGGGCCACAAAGTCGTCGGTCTCGAATTGGGCTTGGCCGTTCCAGCCGATCATGCCCGCGACGAACACCATGCGGCCGCGCGCTTCGATGCCGTTGGCATAGCCTTTGGCGGGCGCCCAGCCTTCGGGTTGCAAGACGTTGAACATATGGGGCTCCTCAGGAAGAAATTTGACGCAGCTTGAAGCGCTGCAGTTTGCCGGTTTCGGTGCGGGGCAAGGCGTCTAAAAAGACCACTTTGCGCGGGTACTTGAACGGGGCGATGGTTTGCTTGACGTGCTCTTGCAAGGCTTTTTCCATGGCCGCATCGCCCGTGTGGCCAGGCTTGAGCACCACATAGGCCTGCACGATGTGCCCGCGGTCTTCGTCGGGCATGCCGACCACGCCGCACTCGGCCACGGCCGGGTGTTGCAGCAAAGCGCTTTCCACCTCGGGGCCTGCGATGTTGTAGCCCGCCGAGATGATCATGTCGTCGTTGCGGGCCTGGTAGCTGAAGTAGCCGTCGGCGTCCATGACAAAGGTGTCGCCGGGCAGGTTCCAACCGTTTTTCACATAGTCTTGCTGGCGCGGGTCGGCCAGGTATTTGCAGCCTGTGGGGCCACGCACCGCGAGCCGCCCCACGGTGCCGGGCGGCACGGGTTGCATGTCATCGCCCACGATTTGCGCCACATAGCCCGGCACCACCTGACCGATGCTGCCGGGGCGAACTTGAGCGCCCGCACTCGAGATGTAGATGTGGATCACTTCGGTGCCGCCAATGCCGTCGGTCATTTCGATGCCCGTGGCCTGCTTCCACAGCTGGCGGGTGGCGTCGGGCAAGGCCTCGCCTGCCGAGACAGGGTGCTTGAGGCTCGACAGGTCAACGCCTTGGGCCAGTGTCGCCATTTGGCGGTACATGGTGGGCGCGGTGTAGCACTGCGTGGCGCGGTACTTGGCGATGGTCTGCATCAAGGTCTCGGGCGTGTGCTTTTCCAGCAGCACGGTGCTTGCGCCATAGCGCAGCGGAAACGCCAGCAGACCACCCAAGCCGAATGTGAAGGCGATGGGCGGTGTGCCACACACCACATCGGTTTCGTCCATCTGCAAGATGTGGCGCGGGAACAAATCGCACATGGCCAGCACATCGCGGTGAAAGTGCATGGTGCCCTTGGGTTGGCCCGTGGTGCCGCTGGTGAACGCGATCAGGCACACGTCGTCGCGGCTGGTGGGGTGGGCGGTGTAAGCACCACTTTGCTGCGCCATGCGCTGCTCGAGGCCATCAGGGGCATCGCTGCGGAACTGCACCAGCTGCTGCAAGCTGGCCATGTGGCTGGCGTGCCCGGGCGTCATGCAGTGCTGCAGTTCGTCGGCCAGCAGGCTGTCGCACAGCGCGGCGCTGACCTGGGCCTTGTCGATGATCTGGGCCAACTCGCCCGCACGCAGCAGCGGCATGGTGGGCACGGCCACGAGACCCGCCTTGAGCGCGCCCAGCAAACAAGCCGCCATCATGGGGCTGTTGCCGCCGCGCAGGAGGATGCGGTTGCCGGGCACCAGGCCCATGTCTTGGGTCAGGACCTGGGCGATGCGCTTGCTCTTGTCTTGCAACTGCGCATACGTCCAACTGAAGTCGCCACCACCCTTGTTGAAGTCGCTCACGCCATGCAGCGCGATGCGATCGCCTCGGCCCGCCTGCACATGGCGGTCCACCAGTTCCACCGCGCAATTGATGACATCCGGGTAGTCCAGCTCAGGCCGGTCGGCGATGAACACGGGCAGTTGGTCTTGGGGCGGCAGTCGGTCACGCGCAAAGCTGTCGGTGTGGCTGCTGGGCAGCAGTTCGTTCCAGTCCTTCATGTTGTTTGTCTCCGTTTTTTCTAGTTCGCTGAGCTTGCTGCACCACGCTGTTGAAGGGCCAGGGGGCGGGGGCCGATTTCTGCGTACCCCCGCAGCATGAGGCCCCCGCCCCCTGGGCCTTCAACAGCTACCAATCGTTGCAACTCAGCCCTTCAACACATCCTTGCCAATGATCAGCTGCTGCACTTCGGTGGCGCCTTCGTAAATGCGCAGCGCCCGGATCTCGCGGTACAGCGACTCCACCATCACGCCTTTTTTGACGCCCATGCCGCCGTGCATCTGCACCGCCATGTCGATGATCTGTTGGGCGTTTTCGGTCGCCGTCATCTTGGCCATGGCCGCTTCGCGGGTGATGCGCTCGCCTTGGTCGCGCAGCCACGCCGCGCGATACGTCAAGAGCGTGGCCGCGTCCAGCATCGTGGCCATCTGCGCGATCTTGGTCTGGGTGATCTGGAAGTCACCCAAGCTCTGCCCAAACATCTTGCGTGAACGCGCCCAAGCAATCGACTCGTGCAGCGCACGCCGCCCAAAACCCAAAGCGGCTGCGGCCACCGAGGTGCGGAACACGTCGAGCGTGGCCATGGCGACCTTGAAGCCCTGGCCTGCTTCGCCAATGCGCTGGTTGGCAGCGACCTTGCAGTTGTCAAACTTGAGCGTGGCCAGCGGGTGGGGCGCCACCACGTCGATGCGTTCCTCGATCGACAAGCCAGGCGTGTCGGCGTCCACAATGAACGCCGTAATGCCGCGCGCACCGGGCGCTTCGCCCGTGCGGGCGAACACCACATAAAAGTCGGCAATGCCGCCATTGCTGATCCAGGTCTTGCGGCCATTCAGCACATAGCCTTCTGCCGTGGCCGTAGCGCTGCACTGCATGGCGGCTACGTCCGAGCCCGCATCAGGTTCAGAGAGAGCAAAGGCGCTCAGGGCCTGGCCCGACGCCACACGCGGCAGGTAACGCTGCTTTTGGTCGGCTGTGCCCATGAGGCTGATGGCGCCCGTGCCCAAGCCCTGCATGGCAAACGCGAAGTCCGACAAACCGTTGTGGAAGGCCAGCGTTTCGCGCAGCAGGCACAGCTGGCGCGTGTCGATCACGTCGGACGCTGCGCCATAGACTGTGCCCGACACTGCATGCTTGAGCCAGCCGCCGCTGCCCAACAAGCGCACCAGACGGATGCATTCGGCGTCCACCGCGTCGCGGCTTTCGTCGTGGTGTGCATGGGCCAGGTGTTCGTTGCACCAGGCGTCCAGCTGCACTTTGAAGTCGCGGTGGCTTTCGTCAAAGAAAGGCCAGTCGAGTTCTGCTGGATGAGTCGCTGTGTGGTCGGACATGGCTCAGTCCCCTTCGAACACGGGCGTTTGCTTGGCCACAAAGGCGTGGTACGCCCGGTGGAAGTCGTTGGTGGCCATGCAGATGGCCTGGGCCTGGGCTTCGGCCTCGATGGCTTCATCCACACCCATGTTCCATTCCTGCTGCAGCATCTTCTTTGTCATGCCGTTGGCAAATGTAGGGCCTGCTGCCAGTTGCGCGGCCATCGCCTGTGCCTCGGTCAGTACCTCGTCTGCGCCGCACACGCGGTTGTAAAAACCCCAGCGCTCGGCCTCCAGCGCACCCAGGCCACGCCCGGTGAAGAGCAACTCGCTGGCGCGCCCCTGGCCAATGATGCGCGGCAAGAGCGCGCAGGCGCCCATGTCGCACCCGGCCAAGCCCACCTTGTTGAACAGGAAATAAGTCTTGCTGCGCTCGGTGCCGTAGCGCAGGTCAGACGCCATGGCCAGGATGGCCCCTGCGCCCGCGCACACGCCGTCGATGGCTGCGATGATGGGCTGCGGGCACGCACGCATGGCCTTGACCAAGTCGCCCGTCATGCGGGTGAAGGCCAGGAGGCCGGGCATGTCCAGCTTCGTGAGCGGGCCAATGATCTCGTGCACATCGCCACCCGAGCAGAAGTTTCCGCCCTCGCCCGTGATCACCACGGCGTGGATGTCGGGTGCGTAGGGCAAGGCGCGGAAAAAATCACGCAGCTCGGCGTACGAATCGAAAGACAGCGGGTTTTTGCGTTCGGGGCGGTTCAGGCTCACGGTGGCCACGCCCTCTTTGACAGACAGCAAAAAATGCTCAGGTTGGTAGTCCGCCAAGGGCTGGTTGTGGCGTGGCAGCTGATGGCGCAGGCCGGGCAAATATCTCTGGCTCATGTCTTCTCCTCAGGTTTTGTGGGGGCGCCGGACTTCAAAGTGCCCAGCAGTTGGTGCAATTGCTCTTGCTGCTGTGCGGGCAAGGGCGACAGCAACTCGACCACCCAGCTTTCGTGGGCACTGGCCATGGCGGCGAAAGCCTCGCGACCAGCAGGCGTCAGGTGCACCGCAAACGCACGTCGGTCTCCGGGCTGGGGTTGGCGTTGCACGAGTTGTTCTTTTTCCAGTTGGTCGACTATGGCTGTGACGTTGCCGCCCGTGACCATCATGCGGCGCGACAGCTCGCTCATCGACAGGCCTTGCGGTTCACGCTCCAGTTGCGCCATCAAGTCAAAGCGCGGCAGGGTGATGCCAAACTGCTCACGCAAACGCTGGCGGATCGTGTCTTCAATGCGGGTGGTGGCCGACAGCAGGCGCAACCACAGGCGCAGCGAGGCGTGGTGGTCTGCGTGCGCACGCACTTCCATGTCAATATCAGGTCGAGCGCTCATCCTGCCAGCTCCCCGCCGTCAATCGCAATGGCTTGGCCGTTGATCGCGTCGCTGCCCGCTGCGCACAGCCACAACACGCTTTGCGCCACTTCCTGCGGTTGAACCAGGCGCTGCTGCGGGTTGCTGGCGGCCAGTGCCTGGCGCACTTCGGCTTCGCTCTTGCCGGTTTTGTTCACGATGTTCTGCACCGCTTCGCGCACGATGTCGGTCTCGGTGTATCCAGGGCAAATGGCGTTCACCGTCACGCCCTTGCGGGCCAACTCCAGGGCCAAGGCCTTGGTCAGCCCCACCACGCCGTGCTTGGCGGCCACATAGGCGCTCACATAGGCATAGCCCTTGAGGCCCGCCGTGCTGGCGATGTTGACGATGCGTCCAGGCGTTCCGTTCGCTGCTGCTTCGAGCATGCCCGGGAGCACCGCCTGGATGCAGTGGTAAGTGCCCGTCAGGTTGACGTTCACCATCTGTTGCCACAGCGCGGCATCGGTCTTGGCAAAGGGCGCGCTGTGCGCCTGGCCCGCGTTGTTGACCAGGATGTTCACCGGGCCAAAGCGGGCTTGCGCCTGCTGCACCGCCGCTTGCACGGACTGTTCATCGCCCACGTCCATGGGCGCAATCAGCACCGCCACGTCGGGCACTTGCGCACGCAGGGCCTCGGCTTGCCCTTGCAGCTTGTCTTGCGAGCGACCACACAGTGTCAAGCGGCATCCCGCCTGAGCCAAGGCCAGCGCGATGGCCGCACCAATGCCAGCACCCGCGCCTGTGATGAGGGCGTGGCGGTTGCTCAGCATGCTTTCACCTCTTTAGGAGCGGCACCCTCACCGCGAAGGATGCCCAACTTTGACGAAGGGTCACCCACTGCACTTTGATGCACCATCTCAGTCCCCTTTGCTCGCGGTCTGCAGCGCACGCTCACGGGCAAAGCCCGCTTCGAGCTGCGGCTTGCCCGACACGTAGCCACGCGGCCAGGCGATGTCTTTGAAGCCGATGCGCGCCGCTTCGGTCAGGGTCCAGGCCGGGTTGGCCAGATGCGGGCGTGCCACGGCGCACAGGTCGGCGCGGCCTGCAGCCAGAATGCTGTTGACGTGGTCGGCTTCGCTGATGGCCCCCACCGCGATGGTGGCGATACCCGCTTCCTGGCGGATGCGGTCGGCAAACGGGGTCTGGTACATGCGGCCGTAGGTGGGCTTTTGCTGTGCACTGACTTGACCCGACGAGCAGTCGATCATGTCGGCGCCTGCGGCCTTGAAGGCGCGTGCGATCTCGACCGCGTCGGTCGGTGTGATGCCGCCTTCGACCCAGTCGTGCGCCGAGATGCGCACCGACATCGGCAGATGTTTGGGCCAGGCCGCACGCACAGCGGTAAACACTTCGAGCGGGTAACGCAAACGGTCGGCAAGCGATCCGCCGTATTCGTCGGTGCGTTGGTTGGTGAGCGGGCTGATGAAGCTCGACAACAGATAACCGTGCGCACAGTGCAGCTCCAGCCAGTCAAAGCCTGCTTGGGCAGCACGCTGCGTGCTGGCCACGAAGTCAGCCGCGACGCGGTCCATGTCGGCACGCGTCATGGCACGGGGTACATCGCCGTGGGGCAAATAGGGCATGGGCGATGCGGCAATCAGCGGCCAGTTGCCTTCTGCATCGTCTGCGGGCACAGGCTGATCCATGCCCGCGCCTTGCCAAGGGCGGCAAGTCGAGCCTTTAGGCCCGGCGTGGCCGATCTGCAGACCGATCTTGGCGTCAGACTTGGCATGAACCCAGTCCACTATTCTTGCAAAGTCGCTGGTCTGTTGGTCATTCCACAGGCCCGGACACCCATGCGTGATGCGGCCATCGGCACTGGGTGCGGTCATCTCGACCATCACCAGCCCGGCACCGCCCATGGCGCGTGCGCCCAAGTGCACCAGATGGTCGTCGCCCACGCGGCCTTTCACCGCCATGTATTGCGCCATGGGCGATACCACCACGCGGTTCTTGAGCGTGACAGAGCGCTGGGTATAAGGCGTGAACATCGGTGGGCGAATGCCCGGCGTGGCCGTGCGGCCTGCGAACCAGGCCTCATAGCCTTCGAGCCAGGCCTTGTCACGCAGACGCAAATTCTCGTGGCTGATGCGCTGGCTGCGGGTGAGCATGGAGTACATGAACTGCTCAGGTTCGAGCTGGTCGCAATAGCGTTCACCACAGACCTCAAACCATTCCATCGCGTTCCACGCGGCGTTTTGCAAACGGATCACGTCGATCTCGCGCACGGCCTGGTAATGTTTCAGCACTTCGGGAATGTGGTCTGCGGTGTCGCCCAGCGCCTTGAACTGGCGCACCAGCTCGATGGCATCTTCCAGCGCGAGCTTGGTGCCCGAGCCGATCGCAAAATGCGCGGTGTGCACCGCGTCGCCCATCAGCACCACATGGCTGTTGCCGTTGAAGGTAGACCAGTTGGCGCACTTGACGCGCTGGAAATTGAGCCACGCCGAGCCGCGCAGGTGGCGGGCATTGGTCATCAACTTTTCGCCTTGCAGGTTCTTGGCAAAGAGCTTTTCACAGAAGGCAATCGAGGCGTCCTGATCGGCCTTGTCAAGATCATGGGCCAGCCAGACGTGCTCAGGGCACTCGACGATGAAGGTGGACGTCTGGTTGTCGAACTTATAGACGTGCGCCTGGAACCAGCCGTGTTCGGTCTTCTCGAACAAAAAGGTGAAGGCGTCGTACAGGCGGTTCGTGCCCAGCCAGATGTAGCGGTTAGGCCGCGTCACGATGTCGGGCTGGAAGACCTCGGGCAAGCGGCTGCGCACCCGTGAGTTGATACCATCGCTGGCGATGATCAGATCTGCGTCTGGGAAATCCAGGTCGGATTGTGCGTCCTGCTCAAACAGCAGCTTCACGCCCAGTTGCTCACAACGAGACTGCAAAATGTTGAGCAGCTTCTTGCGGCCAATGCCCACAAAGCCATGACCACCTGAGCGGATCACACGACCCTTGAAATGCAGCTCGATGTCGTCCCAGTGGTTGAAGGCTTGCTGCACCTCGTTGGCGGTCTCAATGTCCCACTGGCGCATGTTTTCAAGCGTCTGATCGGAAAACACCACACCCCAACCAAAGGTGTCGTAGGGCTTGTTGCGCTCCACCACGGTGATGTCGTGGTGCGGGCCGAGTTTTTTCATCAGCAACGCGAAGTACAAGCCGGAAGGACCACCGCCAATGCACACGATTTTCATGTTCACTCTCTTTGCTTTAGACCATACAGACCCATTGATTCAGGTCCATACATTTTAGGTTTCAAGTATTTAGGCGAATGAGATTGGGGTCAATCAGGTGAAAACCCTTGGAAGTCAATGAAAGAGTGGGGAAGTTGCATGTGGATGAGGAAACTCATCGCACAAAGCAAAACGCCCCACCGGACGGTGAGGCGTTTTGGGCTGTTAGAAGCCTGACGATGTCCTACTTTCACACGGGAATCCGCACTATCATCGGCGCTAAGTCGTTTCACTGTCCTGTTCGAGATGGGAAGGA
>Ga0255127_1000309_pt1 | contig 25807 bp, 24 predicted proteins | sample Law_Miss_RepB_8d_FD_188555 | JGI IMG/M metagenome (GOLD analysis project Ga0255127, IMG submission 188555) | Freshwater microbial communities from St. Lawrence River, New York, United States - Law_Miss_RepB_8d | ecosystem: Environmental > Aquatic > Freshwater > River | place: USA: New York...
CAGATGTTTTACTCAATTTAAGAACCATACAACAATTGTTCAAACGTTGTAAAGCTGATATTTTGAACTTCAAACCAGATGCTTTAGTCTTAATTGACTACCCTGGCTTTAATTTAAAAATGGCTCAGTTTGCCAAACAACACGGCATTACTACCCATTATTACATCAGCCCAAAAGTATGGGCATGGAACACGAAGCGCGCATGGAAAATCAAAGCATGTGTAGATTATTTGTACAGCATACTCCCCTTCGAAAAAGCATTTTACGAACCCTACAAAGTCAATTTAACCTATGTGGGTAATCCTATCTGTGATGCGATTGCCAACCATCAATACCTAACTGATTTAAACAATCAGTACCAAATTCAAAAACCGATTATTGCATTGCTTCCGGGTTCAAGACTCAGTGAGTTAAAATACCTTTTACCCACAATGTTAGATGCCGTAAAAGGCCTTGATGATTACGAGATTGTTGTTGCAGGAACGTCTGCAATTGACGATAAAGTTTATCAAACATTGATTGGCAATCGCCCAGTTAAACTGATAAAAGGCGCTACTTACGACATTATCTTAAACGCAAAAGCCGCATTGGTATGCAGTGGCACAGCAACACTTGAAACAGCCCTTTTGAATTGTCCTCAAGTGGTGTGTTACAAATTTGGCAACATCAGTTATTGGATAGGCAGACTAGTGATCAAGGTCAAATACATTTCATTGGTGAATTTAATACTCAACAAATTGGCCATACCTGAATTGATTCAAACAGCTTGCGAGCCTTCTAACATTCAAAAAACGTTGCTCCCATTGTTAAAAGACTCGCCTGAACGATTGAAAATGATACAAGATTACGCTGCCTTAAAAATTAAAGTGGGTGGTGAAGGTGCCAGTGCCAAAACAGGCCAATTAATTGCCGAAAGAACCCTGCCAACAGCTTAAACTGTTGATGAATTGAGCAGAAATTATCTGCCCATTCTTACAATATTCCCTGTGATTTTTGCTTATTTGCAGTATGAGATTCAGCCTACTCGCCTTTGTAATAAGCAGTACCCAATTTTTATTTGCAGCAATGAACACCCATTATTCCATTACCATTAAAAACCCAAATAACCACTATGCTGAGGTCAACATCACCTTAAGCGACATACAGCAATCAAACCTTCAATTGCACATGCCCGTTTGGACCCCTGGGAGTTACATGGTAAGAGAATTTGAAAAACACATTGAAGGCGTTCAAATCAGTCAAGGCCGAACAGACATTGCTTTCACTAAAACCAATAAACAAACTTGGGCCTTTACAGCCGACCCAAAACGAGGAGATGTAAACATCCATTATAGAGTGTATTGTTTTGAGCAAAGTGTAAGAACCTCATACATAGATGCAGAACATGCTTTTCTATTACCAAGCAGTTGCTTAATGTATATAGACGGCATGCAAAATGGCCAGGTAAGTATAGTTAAACCAGAACAATGGCAACAAATTTCTTGCACGCTCAAACCTGGTAAAAACAAAAGTGAATTTGAATTTACTTCTTTGGACGAATTATACGACAGCCCAATAGAAATTGGCAATCAAACCCTATTTGATTTTGAGGTAGAAGGCGTTAAACACAGTGTGGCAATGGTGGGCAAAAACAATTGCCCAATTGAAACGTTTAAAACAGATTTACAAAAGATTTGCATCACCATGAAGAACATCATCGGATCTCATCCTTGTAAAAACTATTTGTTTATTGTGCACCATGTAGAAGAAGGCGGCGGCGGATTAGAACACTCCAACAGCAATGTGGTTCAAATGCCAAGAAACAGTTACAGCAATCGAGAAAAGTACTTGCAATTTTTAGGCTTGTGCGCCCATGAGTACTTTCATTTATGGAATGTTAAACGCCTCAGACCTGAAGCACTTGGGCCATTTGATTACAGCCAAGAAAACTACACCAATATGTTATGGGTAGCAGAAGGCATTACCAGCTATTACGATGAATTGGCTATGTATAGAGCTGGCTTTCGCTCTGAATCAGATTATTTAAAATCACTAGCGCAAACCATGAGCGCCTGCTTCAATCGCGTAGGCGGCAATGTCCAAAGCATGCACGAAGCCTCATTTGATGCTTGGATCAAAGAATACAGACCAAATGAAAACAGTATCAATGCTCAAATTTCTTACTACCTTAAAGGGGCCGTTTTAGGTGCACTATTAGACCTTGATTTGCTCAATAACAGCAATGGTCAGAAGGGACTTGACCTACTCATGCAAGGCCTTTACAAGACTTTCTATTTAGATCAAAATAAAGGCTACAGCGACCAAGCCTTTTACAAAGCCATTGATGACCTTGTTGGCAAACCATTACAATTTGATCAATGGGCAACAAGTCCTAATACGGAAGCATTTAAAACCAAACTGATCCAAGCCTTTGAACAAGCTGGTATGGCGCTTGAATGGAACAACAGTTCGCAAAAGCATTTTCATGGCATTATCACAGAATGGAAAAATGAAAAACTAATGGTAAAAGCCATTGATGCGCAATCCATCAATTACCAAAACAATCTTCAAGCGGGTGATGAAATCATTGCCGTTGAAGACCTTAGGGTTAAAAACAACTTTGAAGATTTAATCAGATTACAAAAGGAAAACAGCAAAGTCAACATACTTATCTCAAGAGCAGGGCTTATTCAGCATACCAGTATTGAATTGCAAGCCAGTCCTAAATTGGATTGCCACATTTCAATAAAAGACCAAACTAATGCGACTTATAAAGCATGGTTGAATAAATAATTAAAAAAGAGGTAAAGTATAAGCCGAGTTCTGTGCCTGTATAAACAGGTGTTTGTCATTGATCTTTTGCAGCCTACCCTTCTGAGTTCAGCAAGCTGATTGGGCGAGCAGCCCTCAGACTCAGATTTATTTGGCCTTACAACCCATAAGGTTTATCCCAGTGCTCATTACTGAAACACTGCGTAGGCTCTTACCCCACGTTTTCACCCTTACCCATTACTGGGCGGTTATTTTCTGCGACCCTCTCTGTCAACACGCATTGCTTTGTGCTGCCCGTCTTTTCAAACGGTATGGCGCTCTATGTTGCCCGGACTTTCCTCCATGATAAACATGGCGACAAACCCTTTACCTCATGGCAAAGATACAACAATCCTAATGAAAGCTTAATACATAATGGCTTGACCTTCTAGCCAAAACTTTAATAATACGATTTGAAGTAAGACAAACAATCCAATAAAGATGGCAAAATAGTTTGACTGGCTGAGTTTATTTTGCCAATACAAATGCAACGGAAAAATAACGCTTGAATAGCGCATCATACTAACAACTGAACCCGCACTTAAAGGCAACAACAAATTGATCCAAACCAATACATTCGAACTAAGAGGCAATTGTTTTCTAATCCATAAAGCATACAGGATAATCGCCACACAATAACAACTTACCAATTGATAATCCCAAAACCCTTGTCTGAACAATGCCAATAAAGGAAACATGAATTGTTTGTTCCAAGCAACTTGAGCATGAGAAAAGGCTAAAGCATCGCCCACTAGGTACCATTGAAATAGCAACCATGCTGCAAACACAAGTGGCATCACGCCTAAAGCCCAAATCCAAGACTGTTTTATCCAAGTCCATTTACCAGTATACCAAGGCAATTGCTGTTGCTCAACAATCAATAATAAAAATGGAAAGAAAAGAAACAAACCATTCGGTCTGCACAATACCAAACATGCTGCACTCAACATTAATAAGCCTAAGCGCTTTTCAATTATGGCAGCAAAACTTAAGCACATAAACGACAAAAAAAGCGCCTCAGTGTAATTGAAAAAGCAATGCAACGACAAAGGAAACAACAAATACAAACAACCAATTCTATAGGCAGTTTTAGGTGCCATTTTTAGCGCTGTTAACAAGCTCATTAAACTGAATGACAATAAAAGCAAAACCAAACAAGACAACACAAAAGCAGCTGCGTGAAAATCAATTGAGCACAGCCACATCAAACTGCTTACTAAGCAGGGATAAAGCGGAAAGAAGGCGAAATGGCTGTTTGGATGTGACCATGATTTACTAAGCAATTCAGGCACGCCATTATACCCATAATCTGCTATGGTTTGATACCAACCTGAGTCGGCATTAGAATACATTTGAAAACACTCTGATACATTAAAACCCCCTAGCGTAAAAGGATGTGATGGATTGGCTAGGCCAAAGTATTGAAGTCCATAGGCAACAAGGATCAAAGCCAGCTTAATCACTATGGCCAATCCCATTAATTGGAGCGTATATGTCTTAATTGATTTCAAAAATGGAGTTTCAATAATAGTCATTTTTGCTTGGACTTGTATCGATAAAGTCCTTGAACTGGTCAAATCATAGGCGATTTAAAGTTGGAAATCATGGCTAAAAGTTGGTAATTCGCAACACTTTTATCAGAAAGATATGAAAAAAATATACGCTTTATTATTTGCAACCTGCCTTTTAGTGAGCAATGTTGCCAAAGCAGATGAGGGCATGTGGTTGCTTTCTTTGCTCGAAAAACTGAATTACAAAGACATGCAAGCCAAAGGTTTGCGTTTAACACCTGAACAATTGTACAGTGTTAACCACTCAAGCTTAAAAGATGCTTGTATTTGGTTCAATGGCGGTTGTACTGGTGAAATCATTTCAAAAGATGGTTTGATTTTAACCAATCACCACTGTGGTTATGATGCCATAGCTGAGTTGAGCACCGTTCAAGACAACATCTTAGACAATGGCTTTTGGGCTAAAACCAAAGCTGATGAGCGCAAGCCAGTAAGACCTATGTCTATTACCAGAATTGTGAGAGTAGACGACATCACTGATGAAGTATTAAAACAATTAGCTGGTGTTGCTGAAAAAGACAGAAGCATGAAATTAATGGAGATCTACAAAGGCATTCAAAAGAAAGCAACTGAAGGCACCCATTACGAAGCAAGCTGCAAAGAAATGTTCAAAGGCAATGCCTATTACATGTTTATCATGGAGAAATTCACTGATATTCGTTTAGTTGGTACACCTCCTCAAAACGTTGGTAAATTCGGTGGTGAAACAGACAACTGGATGTGGCCAAGACATACAGGTGACTTCAGCATGTTCAGGGTATACGTAGGTGCAGACAACAAACCAGCAGAATACAAAGCTGACAATGTACCTTACAAACCAGAACACTATTTGCCAGTATCTGTTAAAGGCGTTAAAGAAGGTGATTTTGCTATGATCATTGGCTTCCCGGGCAGAACAAACCGTTATGAGTTTTCTCATGGCGTAGCCTTAGCAACCGATGTAGTGAATCCAAACATTGTAAATCTTAGAGATTTGCGTTTAAAAGCTTGGAAAGAACAAATGGTTCAAGATGATGCTACTAGATTGTTATTGTCAAGCACTTATGCTTCAATCGCTAATTACTGGAAATTCTTTGATGGTGAAGCTCAACAATTAAAACACAACAAGGTATACGAAAAGAAATCAGCTGAAGAAAAAGCTTTCGCTGCATGGGCTGAAAACAAAGAAGAATACAAAACTTTACTATACGACATCGATCAAGCTTACACAGTATACAAACCATATGCTTTACAAAGTACCTATTTAAGAGAGTGCATAATGGCTCCAACCATCATGCAATTGGCTTCATTTGGTATTGGTTTAGACATATTGTATGCTAAAAAAGCTGTTGTGCTTGCTGATGCTAATAAAAGCAAAGAAGAAAAAGCAAAAGCCGCTACAGAAATTGATAGTACCATTGCTAAAACTTGCAGAGATTACTTAAGAGCTTTGGCTGAAGTAGATTACACTGAACGCATTCAAACTGCTGACAAAAAAATCTTTGCTGGCATGTTGATGATGTATTACAAAAACATCCCATCTAATCAATGGCCTGCAGCTTTCACTAAAATAGCTGCTGGGATCAAAAATGGCAATGCAGAAGCTGTGTTTGCAAAATACACTGAAATGATTTTTGCTAAGAGTATGTTTGCCTCTAAAGATAAAGTAGCAGAATTTTTAAAGAACCCTGTTGCTAAGAAATTATACAGCGACCCAGCTTTTAGCTACTTAAAATCTCACAGAGACAATTACAACACTAACTTCAAATCAAAAGTAGATGAGTTTCAAATGCAAGCTTTAGCCTTGGGCAGAAAGTACATAAAAGGATTAATGGAAATGCAACCAAACAGAGTGTTCTACCCAGACGCTAACTCTACTCAAAGATTAACTTATGGCAGCGTTAAATCATACGATCCTAAAGATGCCATCCATTATGACTTTGTAACCACTTTAGAAGGTGTTATGGAAAAATATGTACCAGGCGATTACGAATTTGATTTACCAAGTAAAATGCTTGACTTGTACAAAGCTAAAGACTACGGCAGATACGCCATGAGCAACGGCAAATTACCTGTAGCTTTCTTAACAGATAATGACATTACAGGCGGTAACAGCGGTAGCCCAGTTATGGATGGCAGCGGTAATATTATTGGTTTAGCTTTTGATGGCAACTGGGAAGCTATGAGTGGCAACATTCACTTTGACCAAAAATTAAAACGCACCATCAACGTAGACATCCGTTATGTGTTGTGGTTAATCGAAAAATTAGGCGGTGCTAAACACATCGTTGATGAAATGACCTTAGTAGAATAAGCCTACATCAATCACTTTAAAAAAGCCCAATTTGTATTGGGCTTTTTTTATTGCCTATTAGTCAATGCAATTGATTAATTTCGTAGAGGCTATGGAAGAGATTTTGAAAATTGGGTCATGGATGTTGTTGGCAAGTGTGAAATATTTTTTTGCCGTGCCAGTCATACTCACTCAATCTACCTGGCCTTGGTATATTGACGCGCTCATTGCCTCATCAGGCGCCGCTATTGGCGTATTCGTGTTTACTTATTTAGGCGCTTATATTGCCCCATTTTTCAGTCGAATACCATTGTTCAAAATGACCTTTAGCAAACTCAAACGCATCATTCATATTAAAAACAAATATGGCTTAATAGGCATTGCTATTTTAAGTCCTATTTTACTCAGTATCCCCTTAGGTTGTATAGTGAGTGCCAGTTTTGAGACAGATAAACGCAAAATCATTACCTACCAATTGGCCTCTGTAATTTTGTGGAGTTTAATTATCTTTGGCGCAAAAGGTTTATTCAAAATAGAACCTGATCAAATCCTACCCTTCAATGGCTAAATTGATATTAGTTCCAACCCCAATTGGCAATTTAAAAGACATCACCTTGCGTTCATTGGAAGCCTTAAAAGCTTGCGATGTTATATTGGCTGAAGACACCAGAAATACCGGTCAATTACTCAAATTGCTTGAGATACAAAAACCCTTACAAAGTTACCATGCCCATAATGAGCATGATAAGATCAAAGATGTGATCAATCAAATTCAAAAAGGCGTTAACATGTGTTTGGTAACAGATGCGGGTACGCCTGCAATCAGTGATCCTGGGTTTTTAATTGTTAGAGCTTGTTTGCAAAACCAAATTGAGATTGAATGTTTACCAGGTGCAACCGCCTTTGTTCCTGCTTTGGTTAAAAGTGGACTGCCTTCTGACCGTTTTGTATTTGAAGGTTTTATCCCTGTTAAGAAAGGCAGAAAAACGAGATTTGAAGCCCTGCAAGGCGAAACAAGAACCATGGTGTTTTACGAATCCCCTTATAAATTAATTGGCACTTTAGAAGACTGCATAGCTTATTTTGGAGCCGATAGATTAGCCTCAGTTAGCAGAGAATTAACAAAGCTATACGAAGAAACCATCAATGGTAGTTTAGCAGAAATTTTAGCGCATTTTAAAAACAAAGCCCCTAAGGGTGAATTTGTAATTGTTATTAAAGGACATGAATAAGTCTATACATCCTATTGTTTTAGCCATTAGTTCTGGAATATTAATGACCTTGGCTTGGCCTCCACTTCCAACTGCCTTCATTTTACCCTTTGCGCTGATCCCATTGTTATTGGCCATTTTAAACACTCAAGCCAAACGCGTACATTTAACCCGCTGGTGGTATGCGGTGATTGGCCTATTTATTTTTAATCTAGGTACTACTTGGTGGGTTTGGAATGCTAGTCCGGGCGGCTGTATTGCCATGTTAATTGTCAATACCTTACTTATGAGCCTACCTTTTTTAGCCTTGAGTTATGGTTATCAAAAATGGCCTCAATTTAAATTATGGACCTTGCTACCATTCTATCTTTGTTTTGAGTTTTGGCATTTTAATTGGGGCGGTTCATGGCCTTGGTTAACCCTAGGTAAAGGCTTAGCAGTGTTTCATCATGCCATTCAATTCTATGAATACACTGGTGAAATGGGTGGCTCTGCTGTTGTATTGACCATCAACATTTGGTGCGCCCACTTAATCCACATAAAAGCGTATAAACGCCTGTGGCAACCATTGAGTTTTGCGCTTGCCGTAATAGCTTTGTCCTATGTCATCTTATTAAGCGGCATCAGCATTTACAAAGGCAGTGGTTTACAATGCGTGGTAACCCAGCCTAACATTGACCCTTACACTGAAAAATTTTATGGTTGTGAATCATATATACAAGCTGATGAACAATTGCGTCTGGCGATTGAACCTGCTAAACAACTAATAGATTCTAATACGGCTATTGTATTGTTACCAGAAACTGCTTTAGTGGGAGTCAATGAAGAATCACAATTACAGTACAATTCCTATTTGGCCACATTGAGACCTTTGGCCATGCAATACAACGCCACAGTAATAGTTGGTGCGGAAACTTACAAATCCTACAAAAGCACTACAGCCCCTACCAAAACAGCAAGACCAGATGGCCTTGGCTATTGGTATGACAGTTATAATACGGCCATGGCATTAACAAAAGACACAGGCATAGAATTGTACCACAAGTCTAAATTAGTGGTGGGCGTTGAGACAATGCCCTTTGATTTTTTAAACCAATTGAGTTTAGATTTAGGCGGCATGACTGGCAGTTTAGGCATTAGTGATCAGGCATACAATTTACATACAGCCAATAAATTACCAGTTGCAACTTTGGTTTGTTATGAATCTATATATGGCGATTACTGCAATGACTTTATCAATAAAGGCGCTCAATTGATTGCTGTGATTACCAACGATGCATGGTGGGGCAATACCCCAGGCTATCAACAACATTTATTGTATGCTAAAATTAGGAGCATTGAAACCCGCAAACCATTAATCAGAAGTGCCAACACAGGCATTTCAGCTGTCATTGACAAAAATGGCAATATTCAACAGCGCACACAATTCAATGAAAGAACAGCCTTCAAATGCACTGTTTGGCCTAATGACAAAATAACGTTTTACACCCGCTATGGCAATTTGATTGGCCTTATAAGTGCGGCCATTTCCATAGCATTGTTTGTAGGTTTATTGATAAAAAGAAAAGCCTCAGAATTGTAATTCAATCTGCGTTTGCAACAAATCTTCAAAGGTCTCGCGACGTCTGATCAAATGGGCTTTGCCATCTAGAATAAATACTTCTGCAGGTCTGAATCTTGAATTGTAATTGCTGGCCATACTAAATCCATAGGCCCCAGCATTATGGAAAGCCAACACATCGCCTTCTTTTACCTCGTTGAGTTTTCTGTCCCAACCAAAGGTGTCTGTTTCACAGATGTAGCCTACAACTGCATATATGCGTTCTATCCCTTCAGGATTGCTCACATTGGTAATATTGTGATAAGCATCGTACAACATAGGTCTGATCAAATGATTGAGGCCACTATCTACGCCTGCAAACATGGTACTGGTTGTTTGTTTCACTACATTGGTTTTAACTAAAAAATAGCCAGATTCACTCACCAAGAATTTACCTGGTTCAAACCACAACTCTAACGAACGACCATATTGCTCACAAAACTCATTAAAGCGTTTGGCTATTTTAGCCCCGATGTCTTCAATATCAGTCGTAACATCTGCAGATTTATAAGCCACTTTAAATCCTGAACCGAAATCCATGTATTTGAGGTCCTTAAAATCTTGAGCCGCATCGAATAATAATTCAGCGCCACGGATAAATACTTCTGCATCTAAAATATCACTTCCGGTGTGCATATGCAAACCTTCAACTTGAATACCGTATAAATTTACCACTCGCAACACATGCCTTAACTGGTAATATGAAATGCCAAATTTCGAATCAATATGACCTGTAGAAATTTTAGCATTACCTCCCGCCATAATGTGCGGATTCACTCTAATGCAAACAGGTACTTTTGCACCATATTTGGCGCCAAATTGTTCTAAAATAGAGATGTTATCGATGTTGATTCTAACGCCTTTGGCAATGGCTTGATCAATTTCATCCATTCCAACCCCGTTAGGCGTATACAAAATTTCATTGGCAGAAAACCCTGCATGAAGGCCCAAATCCACTTCTTGAATGGATACCGCATCTAGACCCGCGCCAAGTTGTTTCATATACTTAAGCACATTCACATTGCTCAAAGCTTTACAAGCATAATGCAAATGCAACTTAACTCCAGGAAAAGCATTTGATAAACGTTTATACTGACGCTTCATAGTTTCTGCGCTATAAACATACACAGGGGTACCAAAGTCTTGTGCGATTTGCAGCACATCTACCCCATCTATTTGGTATTTACCATTCACTAATTGCATCATTGTGCGAAAGTAATTTTTTTTTAAGGCTTAAAAAAATCGAAATTGCAAGAAAACATGGGAAGAGTATTGGCTATAGATTATGGATTAAAGCGCATTGGCATTGCAGTGACAGATCCTTTAAAAATCATTGCTCAACCCTTAACCACTGTCAATGCGGCAGACATCTACCCCTTTTTAGACCAATATTTTAAAACTGAAAATGTAGAGTGTATAGTGTTGGGCAAGCCCTTACACCTTGATGGCAAAGACACAGATGCCACGCCATTGGTCAACGCTTTTTTATTGGAATTAGAAAAACGTTACCCAAGCATTCCTGTAGTGTTAATCGATGAGAGACTCACCAGCAGAATGGCCAAACAAAGTTTAATTGATGCTGGATACAAGAAACAACAAAGACAAAATAAAAAACTTGTAGATACAGTGGCTGCGGCATTAATTTTGCAAACCTATTTAGAGCGTTTATGATTTTACCTATATATGCATACGGCTGCCCAGTGCTTCGCAAGGTTGGCAGCGACATTCAAGCTGACTATCCCAATTTAAAAGAGTTGATAGACAACATGTACGAAACCATGTATGACAGCAACGGCATTGGATTAGCGGCTCCTCAAATAGGCCTTCCAATTAGATTATTCATTGTTGATGGCTCGCCTATTGACGACATCGAAACACAAGGTTTTAAACAAACCTTCATCAATCCTGTGATTGTAGAAGAATGGGGTGAAGCCTGGAAATACGAAGAAGGTTGTTTGAGCATTCCTACAGTTCATGAAAATGTGCTTAGAAAACCAGAGCTTAAAATCAAATATTACGACGAGCAGTTTCAATTACATGAAAAATCGTTTAAAGGCATGGCGGCAAGAATCATTCAACATGAATACGATCACATTGAAGGTAAATTATTCATTGACCATATTTCACCATTAAAACGCAATTTGTTAAAGGGCAAATTAAACAACATCAGTCTTGGTAGAGTTGAACACCACTACAAAATGCGATTCCCTAAAAAATAATGATGGCTACAGAAAACCGTCAAGAGATTTGGAAAGCCATTATAGAGCGTGTTCGCACGCAATTTGGCAAACAACCAGACATGAATGCCATCTTGTTCATTATTGGCATGAGAGAGTATGGCTTATTACACGAAAAGCCATTTAAAAAAGACGACAAAGTGAGTTTGATGCACATTGCAACTTGTAAAATCTTAAGTTACTCTGGGCATTATGAGTTAGAGGGGATTGATGAAGAAGGTTGGCCTCAATGGCAATTGGTAACCCCATTACCACATATGACGCTTTTAGAACAAGAAACGTATATTCGCGAACACATCATTGATTATTTTATAAACGAACACATTTTATGAAACATTTATTAAGCCGCGTAGGACTAGTATCCTGCCTGATTTTATTCACAACTGCTAACTGCAACAACACGACTCCAGAAACTAACAACGAGGCCATTGTTCAAGAAACGATTGTGTCTGAAACTGCGCCAGTTGCCCCAGCACCTGTTGACTCAACTACCAAAAAAACTCAAGACACCTTATTGATTAAAACCTCAATGGGCGACATTACTGTTGTGTTGTACAATGAAACCAAATTACACCACGACAACTTCATGAAATTGGTGAGCACCAAATACTATGACGGTATTTTATTTCACAGAGTGATCAAAGGATTCATGATTCAAACTGGCGACCCTAACAGCAAAGACAATGATCCATACAACGATGGCATGGGCGGACCAGGGTATACAGTGCCAGCTGAAATCAACTCTATGTTCAACCACAAAAGAGGTGCACTAGCTGCTGCCAGAACCGAAAACCCAGAGAAAGCCTCAAGCGGTTCTCAATTTTACATTTGTCATGTGCCTACTCCATTCTTAGATGGCCAATACACCGTGTTTGGTGAAACCATCAAAGGTTTTGAAGTGATAGACAAAATTGCCACTACCCCAACTGGCATGAACGACCGTCCTAACACACCAATCAAAATCATTACAGTGGTGCATGTGAACGCGCCTAAAACCACTGGCAAATAAATTTCAAATTCTATTCAACGAAAAAGGCTGGTGAACAACACCGGCCTTTTTTTATGAGCAGTCATTGCTGCTATTCTTTTTCCATTAACTGGACTGCTTTGTAAGCCGGATACAGTCCTGTTAGGACCCCTAAACCGAGCGCAGTTGAAGCAATGAGTATGATGTCTTCAAACATCAATTTTACAGGATAGTTTTCAACGATGGCCCCTTGCATTTTTATCAGACCAAAATGGTCTTGAGCCAAAACCAAAGCAATACCCAAACACAAACCAATTGTGGTACCAATGGCAGCCAACAAAAAACCATTGTTAAAAAAAACCGAACGAATTAATTGTGGCCTAGCGCCAATATATGAAAGGGTTTTAATGTCTTGCTTTTTTTCCATTACCAACATGGTTAAACTCCCCAAGGCATTGAAGGCCGCTATTAACAAAACAAAGGTTAAGATGGCATAACTTGCCCACTTCTCAGACCTAAACATTTTGTACAATGAGGCTTGTTGTTCCATGCGATTTTGCACTTTAAAGCCTGTGCCCAAAGTTGATTGCAATTTGGCTTGCAAAAGTGTGATGTCTGTGCCAGGTTTTACATGCACCTCTATTGCAGACGCTTGGGCTGGTCTATCAAATAAGGTTTGAGCAAAGTCCAATGGCACAAATACATATTTGTTGCTCATGCTTTCATCGAGGGTTAAAACACCAGAAGGTACAATCGTCATGGTATTGACTGCATCCATATCTGACACAGAAAACTGCCCTCTTCGAGGACTTATCAAATTGATTTGATTAAAGGGACCACTTGCATCTGCATTGATTTTTTGACTGATCCCCGCACCCATTAACACATAGTTCACACCATTGTCTTTTACAATTGCTTCCCCACTATTTAATAGAACTTGTAAATCATTCACAGCAAAGTATTGACTATCTACCCCTTTAACAGTACAAACTGTTTGGTAATCGCCATTTTGAATCACCGCATTGTCTTCCAATGCAGGCAATACATAAGATACGCCCTCTAAAACTTTAATTTTATTGATGACTGCTTCTGACTCAAACACCTTCCCAGCGCTCAAACTGATTTTAATTTCAGGATTGAATTTATTGTACATTGAAAAAATCAGATGTTCAAAGCCATTCATTGTACTCAAAATAATGATCAAAGCAGCAGTACAAACCGCGAAGGCCAATACCGCAATTCTCGATATAATATTGATGGCATTGCGCTTCTTTTTAGAAAACAAATACCTTAACGCTATGAGTAAAGATGGCTTCAAGATGGCACTTGATTGGCTGCAATTGGTTTATTCTTGATCAGCATTTGGATCTCTTTCTTGACGTTCTTGTCTCAGATTGTCAAATATTTTTTCAAATTTTAAAGCATTCTCGAGGCTATTGTCTTCAAAAAATTGAAGTTCAGGAATCACCCTAACCGAATGTTTGATTTTGTTGGCTAATGTCTTGCGAATTTGTTTGTTCATTAATTGAATCAACTCTAAAGTTGCAGACTTGTCTTTTACATTGTAAATACTCAAATACGCTTTTACATAGCCCAAATCTGGACTTGAACTCACATCTGTAACAGTTATAAATGCGCCTTCAAACCAATCGTGCATCTTGGATTGGAAAATAAGGCCCAACTCTCTTTGCATTTCACGGTTAAATTTTTCGGTACGAGTACTCATAATCAAATGCAAAGTTATCATTTGCTTTGCGTATTATTGTCTAAATTTTTGACATTTTTTAAGGCCCATGCATTTTGTAAATTGTGTTCTAGAAGGTTTATTGACAGGATTGGTTTTAAGCCTTATGCTGGGAACAGTATTTTTTTCTTTGATCAGAAACAGTATCGCTTTTGGACATCGCTCTGGGGCTTTTATTGCTTTGGGGGTTATTTTATGTGATGTCATATTCATTTCATTAGCCATAGCCTCAAGCAGTTTTGCCCAATTCTTAAGTACTTATCAAAGTGAAGTCTCTATTATAGGAGGCACCGTTTTAATTGTTATGGGTGCAGTAATGTTTTTCAAAGCCACCCCAAAAGACACCGAAGGCAAGCTCTTTGAAAAGCAACACAAAATGACGCTTTACCTAGTTGGCAATGGCTTCATTCTGAATGCCGTGAACCCAGTGAATTTTTTTAGCTGGTTAAGTATCAGCTCAGTGCTTAGAATCAAAATGCATTACAACAACCAGGATTTGATACTCTATTTCACTGCCTGTTTGATCAGCATATTTATTGTGGAATTAGGCATCGCTTATTTTGCCTCTAAGCTTAAAAACATAATGCAAGCTAAAACGGTTAAGTTCATTAATCAAATTGCAGCTGCAGTATTTGTAATTGTTGGCATTAAATTGATGATGTCTTAGAAGACTTTGACCATTTGTATTGCACATACACTGAAAACCCAAATAAAAAGTACATCAACACAGTATAGGCATACATAGGAGAACCTTGAAGACTTTGAATGGTATATAATAGCGCATAGGCTAAGTTAGACAAGATCCAATACCACCAACAACTTAAATCTTTTCTAATCTCTAAAAAGGTGGCCCAAATACCAATGCCTCCAATTAAAACATCAAGATACAAAGTATTAAATTGCCATAAGTGTTGTTCAGATGACCATGCCATCAAAGCTTGTTGATGGTTTAAAACAATACCCGCTAAAATAAAGATGTTCAATGCCATCAAATGTATCCACCATGACCATCTGTATTTAGGTATTAATGACTGATTGGCTTGCTTCCAGGTCTTATAACCTAATAGGGCTTGAAAAGCATATACACCATTCAAAATGGCACTGGCATATAAGTGTTGCCAATAAAAAAATACCAAACTAAACAGACTACCAATTCCGCCTAATATCCATGCATTGGGATTTTGTTTAGAGACCAAAAACAAATAGGCCAACACACAAACAACGGATGATATTTCTAAAAAAAGCAACACCTGTGGCAAAGATGCAATCTTAGACGCAGAATTTTAAAATATTTTTGTAGTCATGGTTAAACCGCTTTTAATCTGTTCCACCTTGCTTCTGAGCCATTCTTTATCGGCTCAGATACATGGCATGTTTGATCACATCAAAGAAGACCTTAAGGGCAAAAAAAGCAGTTACGTGTGTTTAGATGGGAAAAACAGCATCATAACAGATGTGCCCATTAAAATGTTTGGTTTACAGTTTGGGTATACCTTCGAAGAGCGCACTAATATTTATTTGGGTTATTATGGTTCTCATAATCAAGAAGCCATCTTTAAGAATCCTACCGCGCCACTGGGTCGAACAGATTCCAATACCATTTGGAAAGCCTATCAGTTAAACTACATCAACCTTGGCTGTGAATACTACTTCCACAATTCAGAGAAATGGAGATTGTCCATCCCTTTTGGCATTGGCTTAGGCACTGGCAAATCTCATGAGAGACGATTAGAAAACACTTACAATAAAACCAAACAAGGGCTTATGCCAGTTGAACTTGGTTTCTTTGCCAGTTACAAACTCAAATGGTGGGTCTGGGTTGGAGCAGGTATGGGTACGCGCATATGCTTGGGTGGCAACACTTACAGCGGCTCTTTCTATTCTTTTGGCTTATCGTTTAGATATGTCGATATTTACAAAAGGCTTAAATCAGATATAAAAAAGCGCCTATAAAAAAAGGGGCCTAAGCCCCTTAATATTAATGATCTGTTTTGTCTTCCTCTTTTTCTTTGGGAGGCGTTGGCTTAGTCTTTATGATGCCTTTTTCGAACAATAAGGATTCTATAAAAAACTCTAATTGGTCTTCGTGGATTTTCTTGCCAATGATTCTAGCATTCTCATCTAAAATAAAGATGGTAGGATTCGCCACAATGTTATAATCTTGTTTATGGTAAGGCCAAGGGTAATAGCGATCTACACGACAAACGTTCACCCATTCTTGAAGTTCTGGGCGACTGCGCATCATTTTACGCCATTCATCATATTGATTTTCTGTTGAGACAGCATACACTTTTATACCATTCTTTTTGTGTTTTTGAAACACCGCATTGACCACTGGAACCACTTCTTTGCAATGGCCACAAGTTGGATCATAGAAAAACAAAATGGTGTATTTGCCTAAGTTCTGATACAAACGGTGCATTTTACCGGCAGTATCTGCCATATTTAAATCTGGAGCAACTTTACCACACATTGTTGGAAGCGCTTTTTTCGCTTCTTCACACATTTTGCGTTTGCCTGCAGTATCATCGTACCACCAAGCGTCGCCAGTGCAATAATATTTGTTGATCAAATGAATGGTGATGTTATCTTGACACATGATCTTACGTTCTTGAAACTTATTCGTCAGGTATTGAATAAAATACTTTTGAGTTTCAGTGTAAGGTACTGTTTTGCTGATTGCAATATCAACAGCATGCACTAGGCTATCTGGATCTTGAAAAGATACTTTATCTATGTAATCATTCAATTTGCTGGTCAATAAGCCTTGAGGGGCACGGATCAAACCTGCTTCATTAAAATCTACATTGTCCCAGAAATGATCTCTGAAATAACGGTATTCAAACATTGAATCTTTAGGATTTGGATTGCTTGGAATTTTAATGTTCTGAAAGGCTTTAAACAATTTGGTCAACAAATGGTTAGGGTTATTGCTCATATAAGCTTCTCTGAAACGCAGGTCTTTTGCATCAACACTGTCTTTCTTAGATTTAAGAGAAGCGTATAGCGTATCATTTTTAGCCGCTTTGGCTTGTTTCATGCTTTGATCTAATTCAAAACGCATTTTACCGAAGTTGGCTCTATTTTTTTGATACTCCGCAAAGGTTTCATTTTCTTTAGAACCTACCACTTTAACACTTGACTCATCCATGGTGGTATCGGCTTCAAAATAAAAATCTTGATCATCTGTAATTGGCAATTCATAATAGCCATCCATTCTTGGAAAAACGATCATGTACATGCCTCTTTGTAATTTAGGAGAGCCAGTAAATGTACCCACCCCATTGGCATCCAAATACACCGTATCTCTGAGGTATTGTTTGTCGCCAAAATTATCTGCTAAATAAATAGGCACATTTTTAAAGCCTTTCAGTTTGACTTTAATGGCGTATGGCCCTGCGGCTCTACCAACGTTGGCTGCATTGAACTTCGGTGCAACAGTTGGCTCCTGAGCTGTTGCCACGATGGGTGCTGTTGCTGGGCTGTTGTTTTTGTTCTTTTTCTGAGCAAAGGCATTAAGCCCAATCACAGTTACTAAAACTAGTATTAATGGTTTCTTCATGTGCATACGATTCTTGAATGGATACAAATTTAAATTCTTTATTCAGACTATAGACAATAATTTTGCCAAAATAGTTGGCCGATGATGAGCAAGTCAGAAAATTTTTTTGAACAGGTTTACCAAGTCGTAGAGCAAATACCCTACGGCAAAGTCACTACATATGGCGCCATTGCAGAGTTTTTGGGCAGTAAATCTGCCTCCAGAATGGTGGGTTGGGCCATGAACAATGCCCATGCATTAGACAAGCCTGTGCCAGCACATAGAGTGGTGAACAGACAAGGTTTACTGACTGGTAAAATGCATTTTAAAGGCCAAAGCATGCAAGAGCGGCTTGAAGCTGAAGGCATAGTGATCATTGAAGATCAAATTCAAAGATTTAAAAGTGTATTCTGGCACCCGAATACGTTATTGCCTTAATTCAATTCGTATACTTGGCCTTGGTAAGGGATTTCAACTGCTACCCCATCCAATTTAGATTTTAAGCCTGTCATAGAAGTGCTGTCGCCATGAACTAAAAATAAGGCCTTGAGTTGTTTTACCCCTACAGCATCATAATATTTGAGCAAACCCGCTTGGTCTGGATGCGCACTGAAGACGTCGGTTCTAGCAATTTTGGCATAAACCTGTTTGGGGCGTTTACCAATATTTACGCTGGGTCTACCTTTTAACAATTCTGCGCCCAAGGTACCTTCGGCACAAAAGCCAGCTATTAATATGGTGCTGAAAGCATCGCCAATATGGTGTCTGATGTGTTCTTGTATGCGACCTCCCTCTACCATCCCCGCCGCAGACACAATGACTGCTGGCTCCGGCATAGTGGCTAAAAGTTTACTGTCTTCACTGCGTTCTAAGGTATACAAATCAGGGAAGGCAAACAAAGTCCCATTGGTTTTGTAAAAATCCTGAGCTTCTTGATTTAATTGATCAACATGCTCAGCATACAATCGCGTTGTTTTGATGGCCAAGGGGCTATCTGTATATACCTTAATACCTTCTAACTTCCCCTCTAAATACAATTGATTAAAGGTGTACAATATGGCTTGGGTTCTACCAACACTAAAGGCCGGAATAACCAATTTGCCTTTGTACTTCACACAGGCATTGAGGACATAATCTAACAATAAGGTTTTGGCAGATTGATGATCAATGTGTAAACGCCCACCATAAGTGCTCTCACTTATTAAATAATCTAGGCCTTGCATGGGTTGAGGATCAATGACCAATTGCGACTGGTAATTGCCTAAGTCACCTGTAAATCCTATATGGGTTTTTCGGCCATTTTCTTGGATGCTTAATTTAACAGAGGCAGCACCTAAAATGTGTCCTGCTTCATACAATTCAATTTCAACTGCATCGTTAATTTTATAGGGTTGATAAAAACCAATGCCTTTCATGGCCTCAACCGTTTGGTCAACATGCACCCTATTGTACAAAGTGGCTACTTGATCTGCTTTTGAAGGCCTGTGTTTAAAAGCTTGTTGTTTTTTGTTTCTGAGTTTTTTCTTACCCTCAATTTGTTGCACATTCACAGAATCTAGTAATAGGTTTTTAGTCAACTCAATACTCGGATGAGAGCAGAGAATTTGACCTTTGAAACCCTGTCTGACCAAATTAGGCAAGTTGCCAGAATGATCAATGTGCGCATGGGTTAAGATCACAAGATCAATGTCTTCAGGAAAAAATGGAAAGTTTTTGTTATTGGCCTCAAACTGATCGCGTTTGTCATAATCTAGTCCACAATCAATTAAAATCTGAAACCCTGAATCCAAAGTTAGCAGATGCATACTCCCCGTTACTTGTTGGGCGGCGCCCCAAAACGTCAATTTCATACTCTTAGAGCCAGCTGGCCATTAACACAAGCAACAAAGGTATTTTGAAAGGCCCACATAACCCTATGCGATTATCAACAATTGGTTAAGAAAAATAAAATCACTAAAAGTCAATGAGTTAAATTGTTTTTTAACAACTTGTTTGGGCAACGGATTAAGAACCCAAAAAAACAAGTATATTTGATAAAAAACCTAATTCATGCAAAGGAGAGATTTTATTGCGTCGTTATTGACTGAAGACCCTAAAGCGAAACCGGTGTCTGCAGAACAATTCCAAAACCAAACCCTGCCCACCCACTTGAATTTGGGTGTTGCTAATATCAGTAACTATACGGGCGCTTGGAGCGATGCTCAAGTCAAACATTTACTGCGTAGAACTTTGTTTGGATTTAACCGATCAGACATTGCCTTTTTTAAGTCAATGAGCATGAGTGATGCAGTTGACTACATTTTAAATGTGCCGAGTTCAGCGCCTAATCCGCCTGTTAATGGTTACAATAACGCCAATATAACTGACCCCGATATCCCCTCAGGACAAACCTGGGTAAACGGCCCAGACAACAATAACCTAACAGCACAAAGACGTTTATCTTTATACAGTTGGAGCATGCAACAAGTTCTTGGACCAGACAGGCACATCAGAGAAAAAATGACCGTGTTCATGCACAATCACTTTGCTACCGAAGTTGATAATGTTGGCAGCCCAATATTAGCCTACAGACACCATAAATTACTTAGAGACAATTGTGTTGGCAATTTCAAGAACCTTGTTAAGTCCGTGACTTCAGACTTAGCCATGTTGATTTATTTGAATGGCTATGTGAACTCCAAAACTGCGCCAGATGAAAATTACGCCCGCGAATTAATGGAGTTATTTACCTTAGGCAAATCAGCAGACAGTCAATACACAGAAGACGATGTCAAGACTGCTGCTAAAGTATTAACTGGTTTCAGAATCAATTTTAGCACCCTCAATGGTTTCTTTGATAGCAATGCACATGACACTACCAATAAAACCTTCTCGAGCTTTTTTAACAACACGACCATTACGGGCAAGACGGGTCAAGCTGGTGCTGGCGAGACGGATGAATTGATCAATATGATTTTTACCAAAGAAGATGTTGTGGCAAGACATGTGGTTAGACAACTTTACCGCTATTTTGTGTATTATGTGATTGATAGCAACATTGAAACCAATGTGATCATTCCTTTGGCAGACATCTTTAAAATGAATTGGGAAATCAAACCCGTATTGAGCACCCTATTTAAAAGTGCACACTTTTACGACAACAACAACGTTGGCTGCTACATCAAAAACCCATTGGATGTCTATGCGAGTTTCATCAAACAATGTCAAATTCAAATGCCCGTAAATCCGGTTGAAGATGTCCATACTTCTCATTTATTAATCTGGCAATTGGCCGCTGCTAGTGGCATGAATTTAGGCAATCCACCAAATGTTTCAGGTTGGCCCGCTTATTACCAAGATCCACAATACCATGAACTTTGGCTCAACTCTGACTCATTGCCCAAACGCATACAGTATGTGGTAGCCCTTATGATTGGCGTTAACTATGCCACTGGTAAAAAAATACAAGCTGATTTGATTGCTTTTGCCAAATTGTGCAGTGACCCATCAGACCCTAATGTGCTCATTCAAGAAACCATAGATTTATTTTATGCCATGGACATTTCGACCACGCAGAAAACAGGGCTCAAACAAAGTACCTTGCTGTTTGGTCAAACCAATGACATCTATTGGATCAACGCTTGGAATGATCACATTGCCAATCCCAATGACAGCGCTAAAAAAACCACCGTTAATAACGGTCTTTTATTAATGGTCAAATATTTATTAGATTTAGCAGAACACCAATTAGCATAAGCCATGAAAAGAAAAGAATTTTTAAAACACGCTATACCAGCAGCCATGTTGCCATTTTTCATCGATGGCATGCGTTTTCAGGCCTATGCAGCTACACCGATGTTAAAAGCCATTGCACAAGCCTCTGCTAAAAACGGTCGCGTATTTGTTTTAATACAACTCAATGGTGGTAATGATGGCTTAAACACCGTTATCCCACTTGACCAATACAGCACCTTAAGTGCCGCCAGAAACAACATATTAATTCCTGACACTAAGGTCTTAAAATTAAATGGCATCAATGGCACCGGATTGCATCCTAGCATGACGGGCTTGCAAACGTTGTTCAACAATAAAAAGTTAAACATCGTCCAAGCGGTTGGCTATCCCAATCCAAGCTTTTCACACTTTAGAGCAACAGACATTTGGCATACCGCCAGCGATAGTAATCAATACATAAATTCTGGTTGGGCAGGCCGTTACTTAGAAGACCTTTACACCGGATTCCCTGTTGGTTACCCTAGTAGTAGCGACCCTGATCCACTGGCTATTTCGATTGGTTACAGTGTTTCAACTGCATTAATGGGACCAAATGCAAATACAGGCATGGCCATTACCAACCCAAGTAGTTTTTACCAATTGGTGAATGGCACTGTAGATCCTGCGCCTAATACCCCTGCTGGCCATGAATTGACTTATGTGCGTTTAATTTTACAACAAACGCAAGCCTATAACACCACCATAAAAGCAGCAGCCCAATCTGTTAGCAACAAAGCAACTTATCCGAGCAACAATACCCTTGCAGATCAATTAAAAATTGTAGCCAACTTAATAGCAGGCGGACTCAAGACACCTATTTACACGGTTAGCATTGGTGGTTTTGACACCCATTCTAATCAAGTGAATGCGACTGGTGGCAATGAAACCGGCAGTCATGCAGACCTTTGGAAAAAAGTATCTGATGCCATCACCGCATTTCAAACAGACTGCGAACAATTGGGGGTTGCAGACCGCGTAGCTGGCATGACTTACAGTGAATTTGGACGCCGCATCAAAAGCAATGATAGCCGAGGTACCGACCATGGTGCAGCTGCCCCTTTAATTGTATTTGGCACCCAAGTTAATCCGACAATTATTGGCAATAATCCAAATATTCCAAGCACTGTGAGTGTGAATGACAACATCCCAATGCAATACGACTTCAGACAAGTATACGCCTCTGTATTGGTGGATTGGTTTCAAACGCCCATCAGTACCACTGACAGTACGGTCTTAAACAAACACTTTGACACCTTACCTATCTTTAAGCAAGGTTTAGGCATTGATGTACTCCAAGTGAATAGCCAACAAATACAATTACTGCAAAACTATCCCAACCCTTTCAAAACCATCACTCAAATTGATTTTTGGACAACAGGGGGCAGGGTGCAATTGTATTTATATGACCATAGAGGGCAACTGATTCAGACCTTATTGGATGAAGAGCGACCAAAAGGGGCCAACACCTATATTTTAGAGGGTAGCAACTTACCACCGGGCAATTACTATTACCAATTAGTAGCAGGTGCCACCCAATTGGGCAGACCACTTGTGAAACAATAAAATGTAGTCTTTTGGGTGTAGAGATTGTCTTAAAAAAAACCGTATTTTGTAGCCTCAATTATGGCAGTTCCTAAAGTCAAATTAACCCCTCTACACCACAGTGAAGCTTTGGATATTTTTACTTCAAGTACTGAGGTTTTACTTGACTTGCCCTTAATTGAAGGTGGTATTAGCGCGGGATTTCCATCGCCGGCTCAAGACTTTATTGATTTGTCTATTGACCTCAACAAAGAATTGATCAAACACCCCTCCTCTACTTTCTATGGCAGAGTGCGTGGCAATTCTATGCAAGATGCCGGCATTTCTGATGGTGATTTACTGATCATTGATAAAAGCCTATCCCCTAAAAACGGCAAGATTGCTGTTTGTTTTATTGATGGTGAGTTTACCGTCAAACGGATCAAAATAGAAAAAAACACTTGTTGGTTAATGCCAGCTAATGACCAATACCAACCCATACAAGTAACTGAAGACAATCACTTTTTAGTTTGGGGAATAGTGATACATGTGATAAAAAGTTTTTAATGTTTGCGCTGGTTGATTGCAATAACTTTTATGCCTCTTGCGAAAGGGTATTTAGGCCTGACTTAAATGGCAAGCCTATTGTGGTATTGTCTAACAACGATGGATGTGTTATAGCCAGAAGCGACGAGGCCAAAGCCTTGGGCATTCCGATGGGGGCACCTGCCTTTCAATACGAAAGCACCTTTAAACAGCATCATATACAGGTATTCTCTTCAAACTATGCCTTATATGGCGATATGAGCGCTAGGGTAATGCAGCTGCTTCGCGAAGCCTCCCCTGAAATTGAAATTTACAGCATAGACGAAGCCTTTGTATTGTTTAATGACATGCCTAAAGATTTTGATTTCAATGCCTACGGCAAACAATTGCGACAACGCATTTTAAAAAGTACTGGCATTCCTGTTAGTATAGGATTTGCTCCCACAAAAACCTTGGCTAAATTGGCAAATAGAATCTCTAAAAAATTCGCTAAAACCACTGGCAATGTATACGCCATTGACACAGCCGAAAAAAGACAAAAAGCATTAAAATGGCTACCCATAGAAGACGTTTGGGGCATTGGCCATCGCCACAGCAAACGCCTCAAACACATTGGGGTTCATAAGGCCTTTGATTTTACAAACTTGAACGATGCTTGGGTCAAAAAAGAAATGGCCATAGTTGGTCTTCGCTTAAAACATGAACTATTAGGGCGCTCAAGTCTTGGCATAGAATTACCTCAGAAAAAACAAAGTATAGCTACCACTAGATCATTTGATTTCATGATGAGTGAATACGAGCAGGTATTAGAGCGTGTTAGCACGTTTGCCTTTTCTTGTTCTGAAAAACTAAGGGCTCAAAAATCCAATTGCAATGCCATTATGGTGTTTATACACACCAATGAACACCGCAAAGATTTACCGCAATACAGTCGCAACATTGTAGTTCCCTTACCCATCCCAAGCAACTCTGGGTTTGATTTGGTAAAATACGCTGGCAAAGGCTTATCTATGATTTTCCAAGAAGGCTTTCAATACAAAAAAGCAGGTGTTGTGGTAATGGACATTACGCCTCAACACATTGAACAAACCAATCTGTTTGAACAAAAAGACGAACGCCACCCCTTATTAATGTCTACGGTTGACCAACTCAACAAACGCTTGGGCAAACACAAAGTGCGTTTAGCCGCTCAAGCCCCCGGCCGCACTTGGCGCATGAAACAAGAACGCTTATCGCCTAACTACACCACTTGTTTAAGCGATATCATCAATATTCAATTAGATTAAGCATGTGTTTTCACAGTAAATTGACGCAAAAAGCCAGTAGCATAGAACAACGCTTCAATGCCAAAATGCGTCAAGCAGAACACTACCAAGCAATGGAGGCAATCAATGGTTTTTCACATCCCAAAACCCCTGTTATTATCCATAAAGACCAAACCCATATCGACTTATTTGAATGGGGTTTAATTCCGCATTGGGCTAAAGACGATAGCATACAAAACAACACCCTCAATGCAAGAATGGAAACGCTTGGGGAGAAAGCTTCATTCAAGCAAATTTTACAACAGAGGTGTTTGGTCATCAGTGAGGGCTTTTATGAATGGCAACAAATAGGCCCAAGCGTTAAGCAAAAACGCAAGTATTTGATCCACAAAGTTGATCAAGGATTATTTGCCTTTGGCGGACTTTATAGCCTATGGCAAGACCCCATTTCTGGCATACTAAGACCTAGCTATACCATAGTGACCACGGAGGCCGAAGGCTTTATGAGAGAGATTCACAATACAAAATGTCGTATGCCGGTCATTTTAAGTCAAGACCATGAGGCCTTATGGCTTAATCAAGCACCTTTTGAGCATTTCAAACATTTGCCAGAAGGCATGGCTGCATCTGCCGTTTAATGCCTCAAATATTTCTTTTTAAGAAAATTATAGAACTCCATTTGAGAGCGAATTCTTGGCAAACCGCCTGGTTTATATTCGTTGATTTGATAAGGATCTAGTATACGGGCCTTACAATTATCTGATAATTGTATTTGTAAAAGCATATTGA
>Ga0255127_1000310_pt1 | contig 25798 bp, 22 predicted proteins | sample Law_Miss_RepB_8d_FD_188555 | JGI IMG/M metagenome (GOLD analysis project Ga0255127, IMG submission 188555) | Freshwater microbial communities from St. Lawrence River, New York, United States - Law_Miss_RepB_8d | ecosystem: Environmental > Aquatic > Freshwater > River | place: USA: New York...
GGCTGGGGGGATAGGGGGGGACTACAAAAAGCCCGGCGCCAGCCGAACCCTCAAAGCTCACAAGCGAACCCCCAAAAGGGAAGTGTCACTTCCCCACCAACTGATTCAGCTTCTCCGCCTCAAAGTTCTCCTTGCGTGCCGCGTCGTCCGGCACACAGTCCCCACGTTGCGCGCAGGCCAGCTTCTCGATCGCTTGCCACAGCAAGGCAATCTGGTGTTCCTGGCTGGAGGCGTTGTCGATCAGGCCGCGCATGGCCTGGGAGAGCGGGTCGTCGTCCTGGGTGATGCCGTAAGCCGTGAACTTAGGCGGTTCTTTGCGCTCTTCGGTCACGTCGGCGCTTTCGCCCTTTTTGCTGGGGATGATGCGCGCCGGAATGCCCACGGCGGTGGCGCCGGCGGGCACGGGCTTGATGACCACGGCGTTGCTGCCGATCTTGGCGCCGTCGCCCACCTCGAAGCCGCCCAGCACCTTCGCGCCAGCGCTCACCACCACGTCTTTGCCCAGCGTGGGGTGGCGCTTGGTGCCTTTGTAGAGCGAGGTACCGCCCAGGGTGACGCCCTGGTAGATGGTGCAGCCGTCGCCGATTTCGGCGGTCTCGCCCACCACCACGCCCATGGCGTGGTCGAAGAACACACGGTTGCCGATCTTGGCGCCCGGGTGGATTTCGATGCCGGTGAGGAAGCGGTTGAGGTTGGAGATGAAGCGCGCCAGCCACTTCAGGCCGTGGTGCCAGCACCAGTGGGCCGGCCGGTGCAGCAGCACAGCGTGCAGGCCGGGGTAACAGGTGAGCACCTCCCAGGCGCTGCGCGCGGCGGGATCGCGCTCAAGAATGCACTGGATGTCGGAGCGGAGGCGGTCAAACATAGGTCGGCCAGTCTATCGCTTTGCCTTCTCGGCGGCCTGGATCATGGCCTTGGCAACACCGCGAAGGATGTGGATTTCTTCCTCGGTCGGTGCGGCCCGGTTGAACATCTGGTTGAGCCGGGGCATGAGCTTTTTGGGCGCGGCCGGGTCCAGAAAACCCAAGGCCACCAGGGCCTGCTCCCAGTGGCTCAGCATGCCGGCCACGGCGGGGACATCGGCGGCCGGGCGCTGCGTGGCGCCGGGGGGCACCTCAAAACCGCCAAGGGCCTGGCGCCACTCGTAGGCGATGAGCTGCACCGCCGCCGCCAGGTTGAGCGAGCCGAAGCCGGGTGCGGTGGGAATGCTCAGGGCCACGTGGCAGCGGTAGACGTCTTCGTTGGCCATGCCAAAGCGCTCGCTGCCAAACAGAAAGGCCACGCCTGCGGGTGGCTCGGGCTGGGCCACCAGGGTTTCAAAGTGCTGGCGAGGCGCCTGGGTGGGCGGGCCGAAGTCGCGCGGGGTCATGGCGGTGGCGCACAAGTGCGTGATGCCGTCGAGGGCTTCGTCCAGGGTGTCGACCACGCGGGCACGGGCCAGCACATCGGTGGCGCCGCTGGCGCGCTGGATGGTTTCTTCCTTGCGCAGCACGTTGGGCCAGCGCGGCGTCACCAGCACCAACTCGTCAAAACCCATGACCTTCAGGGCCCTGGCCGCGCCGCCCACGTTGCCGGCGTGGCTGGTGTTGATCAAAACAAATCGGGTTTTCATACACAGGGCAGTAAAATCGCGCCTATTGTCGCCGCCCGCATCGCCGGGTCGGTCCTGTCTGCTCTTCCACCGCTGCGCCACGCGCCGAGGTCCACAATTCATGTCGTCCAATCTCCACCCCATGCTCAACGTGGCCATCAAGGCCGCCCGCACCGCAGGTGCCCTCATCAACCGCGCCGCGCTGGACGTGGAGACCGTTCGTGTCTCGGCCAAGCAGACCAACGATTTCGTCACCGAAGTCGACCACGCGGCCGAAGCGGCCATCATCGACACCCTGCTCACCGCCTACCCTGACCACGGCATCTGGGCCGAGGAATCGGGCCAGCGCGAGGGCAAGGGCCGCGACAAGGACCACGTGTGGATCATCGATCCGCTGGACGGCACCACCAACTTCATCCACGGCTTCCCCGTGTACTGCGTGAGCATCGCGCTCATGGTGGGCGGGCGCATCGAGCAGGCCGTGGTGTATGACCCCACCCGAAACGACCTTTTCTGCGCCACCCGTGGCCGCGGCGCCTACCTGAACGAGCGCCGCATCCGCGTGGCCAAACGCAACTCGCTGCGCGAGTGCCTGATCTCCACCGGTTTCCCCTTCCGCCCCGGTGACGCTTTCCAGACCTACATGCAGATGCTGGGCGACGTGATGCCCAAGTGCGCTGGCGTTCGCCGCCCTGGCTCCGCCGCGCTTGACCTGGCCTACGTGGCCGCTGGCTTCGCCGACGGCTTCTTCGAGATGGGCCTCTCGCCCTGGGACGTGGCCGCCGGCTCGCTGCTGGTGACCGAGGCCGGTGGCCTGATCGGCAACTTCACCGGCGAATCCGACTTCCTGGAACAGAAGGAATGCCTGGCCGCCAACCCCAAGATCTATGGCCAGTTGGTGGCCCTCACTGGCAAGTACAGCAAGTTCGCCAGCGCAGGTGACAAGGCCGCCGTGCGCCAGACGCGCCTGGCCGCACGCAAGGGCACTGCCGCAGACGAAGCACCCGCCTCGGACGACACGACGCCGCCCGCCGCCGCCGACACCCAGCCCGACGCCCCGTTCTGATCGCGTTCAGGCCAGCGGCAGGCGCAACCAGAAGGTGGCGCCTGCGCCGGGTATCGAGTCAGCCCACACCTTGCCTCCATGGCGCTCAACGATGCGCGCCACGATAGCCAGCCCCACGCCCATACCCGGCACGTCGCTGCCGGCATGCAAGCGCTGGAAGAGTCCGAACAGCTTGCCTGCATGGGCCATGTCAAAACCCATGCCGTTGTCGCGGATGAAATAAGCCCCCTGCTGGCGGTCGTGCCCCACGACCACGGCGGCGCCAGGCCGATGCCGCGAGTACTTGATCGCGTTGTCCAGCAGGTTGCTCAAGACCTGACGCAGCAGGATGGCGTCGCCCAGGGCCTGGGGCAAGGGTTGCACATCCAGCGTCACGTCGCCAGCCTGCGGGGCCAGCGTGTCCCAGACCGATGCGATCAGCGCCTGCATGTCCACCGGCAGCAGCGTGAGGTCCACCCGCACCACGCGCAACAACTCCAGCATGTCGGTGATCATCTGTCCCATTTGGCCCGAGGCCTTCGCAATGCGCTGGAACATCTGGCGACCGGGTTCGCTAAGGCACTCGTCGTTTTCCAGGATAAGCGCCGCAAAGCCGTTCATCGAGCGCAGGGGCGCACGCAAGTCGTGGGCCATGGAGTAGGAAATCGCCTCCATGTCGCGCAGGGTGCGCTCCAACTCGGCGGTGCGGTCCTGCACGCGCTGCTCCAGGCCCGCGTTCAGGGCACGGATTTCCTCCTGGGCGGCCACGCGTTCGGTGATGTCGGTGTGAGTGCCTGACATGAAACGCGAACGGTCCTGCGAGTCAGGCAAGTGCATTCGGCCGCGCGAATTCACCCATACCCAATGCCCGTCGCGGTGACGCATGCGCGCATCGCAGTCGAAGAACGGCGCCTCACCCGCAATGTGACGATCGCGCTCCAGGTTCACTCGTGGCAGGTCGTCGGGGTGCACCAGTGCTTCCCAGGTGGCGTAGGTCACGGGCTCGAGCTCGGCCAGCCGGTAGCCCACGATCTCAGCCCAACGCTCGTCCACCGTGAGGCTCATGTCGGCCAGGTCCACTTCCCACACTCCCGCCCGCGTGGCCGCAAGCACCCAGGCGAGGCGCTGACGCTGCCGCCGCAGGTCTTCCTGCACCTTGAAGTAAGAAGTCACATCCGTGAAGGTGCGCACCATGCCGCCGCTGGCCAGGCGACGGGTGCGAACCTCCAGGGTTCGGCCGTCGCGGGTATGGCGCCAGTAGAAATCGGGGGTGGAACTCCAGTCGGCAGCGATCATCTGCTCGCGCACCTCTGGCTGCACCAGGGCCTGGCCTTGGCCGAAGTCGCCCCGGTCGACCTGGAATTGCAAAACCTGGGAGAACGGCGGACCGTTGCGCAGCATCTCCTCGGGCAGATGCAGCAGCTCCAACAGGCGCTGGTTGTAGAAGGTCACCCGCGCCTGCGCGTCCACCCGCACCAGGCCCTGGCTGATGCTGTCCAGCGTGGTTTGCAAGGCTTCGCTCTTTTCGGCCAACAGGTCGCGAGCGGTCTGCAACTCTCGCCGCGTGCGCCGCCGCTCGGTCTGGGCGCGCCAGGCCAGCACCAGTTGGCGAACGGCACCCAGCATGGGTTGCAGGAACTCGATGTCGGCCTCGCTGTAGCCACCGGGCTGGTTGGCCAGGCCCACCATGGCCAGCGTTTCCTCGCCCACCTTGATCGGCACGCCGAGAAATGCGTCCAGGGGTGGATGGCCTTGCGGGCGCCCGCCGCGCCGGGGGTCGCTATCGGGGTGATTGGCGATCACCGGCTCGCCACTGAGCACCGCGTGCCCGAACAGGGTGCGAAAGTTGCGAAATACCATGCCACGCTCGCTCTGTTCGTCGTAGCGGCGGCGCGACGCCTCATCCCAAGCCACATCGGTGATGGCGTGCATGCGAACCACGGGCTGACCTGAGTCATCGTGGATGACTTCGCCGATGAAACCGTATTCGCTGTCGGTGAGCTTGAGCAAGGCATCCAGCAACCCTTCGAAGGCCTGACGCTTGTCGTCCGCGCTGATGTAGGTGGCCTGGGCCTGTCGGATGGCCTCGATCATCCGGTGCTGGCGCTCCATCCGCTGCGCCACCCGCCGCGACTCGCTCACGTCCATGACAAAGCCGTGCCAGAGCACCGAGCCATCAGACTCACGCTGGGGGGTGGCGTCCACGTTGTGCCAGCGAACGCCTGCCTTGGGCAGCAAGGCGCGGTACACCACGCGCCAGTGCGAGAGGTCTGCTGCCGAGCGATGCAAAGACTCGCGCACCATTGCCTGGTCATCGGGATGCACCCGGTTGAACAGGAGCCGAGCGTCCTGCTGCAACTCCAACGGTGACAACTCGAGCATCTCGTGGGCAGCGTCGTTCACGTAGTGGATGCGCGTGGTGCCGTCGGGCAGCAAGCGGGCCTGGTACATCAGCCCGGGCGCGCGGCTGGCGATGTTCTGCAACAAAGCCAGTTGCTCGGCCAGGCGCTGTCGGGCCTCATGCTCAGCGGTAATGTCCTGCACCACACCAAAGTCCGAAGGACCACCGGGACCGATCGCGGTCTGGCCGATGGTCGAACGAAGCCAGCGCACCTGCCCATCAGGCCGAATCCAGCGAAAGACGACCTCCTGGCCATCCAGTGATGCCCGCGCCGCCAACCACCGCGACAGGTCGTCCGGATGAATGCCGCTGCGGGCCTGTGAGCGGGTGATCGTCGGCGTGGGCTCGAATCCCGCGATGTCGAACAGGCCGGGCGACCAAATCACTTCTTCTGCATGGGGCGCGTTGCGCCAGTGGCCAACGCGGGCCACTTTCTCAATGGCTTCGTGCAATTCCACCCTCTGCAACAGCAGGGCATGAGTGCGATCACGCTCGGCCACAGCTCGCGCCTCCGGCTCCGCATCGGTCACGCAGCATAACAGCCAGTCTGGCTGCGACTGAACCTCGCACAACTGCATTCGCACCGTCATCGAACGCCCGCCCGGAAGGTGCCACAACTGCAGGTGATCCTTCAAGGGCAGCCGTGCCACGGCGGCGCTGCGCTGGCCGGGTGCTTCCCACAAACCCAGTTCAAGCGTGGTCTTGCCAATCACCTGCTCAGGCAACAATCCCACCAGCGCCGCCCAGGCCGGGTTCACTGCCACCAGGCGCCCGTCATTGCGCTGGGTCAGGGCACAGGGCATAGGCGAGCGCAGAAACATAGCCTCAAAGGCAGCGAGAGCCCCCTCTGAGCGGGTCACTTGGTGCGTGTCGGCATCGCTGGTGCTCATGCACTCCGACTATTGCGCGCAAATCAATTGTTCGCAACCGTAATCCCCCCTGCTTTCCGCGCATCGGCCTTCAGGGAAGCTCACCTTACGCGAGGGTCGGCGCCCTGGCTGCGCCTGCTACATTCTGCGGCTGTCTCTTCCTAGCCGTTCGCCCGCCTTGACCGCCCCCCTGGACACCCACACCCCCATGATGCAGCAGTACCTCGCCATCAAGGCGGGGTATCCCGACACGCTCGTTTTCTACCGGATGGGGGATTTCTACGAACTGTTTTTTGCCGATGCGGAGAAAGCCGCCCGGCTGCTGGACATCACGCTCACGCAACGCGGGCAATCGGCCGGGCAGCCCGTCATCATGGCGGGCGTACCCTTCCATTCGGTGGACAGCTACCTGGCGCGCCTCATCAAATTGGGGGAATCGGTCGCCATCTGTGAGCAGGTGGGCGACGTGGCCACCAGCAAGGGCCCCGTGGAGCGCAAGGTGGTGCGAGTGGTCACCCCCGGCACGCTCACCGACGCCGAGTTGCTGTCCGACAAGACCGAGGCCCTGCTGATGGCCGTGCACCCCGGTGCTCGTACCGGTTGTGGCTTGGCCTGGATGTCGGTGACGCAGGGCATTGTGTTCCTGGCCCAGTGCGCCAGCGACGAACTGGCCGACTGGGTGGCCCGCATCGGGCCGGGCGAGTTGCTGTACAGCGCCGAGGTCACCCCCGCTTTCGAGAAATCGCTTCAGGCGCTGGCCGCCCAACCCGCCACTGGCGGTTCGCGCCTGGTGGCCGTGGTGCGCCCCGCCTGGGCTTTTGACGCCGCTCTGGGCCAGCGCAAGCTGCTGGAGCAGCTTCAAGCCGCCAGCCTGGGCGCCTGGGACGCCACCGACCTGCCCGACGCCCACGCCGCCGCCGGCGCCTTGCTGGCCTACGCCGAGCACACCCAGGGCCGCGCCCTCACCCACGTGCGCCACCTGCAGGTGGCCCGTCGCGACGACCGCATCGACCTGCCGGTGAACACCCGGCGCAACCTGGAGCTGGTGCAAACCCTGCGCGGCGAGACCAGCCCCACCCTCTTGAGCCTGCTTGACGTGTGCTGCACCGGCATGGGCAGCCGCGCGCTGCGCCAGTGGCTGCTGGAGCCGCGGCGCGACCGCACCGAGGCCCGCGAGCGCCTGAGCGCCATTGGCGTGCTGCGCGCCGGCGGCTGGAACGCGCTGCGCGGCACCCTGAAAGGCGCCAGCGATGTGGAGCGCATCACCGCGCGCACCGCGCTGCGCCAGGCCAAACCGCGCGAGCTGGTGGGCCTGGGCCAGACCCTGCAGCGCGCCGAAGCCCTGGCGCGGCAGACCGTCACCCTCTCGGCCTCGCCCCTGCTGGCGCGGCTGGCGCAAGACCTGCTGCCGCCGCCGGGCTGCGCCGAGTTGCTGGCGCGTGCCTTGCTGCCCGAGCCCGCCGCGCTGGTGCGCGACGGTGGCGTCATCAACGACGGCTTTGACGCCGGACTCGACGAACTGCGCGGCATCCAGAACAACTGCGACGGCTTCCTGCTGGAGCTTGAAGCCCGTGAGCGCGCCCGCACCGGCATCGCCAACCTGCGGGTGCAGTTCAACAAGGTGCACGGTTTCTACATTGAGGTCACGCAAGGCCAGCTTGACCGCGTGCCAGACGACTACCGCCGCCGCCAGACCCTGAAAAACGCCGAGCGCTTCATCACGCCCGAGCTCAAGGCCTTCGAGGACAAGGCCCTGAGCGCGCAAGAGCGCGCCCTGGCGCGCGAGAAGTGGCTGTACGAGCAATTGCTCGACAAACTGCAAGCCCACGTGCCCGCCCTCACCACGCTGGCGCGCGCCCTGGCCTCGCTGGACGCGCTGTGCGCCCTGGCCGAGCGCTCGCTCACGCTGAACTGGAACGAGCCGCAGTTCGTGCCCGAGCCCTGCATCGACATTCGCGACGGCCGCCACCCGGTGGTGGAGGCCCGCCTGAACGAAACCAGCGGTGGCGGCTTCATTGCCAACGACACGGTGCTCGGCCCCAAGGCGCGCATGCAGGTGATCACCGGCCCCAACATGGGCGGCAAAAGCACCTACATGCGCCAGGTGGCGGTGATCGTGCTGCTGGCCAGCATGGGCAGCTACGTGCCGGCCAGCGCCTGCCGCCTGGGCCCGATTGACGCCATCCACACCCGCATCGGTGCGGCCGATGACCTGGCCAACGCGCAGTCCACCTTCATGGTGGAGATGACCGAGGCCGCGCAGATTCTTCACGCCGCCACGCCCAACAGCCTGGTGCTGATGGACGAAATCGGGCGCGGCACCTCCACGTTTGACGGCCTGGCCCTGGCCGGTGGCATCGCCACGCACTTGCACGACAAGTCGCGCTGTTTCACCCTGTTCGCCACGCACTACTTCGAACTCACCGAATTCCCCGCCACGCACCACGCCGCGGTGAACGTGCACGTGAGCGCCACCGAAGGCGGCAAAGGCGGCATCGTGTTCCTGCACCACATCGAGCCCGGCCCGGCCAGCCAAAGCTACGGCATTCACGTGGCCCGCCTGGCCGGTGTGCCCGCACCGGTGGTGCAGCACGCACGGCACGCCCTGGCGGCGCTGGAGGCGCAGAGCGAGCAGCACCGGGTGCAGGTGGACCTGTTCGCCCCCCCCCCACCCGAGGCCGAGCCCGAACCGCACCCGGTGGTGCGCGCCCTGGGCACGGTGGACCCCGACAGCCTGAGCCCGCGCGAGGCGCTGGAGCACCTCTATTCCCTCAAGAAACTACTGAACGCATCATGACCTACTGTGTTGCCGTCAAGCTGAACGCCGGTATGGTGTTTCTGTCCGATTCGCGCACCAACGCCGGGCTCGACCAGATCAGCACCTTTCGCAAGATGATCGTGTACGAGAAACCGGGCGAGCGCTTCATGTGCCTGCTCTCGGCCGGCAACCTGAGCATTTCGCAATCGGTGCGCGAGATCCTGCAGGTCGAGCAAATCAAAGACCCGGAGGGCGGCGAGCCCATCACCATCTGGAACGCACGCAGCATGTTCGATGCCGCGCGCGTGCTGGGCGCGGCGGTGCGCCACGTCTACCTGCGCGATGGCGAGTCGCTCAAGCGCGCGGGCGTGGATTTCAACGTCTCGATCATCTTTGGCGGCCAGATCGCTGGCGAAGGCATGCGCCTGTTTCAGGTGTACTCGGCGGGCAACTTCATCGAGGCCACGGCCGAGACGCCCTTCTTCCAGGTGGGCGAGAGCAAGTACGGCAAGCCCGTGCTGGACCGCGTCATCACGCCCGACACGCCGCTGGACGAGGCCGCCAAGTGCGTGCTGGTGTCAATGGACTCCACGCTCAAATCCAACCTGTCGGTGGGCCTGCCGCTGGACCTGGCGGTGTACGAGGTAGACAAACTGCAAAGCGACAAGATCACCTGCATCGACGAGCAGAACCCCTACTTCCGCATGGTGCGCGAGACCTGGGGCCAGAAGCTTCGCGAGGTGTTCGACAGCATTGAAGACCCCACCTGGAACGGCGGCCACACCGAGGTGCCGCTGGTCTGCGCCGGCGCCCGCACCAAGCCACTGAAAAAGATCACACACTCGCGCGAGAAGTTGATCTGAGGCCATGTCGCTCATCGTTTTCTCGCACGCCAACAGCTTTCCTGCGACGGTGTACGCGGTGCTGTTCAAGTCGCTGCGCGCTCGCGGCCACACGGTGCGCGCGCCGGAGAAGTTTGGCCACGACCCGCGCTACCCCGTTACCAGCAACTGGCCGCACCTGGTGCAGCAGCTCGCCGACTTTGCCGCGCCCGAGATCGAGAAACACGGTGCGCCGGCCTGGCTGGTGGGCCACTCGCTCGGTGGCTTCCTGAGCCTGATGTGCGCCGCCCGCCACCCTGACCTCGGCGGGCATGGTGTGCGCGGCGTGGTGCTGATCGACTCGCCCGTGCTGGGCGGCTGGCGTGCCCGCACGGTGGAACTGGCCAAGCGCACCCAACTGGTGGGCGCCGTGTCGCCGGGCAAGATCAGCCGCCGCCGGCGCAACACTTGGCCCGACCAACAGGCTGCACACGATCATTTTGCGCACAAGAAAGCCTTTGCTCGCTGGGACCCGGCCGTGCTGCGCGACTACATTGAGCATGGCACGCACGACCAGACCCTGCCCAACGGCCAGACCCAGCGCGTGCTGAGCTTTGACCGCGACATCGAAACCGCGATCTACAACACCCTGCCCCACAACCTGGACCGTTTGCTGCGCCGCCATCCGCTGCAATGCCCTGTGGGCTTCATCGGCGGCACGCAATCGCAGGAAATGAAGCAAGTGGGCATGACCATGACCCACAAGCTGGTGGGGCGCGACCACCCCGAGCGGCTCGTGATGCTGGAGGGCAGCCACCTGTTCCCCATGGAGCGCCCACAAGAGACAGCCGCGGCCATAGACCGCCTGCTGCAGGCGCTGGATTCCTAAGACCCATCAACGTCACCAAGCACTTCCCACTCTTAAAACCACCCTTGATGACAAGCGCCTTCCTGCGGCTGCGAAACGCCATTTCCCAATGGGACCCTGACCGACACCCACTGTGGTTGCGGCTGCTGGCGGCCGTCGCCATCACCACGGTGGCTGCGGCCATGCGCATGGCGCTGGCGCCCGCCGAATCGGGAGGGCGCTTCATCACCCTGAGCCTGGCGGCGGCGTTGGCGGCGCTGTACGGCGGCTTCCGGGCCGGCCTGCTCAGCACGGTGCTGGGCATGGTGCTGGTGAACTTCCTGATGGTGAAGCCTTACCTGAGCCTGGCCATTGGTGACCTTCGCGAGGCGGTCTGGCTCAACGCCTGGCACTTGCTCACGCAGCTGCTGGTGGTGGGCGCCATCTCGGTGATGCAGCAGCAGAACCGCAGCCTGCGCCAGGCCGTGGCACTGGCACGGCGACACCACCAGCAGCTGAAAGACACCTTCGAGAACAGCGCCACCGGCATGGCGCACACCCACATCGACGGCCGCTGGATTCGCGTCAACCGCACCTACTGTGAGCTGATCGGTTACACCCCCGACGAGGTGCTGGCCACCAACTTCCGCGCCTACTCGCACCCCGAGGACATGGCCGAGGATGACCGGCAGCTCAAGCGCTGCGAGGCAGGCGAGATTGACCACTTCAGCATGGAGAAGCGCTACCGCCACCGCCAGGGCCACTGGGTGTGGGTGCACCTGACGGTGTCTCTCATCAGAGACCACGAAGGCAGGCCCGACTACTACATCGCAGTGGTGCAAGACATCTCGGCCCGCAAGGCAGCCCAAGAGGCTCTGGCCCTGCGCGAGGAGCTGCTGCGCCAGGCGCAACTCATCGCGCGCCTGGCCACTTGGCAATACGACTTCACCACGCGGCGCTTCACCGCATTGGCCAACTCGCGCGAGTTGCTGGGCATGCCATCTGACGAGTACGACGAGACCGATGTGATCGAGCGCACCCACCCGGATGACTTGCCGCGCGTGCAAAGCGCCTGGCAAAAGGCGATCGCCGGGGAAGGCTCCTACGACCTCGAATGCCGCATGCGCCTGGGCCAGGACTACGGATGGTACTCGGTGCGGGCAGTGCTTCAGCGCAACGAGAGTGGCGAGGCGGTGCGGGCCCTGGGGGTGCTGCACGACATCACGGCGCGCAAACGCAGCGAGATGGAGATCCACCAACTCAACGCGACGCTGGAGCAGCGCATACAAGAGCGCACCCAGGCGTTGAAGGCCGCCTACGACGAACTGGAAAGCTATTCCTATGCGGTGGCGCATGACCTGCGCTCGCCGCTGCGCATCATCAACGGCTTCGCCGCCGCGCTGCTGGAAGACCTGCCCAACCTGCCGGCCGACAGCCGCGGGCACCTGGCCCGCATCATGGAAGCCAGCCGCAAGATGGGCGAGTTGATCGACGGCCTGCTCAAGCTGTCGCAAATGGCGCGAGGCGACTTGCAGCGCGAACCCGTGAACCTCAGCGCCATCGGCACCCGGCTGCTGCGCGACCTGGCCGCCACCGACGCGCAGCGCCAGGTGCAATGGAGCGTGCAGCCCGGTCTGTGGGCCAACGCCGACGCCGCGCTGGTGGAAGCCGTGTTGCAGAACCTGCTGCACAACGCCTGGAAGTACACCGCGCACACCGAGCACGCGAGCATCGAACTCAAGACGCAGGATGCCAACGGCCAGCGCTGGTTCTGCGTGGAGGACAACGGCGCCGGCTTTGACATGGCCCGCGCGGCCAAGCTGTTCCAGCCGTTCCAGCGCCTGCACGGGCAAGAAGAATTTCACGGCCTGGGCATTGGGCTGGCCACGGCCAAGCGCGTGGTGCAGCGCCATGGCGGTGAGCTGCGGGCCGAGTCGGCACCCGGCAAGGGTGCCTGCTTCTGCTTCACGCTGCAGCCGCCTGCCCCTGGCGGCTGAACAAGCCCCGTGAGCGGGGCTTGTGGGCATCAACGAATCAAGCCGTCCAGTCGATCCAGCCCATGCCGGCGGTGAGCAAAATCACGCCGCCGAACACGATGCGGTACCAGGCAAATGGCACGAAGGTGTGGCTGCTCACGAAGCGCAGCAACCAGCGCACGCACACCCAGGCCGACAACCACGAGAAAAACAGGCCCACGGCAAACAGCGGCACATCGGCCGTGCTGAGCAGGTCGCGGTGCTTGTAGATGTCGTAGGCGGCGGCACCGAACAGCACCGGAATGGCCAGGAAGAAGCTGAACTCGGTGGCGGCGCGGCGGTTGAAGCCCAGCAGCATGGCGCCGATGATGGTGGCGCCCGAGCGGCTCACGCCCGGAATCAAGGCCACGCACTGCACCAGGCCCACTTTGAGGGCATCGGTCCAGTGCATGTTGTCCACCTCGGTGATGCGGGCCTTGGCACCGCGCTTTTGCAGCGCCTCGGCCCACAAAATCACGAAGCCGCCCACGATGAAGCCCAGCGCCACCACCAGCGGGTTGAACAGCACGCCCTTGATGACGCCAATGAACAGAAAGCCCAGGAAGGCGGCGGGGAAGAAGCCGATGAGCACGTTCATCGCAAAGCGCTGCGCCTGGCGCTCGCGCGGCAGGCCCACGAGCGTGCCCCACAGGCGCTGGAAGTACACCGAGACGATGGCCAAAATGGCCCCGGTCTGGATGACCACCTCAAACAGCTTGATCTTGTCGCCGGGCATGTTGAGCAGCGCGGCGGTGAGGATGAGGTGGCCCGTGGAGGACACGGGAATGAATTCGGTCAGGCCCTCGACCACGCCCATGACGGCGGCCTTGAGCAGCAACAGCAAGTCCATGAATCAACCGGAAAGTGAAAACAGCCCGAGATCGTACCCGCTGCCCTTCGCCCGCCAGTGACGCGGGGGCCGCGCCTCACTCGTGGCGCAGGGCCTGAATGGGCAAGAGGCGCGAGGCACGGCGCGCCGGGTAATAGCCGAAGAACACGCCCACCAGCGCCGAAAAGCCCGCGGCCAGCAGCACCGATTCGGGCGTCATGCTCACCTGCCACTGGCCCAGGCGCGCCGCGCCCCAGGTGGCCAGCGCGCCCAGCGCCACGCCTATGGCGCCGCCAATCAGGCTCAGGGTGACGGCCTCGATCAGGAACTGCGCCAGGATGTCGCGCGAGCGCGCGCCCACCGCCATGCGCAGGCCGATTTCGCGGGTGCGCTCGGTCACGCTCACCAGCATGATGTTCATGATGCCGATGCCGCCCACCACCAGGCTCACGCCAGCCACGGCGGCCAGCAGCAGCGTCATCACCCGGCTGGCCTCTTCCTGCGCCTGCAGAATTTCGGAGAGGTTGTTCACGCCGAAGGTGTCGTCGCCGCCCGGCGGCACGCGCAGGCGCTGGCGCAGCAGTTCGCGCACCGCCTCCTCGGTGGCCTTCATGTCTTGCCCCTCGCGCACCTTCACGTGAATCGTCCAGATGCGCTTGACGTTGCCGCCCGCGTTCCAGATGCGGTTGCGAAAGGTGGACATGGGCATGATGAGCACGTCGTCCTGGTCTTGGCCCGAGGCGTTCTGACCCTTGGGCGCCAGCACGCCCACCACGGTGAAGGGCACGCCGCGCACGCGAATCACCTGGTCAATCGGGTCTTCGTCGCCGAACAGCTCACGCGCCACCGTCTGCCCCAGCCAGGCCACCTTGGCCGAGCCGGCCTGCTCGGCCGGCTCGAAGGGGCGGCCGCTGGCCAGCGACCAGTCGCGCACCTCCAGGTAGTCGTTGCTGGTGCCGAAGATGGTGGTGTTCCAGTTGGCGTTTTGCGCCACCGCCTGCGCGGTGGTGCGCGAGCCCGGCGCCACGGCCTGCACCTCGGGCACCTCCAGCGCAATGGCCTCGGCGTCTTCTTCGGTGAAGCGCGATCGCGTCTGCGCGGCCTGGCGCACGCCCGCGGCCGAGAGGCTGCCGGGCACCACCACCATCACGTTGGAGCCCAGCGATTTCATCTGCTCTTGCACGCGCTGCGTGGCACCCGTGCCCACGGCGATCATGGTGATCACAGCCGCCACGCCAATGATGATGCCCAGCATGGTGAGCACCGAGCGCAAGGCGTTGGCCGTGAGCGCCCGCCAGGCGCTGCGCACCGCGGTGAGCGCGTTCATGCCTCGCCTCCGGCGGTTTCCTCGGGCCGCCAGGGCACCTGTCGGCGGTCTTCCACCAGGTGGCCGTCGCGGAACACCAGGCGGCGCTGCGCCCAGTCGGCAATGTCGTTCTCGTGCGTGACCATCACCACCGTGATGCCCTGCGCGTTCAGCTCGGCCAGCAGGCCCATGATGTCTTGGCTGGTGTGCGAATCGAGCGCGCCGGTGGGCTCGTCCGCCAGGATGAGCGAGGGCTGGTTCACCAGCGCCCGCGCAATGGCCACGCGCTGCTGCTGCCCGCCCGAGAGCTGGGCCGGTGTGTGGTGCGCCCGCTCGGCCAGGCCCACGCGGCGCAAGGCCTCGGCCGCGCGCTGGTGGCGCTGCGCGGCCGGCACGCCGGCGTACAGCAAGGGCAGTTCCACGTTTTCGCGCGCGCTGGTGCGCGGCAGCAGGTTGAACTGCTGAAACACAAAGCCGATGCGGCGGTTGCGCACATCGGCCAGGGCATCGGGCGACAGGTCTTGCACCGCCTCACCGCCCAGCCGGTACGCGCCCGCGTCGGGCCGATCGAGGCAGCCCAGGATGTTGAGCAGCGTGCTCTTGCCTGAGCCCGAGGCACCCATGATGGCCACGAACTCGCCGGCCTCGATGGCCAGCGACACGCCATCAAGCGCGCGCACCGCCTGGTCGCCTTCGCCGTAGGTTTTGCGCAGGCCCTGGGCTTCGATCAATGCCATGGTGCGGCCTTCAGAAAGGCAGGCGCAAGCCGGTGGCGCGTGCCGGGGCGCTGGCGCTGCTGCCATTGGCGGCCGCGCCCGACACCCCCGTGACCACCAGGGCGCCTTCCACCAGGCGGTCGGCGCCCGGGGCGTCGGGCTTCACCACGATCTCGGTGAAGCTGCCGTCGCTCACGCCCGTGCCCACGGGCACGGCCTGGGGCTTGCCCTGGGCGTCGAGCAGGTACACCCGGCCGCCGCGCCCACCGCGCGTGGCGCCGGGGCGTGCGCCCGAGGCCGCTGCCTCGGGGTCGGGCAGGCGCACGCGCAGCGCCGCGTTGGGCACCTTGAGCACGTCCGCCCGCGATTCGGTCACCACCCGCACATTGGCCGTCATGCCCGGCAGCAGGCGGTTGTCGCGGTTGGCGAAGCTCACCACCGCCACGTAGGTGATCACGTTGGACACATTGGTGGCGGCCTTGCGCACCTGGCGCACCTGGCCCTCGAAGGTCTGGCCCGGGAAGGCGTCCACGGTGAACGTGGCCTTCTGGCCGGGCTGGATGCGGCCCACATCGGCCTCGTCGATGCTGGCGTCCACCTGCATGTCCGACAGGTTCTGCGCGATCACGAACAGCTCGGGCGACTGCAGGCTGGCCGCCACCGTCTGGCCACGCTCCACCGCGCGCTTGATCACGATGCCGTTCACCGGCGAGGTGATGCGCGTGCGAGACAGGTCCACCCGCGCCTGGGCCAGCGCCGCCTCGCGCTGCTTCACGTTGGCCTGGGCGCTGGCGATCTGCGCCTCGCTCACGCCCACCAGCGCCTCGTTGGCGCGCACGGTTTCCTGCGCGGCGGCCAGGGCGGCGCGGGTGCGGTCGGCCTCGCTCTGGGCAATGAAGCCCTGCGCCACCAGGCTCAGGTTGCGCTCGTGGTTGCGCTGGGCCTCGGCGGCGTCGGTGCGGGTGCGCGCCACGTTGGCGCGGGCGGAAATGGCGTTGGCCTGGGCAATGGCCACGGCGGCGCGGGCGGCGTCCAGGTCGGCCTCGGCCGAGCGCACGCGGTACTCGAAGGTCTTGGGGTCGATCTCGGCAATGAGCTGCCCGGCCTTCACCTCGCTGTTGAAGTCCACGTAGATGTCGCGCACCTGCCCCGACACCTGGGTGCCCACCGACACCTGCGTCACCGGGTTCACCGCCCCGCTGGCCGACACCGTGGCCTGCACCGTGCCGCGCTCGATGGCCGCGCTGCGGTACGAGGCTGCCGGGCTGGCGTCGCGCTGCGACCACCACCAGCCACCACCGGCCACCGCCGCCAGCAACACCACACCAACCATCCAGGGCTTTTTCGTCATGCGGCGGATTGTAGGAACGCCCCTGCAACCCACGGCGGCCGCGGGCTTCTGCCGCCATTGGCGCCATTGGCGCCGCGCCGGGCACAGGTCGCGCCGCCATTGGGCCGTTTCGTCGCACGCCGCTGGCCCACTAAGCAAGCCCCGGCCACAGTGCGGCCCACACCAGGAGCCTTGCCATGAACCTCACCCCACTGATCGCCGTGCACGCCACCGCCGCCATTGCCGCCCTGCTCATCGGCCCCGTGGCCCTGTGGGCCAGACGCGGCCCCGCCAGCACCCACCGCGTGCGCCTGCATCGCGCCGCCGGTTACGCCTGGGTCACGCTGATGCTGCTCACCGCCTTCAGCGCCCTCTTCATTCGCGACACCCAACTGCCCAACATCGCCGGGTTCACCCCCATCCACCTGCTCATCCCGCTCACCCTGGGCAGCCTCTTCGTGGCCTTTCGCCGCCTGCTGCAGGGCAACATCGCCGGCCATCGCCAGGCCATGGTGTCGCTCTACATCGGCGCCTGCGTGGTGGCCGGCGCCTTCACCTTGTTGCCACAGCGCTACCTGGGGCAGCTGTTGTGGAGCCAGTGGCTGGGCCTGGTCTGAGCACCACCCGTCCGCCCACCCACTCACCCGGAGTTCACCGTGCTGATCCAACTGCTGATCGACCAACCCCAGGCCGCCCTCACCATCGTTCAACGCACGCCCACCTGGGTGTGGGCCCTGCTGGCCGGGCTGGTGCTGCTGGGCCTGGTGCAAATGCGGCCGCGCCGCGTGCGCCCCATGCAAACGGCCGTGCTGCCGCTGGCCCTGGCGGTGCTTTCCCTGGGCGGCTTGCTGGGGGTGATCGCCTCCATCCCCTGGGCACTGGCCGCCGCCGCGCTGTGGCTGCTGGTGGCCGTGGGCGTGCTGCTGGCCAGCTGGCGGCGCCCGCCACCCAACGCGTGCACCTGCCCGGCAGCGGCACGCCCCTGCTGGTGATGCTGGCCATGTTCCTGCTCAAGTACGCCGTGGGCGTGGAACTGGCCCTGCAACCCGCCTTGCGCGAACACGCCGGCTTCGCCATGGGCCTGGCCGTTGCCTACGGCGCCCTCAGTGGCCTGCTGGCCACCCGCAGCGCCGCCATCTGGCGCTTCGCTGCCCAGCGCTCGCCTGCCTGACGTCTTTCATCACCCCACGAGCCCGCCATGAACCACGACCTTCCCACCACCGCCTCCCTGCCACCCGAACTGGAGCGCCAGGCCCAACGCAACGTGGCCCTTCGCCTGGGCTGGCTGACCCACGCGGCGGTGTTCACCCTAGTGAACGCCGGTTTGTGGCTGGCCAGCCACCGCCACGGCTGGCTGGGCCTGCCCACTGGCGGCTGGGCCATCGGCCTGCTGGTGCATGGGCTGGTGGTCTGGCTGCGCCCCACCGGTGAGGCGCTGAAGCAGCGCCTGCTGCAGGCCGAGCGCCAGCGGCTGAAAAGACACTGACCCCCACCACCAACACCCCATCAGAAAGGACACCCCACCATGCTTTCCTCGACACACCCGCTGCGCCTGGCCTTGCTGGGCCTGCTGTGCACCCTTGCCTCGGCGGCCAGCGCCCAGGTGGGCATGCGCGACTTCCAGGCCCAAGGTATTCCCGTCACGATGGTCTACCCCACCTCGGAGACCGCCACGCCCCAAACCAAAGGCCCATTCACCATCGAAGTGGCCACCGATGCCACACCAACGCAAGGGCGCCATCGCCTGATCGTGATGTCGCACGGCACCGGCGGCAGCGCCATTGCCGACCACGCCCTGGCCGCCCGGCTGGCACGCGCGGGCTTTGTGGTGGCACAACCGCTTCACACGGGCGACAACTACCTCGACCAGCGATTGAGCGGCCCAGCGTCGTTCGAGAAGCGCCCTGGCGAGGTCACACAGGTCATCGATGCCTTGGCGCAAGACTCACTGTGGTCTGGCAGGCTGGCGCTTGACAAGGTGGGCGTGCACGGCATGTCGGCCGGTGGCGTCACCGGCATCGCCCTGGCCGGAGGCCAATGGCGCCTGCTCAACCTGGTGCGCCACTGCGATGCACACGCACAAGACGACGAATCGTTCTGCTTTCAGGGCGCCAAGGACGCCCAGGCCCGCGCAGACTTGCAGGCCCGCTACGCCAGGGGCCGCCAAGTGCCCGAGGCCTTCCTGCCTGCCGATCTAACGGCGCTGCACGGCGGGCGCAGCCCCAGCACCGCTCAGGTGGTCGACCCCCGGCCCGACGCGCGCGTGGCGTCCGTGTCGCTGGCGGTCCCCTTGGCCGCCATCTTCAGCCCTGAGAGCCTGGCGCGCATCCGCATTCCGGTGGGTGTGGTCAGCGCCCAGCGCGACGAAGTGCTGGTGCCCAGCTTCCATTCCGACTACCTGCTGCGCCACTGCACCGCCTGCACCCGCCTGGCCGACCTGCCCGGCGCCGGCCATCGCGACGTCCTGTGGCCCAGTCCCGATTCGGCGGCCCAACGGGCGGCGGCCGAGCAGGAGCCCAGCCGCGTACCAGTGCCCGGCTTCGACGGCCGCTTGCGCGACGCCGCACATGACAGAATCGTCGCGTTCCACCGCCAACACCTGCTGCCCCCGCCATGACCCACAACCCCAGCCCCTGGTGGCTGCGCTGGCTGCCCGCCGACAGCCGCGCCAGCGTACAGCGTCGCGCGCTGGTGGTGTGGGGCGTGGCGGCCGTGATTGCGCTGGTGCAGCACGGCCTGAAACCGGCTGAGCACGAGCTGCTGCCCTCTTTCGTCTACAGCTACGCCATCAGCACCTCGATCTGGTTTTTGTCCGACCCGATGCGCATCGTGCTCAGGCGATGGCTGCAGGTGCAAGCGCCTTATTACTGGCGCTTTAGCCCGGCCACCATGGCTTACCTCGTGCTGGCCATCCTGCTGGGTTATGCCCTGGGCACCGCCGTGGGCGACGCCTACACCGCCCGCTCCACCTGGGCGTTGCTGATGCTCTCGCCCGAGCGCTTCTGGGGTTTTCTGGTCTGGTCGCTGGCGGTCAGCGGCGCCTTTCTTTTCTACTTCTACCACCGCGAAAAGGCCCACGCGCTGGAGCAACTGGCCACCGAAACCCGGCTCAAGCTGCTAGAAAGCCAGCTTGAGCCGCACATGCTGTTCAACACCCTGGCCAATCTGCGTGCGCTCATTGCCACCGACCCGCCCCGCGCCATCGACATGCTCGACCGGCTCAACGCCTACCTGCGCGCCACGCTGGCGGCCTCGCGCGCCGATGCGCAGGCGCACACCCTGGCGCGAGAGTTCGAGCGGCTGGACGACTACCTGGCCTTGATGGCGGTGCGCATGGGCCCGCGCCTGCGCTACCGGCTGAACTTGCCGCCCGAACTGGCCGCGCACCCGCTGCCGCCGCTGTTGCTGCAACCCCTGGTGGAAAACGCCATTCGCCACGGACTGGAGCCCGCGGTGGCGGGCGGCGAGATCGAGGTGGAGGCCGCCCAAGAAGGCGGCGCGCTGCGCCTCACCGTGCGCGACAGCGGCGTGGGCCATGACGGCCCGCCCCAAGCCGGCTTTGGCCTGACGCAAGTGCGCGAGCGCCTGCAAACCGCCTACGGCAACGCCGCCCAGTTGGACTGGCGCAGCGCCGCCGGCCACGGCAGCCAGGCCACGCTCACCCTGCCCTTGCAAACCCCAGCAACGCCACGGCCATGAACGCCACCGCCCTGATCGCCGAAGACGAACCGCTGCTGGCCGCCGCGCTACAGGCCGAGCTGGCCCGAGCCTGGCCAGGTCTGCGCGTGCTGGCCACGGCGGGCGATGGCGACACCGCCTTGTCGCAAGCCCTGGCCCTGCAACCGGACCTGCTGTTTCTGGACATCCGCATGCCCGGCCTGAGCGGGCTGGAAGTGGCCGAGGAACTGGCCGATGCCTGGCCCAGCGGCCAGCCCCTGCCGGTGCTGGTGTTCGCCACCGCCTACGACCAGTACGCCGTGAAGGCCTTCGAGGCCCAGGCGCTGGACTACCTGCTCAAGCCGGTGCAGGCCGAGCGCCTGGCGGTCACGGTTCAACGGGCGCAAGCCGCCCTGGCCCGGCGGCGCCAAGGCCTTGACGACCCCACCCTGCAGCGCCTGCGCGCCCTGCTGGCCGCCGCGCCCGAACCCGCGCCCGCGCACGAGCGCCTGCGCGTGATTCAAGCCAGCGTGGGCCAGACGCTGCGCCTGGTGCCGGTGGACGAAGTGCTGGTGCTGCAGGCCGCCGACAAGTACGTGCGCGTGCTCACGGCGCAAGACGAGTTGCTGGTGCGAACGCCGCTCAAAGAGCTGCTGGCCCGGCTCGACCCCGAGGCCTTCTGGCCCATTCACCGCGGCACGGTGCTGCGCGCCACCGCCATCGAGCGCGTGGAGCGCACCGAGGCCGGCCGCCTGGTGGCCCGGCTGCGCCAGCGCCCCGAGCCCTGGCCAGTGAGCCGGCTGCACGAGGCTCGCTTTCGCGCCATGTAAAGACGGCGCTCGGGCAGGCAAAAAAAATCCGCGCCATGCGCGGACCAACGGAGGCCTGGAGACACAGAGATCAATCGTCCCAATCGTGGTGACGATGGTGGCGCTTGTGCCACTTGCGGTGGCGCCGCTCTTCCCAGCGGTAGGCGGGCGGGCCGTAGTACACCGGCTGCGGCGCCACCACCACGGGGCGGGGGTAGACCACCACCGGGCGCGGGTCGTAGACGGGATAGCCGTACACCACCGGCGGCGCGTTCGACACGCCCACGGCCACGCCGGGCGAGTTCACGCCGATGGACCAGTACACGTTGTCGCGGGCCTGCGCCTGGCTGGCGGCGGTGGACAGGCCCCAGGCCGCGACCACCAGGGCCACACCCAGGCCGGCGCGCGCGGCATTGGGGAGAAGGCGAAGGGACATCATGAGTGGGCTCCTTGAAGAAATCGCCACTGAGGCGGTATGAGTCGCGATTAGACGGGACAAACGCGCGCCTTCTGCTGAACCGCGTGTCAAAGCCGTTTCAAGTCGTAAACAGGCGCGGCGCCATGGCGGGTGCCTGTCATGCGGATGTCCTCATGTTGTCAATTCAATTTCACACAACAAGACGATAACCCCGAGGTTTCGACACGTTTTCACTGCCCTTCTTCATGCAAGTCATTCATTCCACTCGCCTGGCCATCACCACCCTCGCGCTGGCAGCCCTCGCCGCCTGCGGCACGGCCCCTCTGCAGGGCAACACCGTCCCCACGCCCAAAACCCTGGAACTCGCCAAGATCGGCGGTTTCGCGCACCAGGGCGGCGAATCGTCGGCCGAGATCACGGCCTTTGACCCGTTGAGCAAGCGCCTGTTCGTGGTGAACGGCGCGCAGGCCTCGGTGGACGTGCTCGACCTGAGCAACCCCACCGCCCCCAAGCTGATCGCATCGGTGCAGGCCAGCCGTTTCGGCAACGACCTGGGCGGCATCAACAGCGTGGCGGTGCACAAGGGCGTCGTGGCGCTGGCGGTGGAAGCCAAGAACAAAACCCAGCCCGGCCTGGTGGCCTGGCTGCGCGCCAGCGACCTGGCCCCGCTGGGCACCGACACCGTGGGCGCCCTGCCCGACATGCTGACCTTCACGCCCGACGGCCGCCACCTGTTGGTGGCCAACGAGGGCGAGCCCAGCAGCTACGGCCAAGCCGACTCGGTGGACCCCGAAGGCTCGGTGAGCGTGATCGCCGTCAGCGGCCTGGGCCCCACCGCCAGCGCCATCCAGCGCCAGGTGTTCACCGCCGGCTTCGGCGCTTACAACGCGCAAGCCGCTGAGCTGCGCCAAGCCGGTGTGCGCCTGTTTGGCCCCGGCGCCAGCGTGGCGCAAGACCTGGAGCCCGAATACATCGCCGTCTCGGCCGACAGCAAAACCGCCTGGGTCACCCTGCAAGAGAACAACGCCATTGCCGTGGTGGACATCGCCGCCCGCCGCGTGAGCGCCATTCGCCCGCTGGGCTTCAAAGACCACAGCCGCTCTGGCATGGGCATGGACGTGAGCGACGAAGACGGCGTGATGAACTCCAACGACGGCAAGCCGGTGATCAAGATCGCGCCGGTGCCGGTGAAGGGCCTGTACATGCCCGACGCCATCGCCAGCTACACCGTGGGCGGCCAGACCTACCTGGTGACCGCCAACGAAGGCGATGCGCGCGACTACAAGGGCTTTAACGAAGAAACCCGCGTTCGCGAGCATTGCAAGGCTGGCCTGGCGGCCAGCGCCTTTGCCGACCCGGCCAACCAGATTCTGGACAGCAACCTGGGCCGCCTGCGCGTGACGCTGGCCCCCAACGGCGGCGTGAGCGGCAAGAACGCGGCTGGCGAATGCACCGAGCTGTACAGCTTCGGCGCGCGTTCCATCAGCATCTGGTCCAGCGACGTGGCCCTGGTGGCCGACACCGGCGACACCATCGAGCAGAAAACCATCGTGCTGCCCAACGCCGAATTCAACGCCAGCCATGGCGACAACAAGCTCGACAGCCGCAGCACCAGCAAAGGCCCCGAACCCGAGGGCGTGGTGGTGGGCACCTTTGGCGAGCGTTCGTTCGCCTTCGTGGGCCTGGAGCGCGTGGGCGGCGTGATGGTGTTTGACGTGAGCAACCCCAAGGCCCCGCGCTACGTGAACTACCTCAACACCCGCGACGGCGCCAAGGGCGGCGACCGCGGCCCCGAGGGCCTGACCCTGATCGCCGCCAGCGACTCGCCCAACGGCCAACCCCTGCTGGTGGTGGGCAACGAGGCCAGCGGCACCACGGCGATCTTCCAGATCAACCTGGGCTATTGAGCCCCTTGAGGCGCCCGGGCCACCGGGCGCCCCTCAGCCTTGCGCCAGCGGCCGCAGCGCCGCAGGCAACCAGCCCGCCAGCCGGGCGTGAATGGCCGCCTCGTGCCGCTGCCACCAGATGCCCAGCCCCACCACCCCCAGGCCCAGCAGCGTGAGGGCAAAGGGGAACAGCAGGCTGTCGGCGAACACGCGGTGGCTGAGGTAACCCAGGTACCCCGCCACACCCAGCGCGCCCAACACGGTGAACACCCGCCGCCCGATGGCCGCCCCCAGAAAGACCAGCGCCACGTTGATCAGGCCATAGCCCAGCTTGGCCAGTTCGCTGTCGCTCTCGCGCAGCGACAAGCCGCCCCAGGCCATGACGGCCCCGAACAGGTACAGCCAGAACGCGAAGTCTTGCCGGTGCTCGGGCTCGGTGGCCAGGCGGCAGCGCAAATCCACCCACACCGCCAGGCCGCAGGTGGCCAAGCCAAACACCAGCGACACGTCGCGCGTGAAGCGCCAGTCAAACCCGTCTTTCTGCATCAGCAGGTGGGCCACGTCCATGTTCAGGTACCACAGCGTCACCGCCACCGGCATCACCAGAAACGGCAGGCGGTAGCGCCACAGGGCCACCACGGCGGCGGCCAGGGTGGCGAATTCCAGCGTGAGCCAGCGCCAGTCAATGAAGCGGTGGTAGTCGCGGTACTCGGCCGGGCCGCCCACCGGCCACAGGCCCAGGCCGGTCTGCAGCGCCCACACCGCCAGCGGCGTGAGGCACACCGCCAGCGTGGCCAGCAGGCCAGCCGGCGTGCGCAGGCCCTGGCGCAGCAGGTGCTGCGTCACCGCCAGCGCCGCCACGGCATAGCCCACGGCCAGGGCCAGCACGCCCCAGGGGCCGAACAAGTTCCACCCCAGGGTCATGAACAGCGTCATGGCGCCAATGGCCAGCAGGCCGCCCAGGTAATACAGCGTGTGCGTGAAATCAAAGCGCGGGGCGGCAATGGCGGGCGGGTGCGGCGCCGCCTTCGCGGCCGACCAGCGCGCCCACAGGCGCTCGGCCTGCTGCGGCGTGATCTCACCTGCCTGCGCGGCGGCCATCACATCGGCGCGAGAGAGCCACACGCGCGGCTCGGGCGGGTTGGGTGTCATGGTTTTCCTTCTAGCCTACGACGATAGCTCACCACACCCGCAAGCCAGCAGGGCCGCGCCCTAGAATGCCCGGATGAGCTCGAACACCCCCCCGAATACCGCCCAAAACAACAACGCCGGCACCGACACCACCGGCGAGGCCAAGGTCAGCAACTTCCTGCGCCAGATCATCGAACACGACCTGGCCAACGGCACCTACGCCAGCCGCCGCTGGGGCGGTGGCCCCGGCGACGCCGCCCACCACGAGGCCGGCCAGCCCGACCCGGCCAAGATCCGCACCCGCTTCCCCCCCGAGCCCAACGGCTACCTGCACGTGGGCCACGCCAAAAGCATCTGCCTGAACTTCGGCCTGGCGCGCGACTACGGCGGCGTGTGCCACATGCGCTTTGACGACACCAACCCCGAGAAGGAAGAGAAGGAATACGTCGATTCCATCCTGGACGCCGTGCAGTGGCTGGGCTTCAGCTGGAACAGCGCCTTCAACGGCCACACCGAGTGCCACCTGTACTACGCCAGCAACTACTTCGACTTCATGTACCGCGCGGCCGAGGCCCTGATCGAGCGCGGCCACGCCTACGTGGACGAGCAGACCGCCGAAGAAATGCGCGCCAACCGTGGCGACTTTGGCAAGCCCGGCGTGGACAGCCCCTTCCGCACCCGCACCCCGGCCGAGAACCTGGCCCGCTTCCGCGAAATGCGCGACGGCCAACTGGCCGACGGCGCCGCCGTGCTGCGCGCCAAGATCGACATGGCCTCGCCCAACATCAACCTGCGCGACCCGGCCATCTACCGCATCCGCCGCGCCACCCACCACAACACGGGCGATGCCTGGTGCATCTACCCCATGTACACGTTCGCGCACCCCATCGAAGACGCGCTGGAGCAAATCACCCACAGCATCTGCACGCTCGAATTCGAAGACCAGCGCCCCTTCTACGACTGGCTGCTGGAGCGCCTGACCGAAGCCGGCCTGCTGAAAGCCCCGCCGCCGCGCCAGTACGAATTCGCCCGCCTCAACCTCACCTACGTGATCACCAGCAAGCGCAAGCTGGCCCAACTGGTGAACGAAGGCAAGGTGAGCGGCTGGGACGACCCCCGCATGCCCACCATCGTCGGCCTGCGCCGGCGCGGCTACACGCCCGAGAGCATCCAGCTTTTCGCCGAGCGCATCGGCGTGACCAAGAGCGACAGCTGGATTGACTACAGCACCCTGGAAGGCTGCCTGCGCGAAGACCTGGAAAACAAAGCCCACCGCGGCATGGCCGTGCTTGACCCGGTGAAGCTGGTGCTGACCAACTGGGCCGAGGCCTTCGGCAGCGACAGCTACACCGAAGACTGCACCCAACCC